>Ga0209535_1003322_pt1 | contig 10261 bp, 17 predicted proteins | sample LinPmetageLP28_FD_184041 | JGI IMG/M metagenome (GOLD analysis project Ga0209535, IMG submission 184041) | Marine viral communities from the Pacific Ocean - LP-28 (SPAdes) (version 2) | ecosystem: Environmental > Aquatic > Marine > Oceanic | place: Pacific Ocean | collected 2009-08-22
CAAGTTATGATTGGGTAACGGTGGCGCAATGAGAAGCTTCTTCAAAGCCTATAAGGACATCCTGGTCTACCACGACTACGGACCCCTGCTGTTGTTCTGGAACATTGCTGACCTTGCCAACAATCGCGTGCTTTGGATGAGCTACGGCGAGGCTCTGGATGGGGGAAATGAGTGGGCCTACTTTCAGTACGCGCTGTACTTTGTTGTGGCCTTGGGTATGCTGTTCAGTCTGCCCAACATTCGGTCTTGCTCCCGATTCGTTGGCGTGTACCTGATGCTGTACATCTTCTCTACCACCAAGTTCGTCATGAGCGTGATGGCTGACCCCGAGTTTGCCTTCGGTGACGTTGGTCGTAGCCTGGTAGTGACCGCAGTCTACTTTACCCTGTGGGTTTGGATATACGTTAAAATGCGTATGGAAGTAATGCACAAGGATCTCCGTGGATAAGCCGACCACTACTGCTGCAATCGTTGCCGCCGTTACAGGCGTGTTCAGTGCTGGTGCGTTTAAGTTCTATGAGTTCATGCTCAAGCAGAAGAGAGAGGTTCAGCAGGAAGAGAAAGCCGAGCAGACGCTATATAGAGACGACCTCATCAAAAGAGTCGAGAATCTTGAGACCGAGAGAGACGAGCACCTGCAGCAGATCATGGACCTGATGACTGAGATGGCTGCGCTAAAGGTAGAGGTCGGCTACATGAAGCGGGACAATGAAATGCTCAAGCTCAAAATCGATTCAATGAGATGAGTGCTCCATTGGCTCGTAAGGTGTGCTGTTGTCTTTATCGGCAGCGTTTACCGCCAATACAATAATCGTCGTCGTGATCGCTAAGCCCACGAGTGACCCCCAGAAACCAGCGCTTGAGTCCCAACGGAACTCCCCACTACGAGCCTGATCGAGATCAGCCGTAGGCTTGAGCGTTAATCCCGTAGATGCTTCAAGCTTATCGAGCCTGTGCGTAGGATTGAACTCTGCTGCTGAAGCGCTTGTGGCTACACAAAAGCTTACTATCATCGCAAGTTTGATCATTACCTTTCCTAAATAAAGTGCCAGGTTTTGGAGCATCTGGATGACCCGGCGAACCACAAAAATTAAAAACTGGGGCGGTTGGACTTGAACCAACAACCTTCGGGGTAACAACCCGATGCACCTACCAGTGGCGCCTCACCCCACTACTTCTTTTTCAAGCCGTAGTTATCTCTCGCCCAACCATCGCCCTTAAGGCTGAAGTTAGTGGCGCATATCTTACGAGTCATATCAGAAGAGCACGACAAGCAAGTGGGGCTTGGATCCCCAAATGCTTGCAGTACTTCTTTCTTTGCGCCGCAGTCTTCACATATGAATTGATACAGCGGCATCGTCTTTAGTCGTTGAACACTACTGGCTCAGGATCTGCAGTTGGCGCGGCCTTTGAGGGCTCCGCTTGCACAGAAGCCTGAGTTGTTGCGTTTGACGATAGTGCGCCAACTAGCGCCTTAATCATGTCTTTAAGCTCGCTGTCGTCAGTATTCTTAGAGGACAACGCTTCGATCATTTCCTCAGGAATCGGCGCACTTGAGACGTTAACCGTAGTGGTTACAGGAACTCCGTTTTGGTACGAAAGATCCGCAGCATTTTCAATATCAACAAACTTAACAACGAAAAAGATTTGTTCGATGTTGTGCTCGTCTTTTTCAATCTTGACGTCGTGGTCCATGATTTCCCAGCTTCCATTCGGCTGGCTGTTCTTGATCGTCTTAAGCATTCCATTTATGGCGCTCTCAACGATGCGGGGCCACGCATGTTCGCTAACCTTTCCCTGTAGGAGATGAAGGCCCCAATGGCAGTCTCCCAGCCGGGTTCGGTGTGATGCGTACTGCTTGGCCTTGGGGATCTTCTTTGAGTCTACAATCTCGCCCAGTACACGCAGGAAGACTGAGGTTTGATTGATATACGATACTGTGTTGTTTTTACTAGCCGTTTCCATTCGAGTACCAAATGGGTTGCGGGCTTTTTCTGCTTCATCAAAGAGGCTCATTCTCAAACTCCTGGCTCACTTTCGTGATCTATTTTTGGATGCGCTTTCTACTTTCAAATTTTTGCGCGAGTTGTTTTTTGTGTTTCCATCTTTGTGGTGAACGTCTTTTCCGTCACCCTTCTTTACTCGTCCGACCAACTCCATGATACGACGAGCAGCATTGCGCCCGGCCCGTCGTTTCTTTTGTTTAGGTTTACTATGGTATTCCCGGTATTCCTTTTTGTAGTCGCGAGCCATTTAGATATCCTAATCCTTGAGTAGTGATTCTTCTTTTTCTTTAACGTCTACAAGCTCATCAAGTTGCTCGGTGAGAAGATTCATGGAGTCCATTTCGGGAACATCACTCATCTGAACGACCTTAAGGTCTTCGTCTGGAGCGTCTTGCTTTCCATCGTGATCATACGCGCTGGAGGTTGTGTCGTCCATGGCAACGATGCCGCGCGCAAATGCGTACCTAAGCCCCGTCTTAAGCGCCATCTCAATCGGCCACTGGCCCCAGGGAGACTGGTTCTTGTTTCGCTTATAGGCGTCCGAGTTTGCGCGCCTCTTTTCAATGTCTGCCTTACGGATAACAACAAAGTCCTTGGAGCCATCCTTATAGTGGGCAACGACATACACAGCCGTAAGTGTATCCCACGATTGCTGTGCGCTAAGGTTTGGTACGTGTTCCAGGCTAGGGTCTGTGCCTTCGATCACATGGAAGGTGTCGCTTTCAAACACGGCCTTAGTCCGAAGCCGAACGCCATTGCGCGCAGCGAGCTTGGCAAAACCTCTGTGTGACACTTGCCACTGTAGAGTCTTACCCCTGGGCAGCAAGTAAACGTCGGGCAGTGGGCCTCCAGGCATCAGCCCGGTCATGGCCGATAACGCCACCGCCTGAGCTACCGATACTGGATCACAGCTATAGAGCCGGTCATTTGTTTGCGCTGCCTGACGAAAGGCGAGCGCAACTCGACCTGCTGCTTTTGATCCAGCCTCTGTTCCGGCCATGGCCTGAAGGAAGTCGGATGCCTTGGATTCCACAACATTTCTAAATTGATGTGCCGGATGTAGTGCGTTGCTCATTTCTTTTCTCCTGTGTAGTTGAACCTGAATGTTCGCGTTGTATCGCCTTTGATTAAATATTTCTTGGCGAGTTCTGGGTGGTCAGCTTCAAATGATGACCGATCAAACGTAGTTCGTGGCTTGCTCTGCGACCACGTAGCCACACCAGCGATGCCGTATGCGGCCCCTATCTGCTCTTTGATCTGATTTTCTATGTGTCTTTTTTCTTCGCTTATCTGAGCCAACTGCCCCTTTAGGCTCTTTAGGGTGACTGCCAACTCGATATGGTCTTCAGATGGCTCAATGAATGTCTTGGACTCCTGCTTAAACATTTTGGCCAATGACTGGGAGCACCCTGTGGACCCGTCCACATCGGGTGGCGTGCCTTTTCGTATGTGCTTGTCGTACCATTCTCCGACATAGTCCACGATCTTAGACTCTAAGGCCTTGTCTCGATAAATGTGAAAGGACCTGTACTCATCCGATAGAGTAGCGAAGGCTGCGAGATCGCACCGGTCGTCATTAGTAACAGCCATCTGCCACACGCATTGAGCAGCGTAGTACGGTGGCACGCCATTGCTTCCTGATAGGCCCCACTTATGATCAAACTTGCGAGTTGATTTGATCTCAAGCAGCCACTTTGCTTTATCGGATGTCACGAAAAAGTCTGGCCGAGCGTGCATCCACTCCTCTGGGCCTATGATTGGGTCAGCCTCGTACTCTGGTCCCTTTTTGATATCAACCTTATTGAGGTGTGCATAGTGGGCACCGATCGCTGGTTCGAGTATGTGACCTCTCGCGGTGGCTGCAGTTGACCAGCCCTTCGTGAGGCCGTGCATTCTTGCCCATACATCCCACGGGCTACTCCACGGTGACATCCCAAGGATTGCCCCGACGCTGCTGCTTCCAATTGTTGGAGTTTCAGTTTTCATTTTGTCCCGCTTAGTCTGCTTGTGTATGGTAAGTGTGCTAGTTAGTGATGTCAATACCATCACTTTAACCTATTCAAAAAAACAAATCGGACAGAAAATGTCCGGGGAGGTATCGGTGGACATTCGCAGCTATAGAGAGTCTCGGCCTAAGTACAACACTCGACATGCTTTCTGCATGTGGATCAATGGCGACTTGTCTGATCGTGGCCTGAGCCTGTCGATATCGTACTTGAGAGACCTTGAGTCTGGTCGGTCGTGCCCATCACTGATGCTTGCGATTGCCGTTGAGGACATCACAAACCATCAAGTGTCTGTCCGTGATTGGGTTGGGTTGAGAAGAAGGTAGCCGTCACGCTTCGGCGGGATTGGCTTGGCGTGTTGCGTACATAAAGACCGCGAACTGTTGCGCCAAAGCAAACTCAGTATTTAGCATTCGATGGAGGTGGTAGGTATTCTTTGCCCTGCAAACCAACTCCCCCTCATCATCAAACACCTTCCACGCGTCACCATCCTCAATCAAGGACCATCCAACAGGGAGCTTTTTAATTACAGAAAGCATATTACTGGCACCCGATTCGGGTGTAGAGTCGGTTTCTTTTCCGAGCCAATCCCCGCATTGATCCAATGTCATCGACGCAGTCAATAACGATTGGATGCTTTTTCTTAGGGTGGGGCCGCATGACTCTTCCAATTCGTTGCTGAATCCGTCCGAGAGCTTTCGTCGGAGTAGTGAGTACAACGGTGTCGAGCGACGGTAGATCGAGTCCTTCGTCCGCAACAGTTGTCGCGCAAACCACTTGTATTTCCCTTTTGTCTGCACGCTCAAGAACCTCCGCACGCTGCTTTTTTGTCATCTTGCCAACCAACGGCTCAGCAGCAATCGAATGTGATCGGAGTGTATCAGCAATCCATATACAGTGGTCAACCCGATCTGAAAGAATAAGAATTTGCCGACCCTCTTCACACGCGGACAGGACACGGTTTAAGATCACATCGTTACGTCCGTCGTCTTTGGTCATCGTTGTAATCAACTTTGACCAATCAATTTGCTTCTCAGTCCCGATGAAATCCGTAAATAGCCACTCGATCTTCGGTGGAATAACGTGACCCGACCGCGCCAGTTGCGAGTTGGTTATGTGATACACGGCCTCGCCTAAATGCCACCACAGCATCTTGGTTAGCCCGTCTGGCCTATCTGGCGTTGCCGTCAATCCGAGACGGTAACGGGCAGGCATGCAGAACATGACTGAGCAAAACGTATGCGCTGGAACATGGTGTGCTTCATCAACGATACAAAGTCCGAACTGCTGCCCGAAAGAGTACCGCTGCGTAAATGACATTCGTTCAAGAGTCTGGAAAGTCGCGACGACAATCCGCCCCGAGTCATCCTTCTTACCCGCACCATATTGAGTGGCCTCCGTATCAAGCATCGACTTGCACCGATTCATCCACTGTACAGCTAAATCATTGGTGTGAACAAGGATGAGGGCCTTGGTGTTCCGCATAGTCACAGCAGTAAGGCCCATTGCCGTCTTCCCTGATCCACAGGGCGCGACAATGACGCCCTCTCCATTAGCGTTCTCATGCCAGTTCTTGAGCGCCTCTCGCTGGTAGTCCCGCAACTCAAAGCCCTTGGCTACCTGAACCGGATCCGCTTCTGGCGCTGTGGTGCGATCATGGGACCCTGACATGTTCAATAGCTTAAATGCGCCTCGCCTTGGGATAGCAATCCCACCACCCCAGGGATGGTCGAACGGAATCTTGTGGCAGGCGTTGATGTATTGGTTGGGCACTGGTACGAACTTGCCCTTCTGGCGCATCCCTAAGGCCATCTTGTATTCTGGGTTGTGCAGTTGAAATTGTTTCAAAATACGCTTTTCACTAAAATGTCCGGGAGGCAGAAAAACTCCTCCCCCTATTACTGCAATCTCTTCACTCATTATGCTTCCTTGTCTACAGCGTTCAACTCAAACATCTCTAACTTTGTCCATACATATTTTCGGGTACCCGCAACTCTCATCCTGCGTTTCTCATACCCAAGTTCGGTAAGTATATCTGATACTCTCATCTCATCTCGCCTACTCATTCTGGCTCTTTCAATCTTGAGCCCATCTTCCATGATCATTTGGCTGGTCACATACCCAACCTGGGTGACCAGATAGGACGCTATAGGGGCGGTCCATGGGTCATCTTGTCGGAAAATATGGCTCGCATCGTGTCGTGTTTGGTCCATTTCTCTATCCAGCCACCAGGTGTCCCCTGCATTGTATGCTACAATCGCTTCTGCCCAAAGTTGTTCTCGGTTCACCTCTGCGTAGTCGAGATCAACCTCATTGCACCTAATGGGCCAGTAGCGACGTGAGCCTGTCATGTCGTTGATGAACTGTGACTCGTTTGTCGTTCCGGCAAATACCACATGCCGCTTTACCGTCTTTGCGTGGCGACCGTACGCTGCACGGTACGTGTCCTCCTGGGCGCTAAGGAAGGCCTTCGTCGCGCTGTTGGCGGACCTGCGAACGGAGTCCAACTCGGCAACTTCGTAAATCCAAGCGCGCGCGATCTGGCTGTACGAGTTGGCGGAGCCGATGTCGAGCGGAGTGTCCGCGAAATACTCGTCCGTGGCAAGCTTACGGAACAGAGTGCTCTTACCTGCGCCCTGAGCGCCTGCAAGGATCAGAACGCAGTCTGCCTTGCAGCCTGGCTTGTAAGCGCGAGCAATGGCCTGTATGATCCACTTCTCGCCCATCTTTCGATTGAGTTCATTGTCTTCACAGTCGGTGGCCTCTGTGATCCAACGGTCGATGCGAGGGACTCCATCCCACTGCATTGTGTCCAGCCACTCAATGAGGGGGTTGCGTGACCGCTCCTCACCAATCAATTGCACCACGTGGCTGACGTAGTTCTCCGAAAACTCAAGTCCGTATGCCCGAGAAACCCACAACGATATCCTTGTATCGTCAGAGTCCTTGTAGTCTCTGTCATCCATCTTCAGGGTATTCGTAAAGGTGTTCAGCCAGATGCGGTCCCGCCATCTACGGTCACGTCGAAGAATGATGTACAAGTTGTTCTTGTTCTTCTTGATGTTTCCAGTCGGCTGGCCATTGCGGTCCATGTACTGATCGAGCATGGAGGTGATGTTGGTGTCGCCTTCATTCTCTGGAATGTCTCGCTCTTGTGGGTCTGATTCCGGTTGATGAATACAGTTGTCATTCTCAGCTTGTTCCAGCAGTTGCGTCAGCGTAGTCCCCCCAGCGGCGAGGACTTCATCAAGGTCGGCCATTTGTTATGCCTCCAGTGGCATGCGGTACAGTTTGTGCTCCGGGAGTTGATCGCAGATTATGGCTGCGTACTCATCTCCAGAATCATCCGTATCTGTAGCAATAAAGATTTTAAGGTTGTTGGGGATATTCATCTTACTAAGACTTTTGTAACTGCCTGATGTTCCGGCAACGATTGCCAAGTTCAAGGACTCGCGGAAAGCCTGCTCGCATGCCCTCATGAAGTCTGTGATTCCTTCGCAGATAAGGAAGGCTTGAATGTCATCGGCCTTGCCCTTCATCATCTCAACGGCAGCATCGTTAGCCATGAGCAAACCAGCAGCCTCATAGCCTACCGGCCACCGAGTCTTGCTTCCGCCGGGCTTACGGCCTTTCGCGTAAGACACGCTGCGGCAATGGATGCTTGCGAATGAACCGTCTGGCTCAAAGCATCGAGCAGCGATTCGATACGTTCCCGCCCACTGATGTGGGAACCAGTCGGGGAACCTGTAGTCAACGGGAGGCGGAAGCACCCGGACACACTGAGTCTGGTCCAGCACTCTCGGAGCAAACCTTCTTGTGACCAGCCATTCGCAAATCGGAGCGCTCCACGTTGTTGCCTCCTCCATTGCCTGCTCGAAGCTTCGCGTGTTGCCCCATAGGTCGTTCAGTTCTTCTTGTGGGGGTCGGACTGGCCCATCAAAGGTGGGGGCATTGACCTTGGGTCGCTTTGACGGGTCTGGCTGCACATGAGACGGAACACCCGAAGCAGTACAGAATCCCTGTTGCGCAAACCAATCTCTTACGACAGACTGCTCCGGTTTCGATAAAAGCTTGAGCGATCTTTGAAAGAAGTGAAAGGCAACAAAGTCAACTACGTCTCCCTTGGCCCCACACTTGTGGCATTTCCAGGACACCTCTGTTCGAGAAAAACCAACAGGTCCTCGCTTTCTGTCTCGCGATCCCCGCTCAATCATTCCGCAGCTTGGGCATGGCCGGAGTGACTGTCCGCTACCTCGTTCGTATTCGAGCATGGATGCAATCTGAGTGATTGGTCCGCTCTTGGCGTGTTGAATCCACATGGTTGGCTCCTGAGAGTGGGCCTGAGAGAGCACCACCGGTTTCCCGATGGGCTCAATCAGGAGCCCACGTTGACAAGGGGGATCAATCCCTTGTGGGCGTTGTCCTGTAGCTGAGCAGAGCCCAGCTTACAAGTCGGTTTTATTTTTGATGATTACACCATCCACCTTCTCATCCTTTTCGTTACGAATGCTGTAATAGATCCGCATGTCTGGAGTGATGGTCAAGACCACCTTGACGCCCGTCTTCCTATACAGGCGGCCTATCCAGATGATTAGTGTGTCGAGTGTTGGCGCAGACGCGGTTCGCTTGAGTATTGAATCGAGTCGTGAACGGCTGGTTCCGTACAGCCTCGCGGTCGCAGACAGGCGGCCTCTTCTAAGGCCACCGATCAGATTGGTCATCTTGTAGACAACCTCGTAGGTGTCGAGCCGTTCTTCAGGCCCGTATGCTTTTCGTGTTTCGCTCATAGTGAATAAAAAACGGGGGCCGCCTCCCCGCTAAGAGACGGCCCCCTGGTGACTACTTGGCCACTTCTTCCCCTTCCCCAAGGGTAAGCGTGTCATTAGATGTCACCAGTATTGGGATGCGAACAGCCTCAACGATTTCTGTGTCGAAACTGATGTTGCCTTCCCTGTCAATAGGTGGCAGCTTAGAGAACACCTCACGGTCCAGCATCGCCAGTGCATCACCGACGCCGCTCTCCTTGAGAAGTTCAGACTGCTTGTCCTTTCCGAGGCCGATCGACATCGTGAGGGTCTCCAAGAGAACCTTAGCGGTTTGCTCTTTGGTGAACCCAGCACGCTTGGCGAACAGGGCCATTGCTACCTTCCAAGGGATTCTGCTCGTCCCCTTGGCTGGCTTTGGCTTTGCTCCGCGCTTCAGCTTTCCAACAATCTTGACCATAAGGTTAACGTCCATCTCTGAACTGTTGTCGATTGCCATCTTGGCAAGCCCCAACTCTTTCGAGCCAAAGGCTTTACTGATTGCGAGCATTTCTGCTTGTGTGAGTGAAATGTTTCACCTCCTGTGTGTTGTGACGTTTGTTGCTCCTCTACTCTTGGTTGATTGGAAACCACCTCATCTTTCGCTCTCCGTCGTATGAGACCCGCGCCTTTTGAAGTCCCTGCTCTCTAAGGACTCTGGCGATTCTCATTTCCGTCAGCCGCCGCTGGTGTTTGTACCCGTCTGGGTCTACCGCAGCAGATACTGCTTCGGTGGTGATGTCGTACCTATGTGACGACGGGGGATGATCATCAAGCCATGCGACCACTCCCTTCTTGAAGTCTTCGCTTACATCTACGCCGTAGATGACTGTTGGGTCGATAGCCTTTGCGCAGGCCATCAGCCCCATCCTTAAGTCTTCGTTCGTGACTGCGACCCTCCACTCTTTGGCAAGGTACACAGAAATCTCTGAAAAGTCAGGGTCATTCATCACCTTGCCGTTAAAGTACAGCGTCCCCCTTTTGGTGCAGTGGAACCTCCCTTCAAGCTTTGGGTCTCCCTTGATTGCAAGGAAGACCTTGTATGACCCGTCGGCTTCATTTATCTTTGACTTTAAGTCTTTCATTTCCGCTCCACAGCTTCTGCTGTTTGGTTTAAGTATCCGAACACACAACAAGTGTCAAGGTGTGTCCGGTATGATGTTATGGTATTTTTAGATTCCCAGGCTCGCTTTTGCTGATCCGACATCTTGGTCGCCGCGATGGCGTACCAGAAGATTGCGAAGTCTGGAACCAGTTGAACCCAGACCAGTATAAACTTCTTCATCTCAAAGTTGAAAGCCGCGTCTTGGGTGAACACTTCTCATCCCGCCCCAAGCTCATCGGCCAACTTGGCCAGCTTGGCCCAGTCATTACCGTGCTTGGTCCGAACAAACTTCTTGAGCGCAACTCCGCGCTTCCTTGCGTACCCAGCCTTTACTGATACATA
>Ga0209535_1003323_pt1 | contig 10258 bp, 17 predicted proteins | sample LinPmetageLP28_FD_184041 | JGI IMG/M metagenome (GOLD analysis project Ga0209535, IMG submission 184041) | Marine viral communities from the Pacific Ocean - LP-28 (SPAdes) (version 2) | ecosystem: Environmental > Aquatic > Marine > Oceanic | place: Pacific Ocean | collected 2009-08-22
TCAATCGTATCTATGAATTCATAGGGTTATCATCTTATTGTCATAGTTTTAAGAATGTTTCTACTAAACAAGATGAGAATGATGATGTTTATAAGTTAGAAAATATGCATAGTGTCCGAGATACAGTAGAAAAAATACATCGTGATAATACAAAGTATCTTTCGGAGAATATTATGAATAAATATAATCATATGGAGTTCTGGAAAAAACAGAGAACTCAAAGTTATTCTGTCTTCGGATTATAAATGGCAATATTTTCTCTCAATGAAGTTAGAACAGAACAGATAAAGAATATTGCAAATGACAACTTTGAGAGTTGGCCAGAGAGTGCTACTTATGGTTACTTTGGTGGTGGTTTTGACAGTGCGGCACCAGGTCGTGTCTGCACAATAGACCGTCTTGATTTCTCCAATGAAACAATATCAAGACCTTTTGGAGCAGGGAATGGTTTATCTCAAAAAAGAACTAGTTTAGCAGCAGTCTCAAGTAGTTCTTATGGTTATTTTGGTGGTGGTAATGCTCCACCTTCGGTTGACACAATAGACCGTATTGACTTCTCAAATGAGACCACATCAACACCAGGTAATAATCTATCTCTAGTTAAATATGCTTTAGCAACAGTCTCAAGTAGTTCTTATGGTTACTTTGGTGGTGGTAGAGATCTAGGATTATCACCATCTTATGTTAACACAGTAGACCGTATTGACTTCTCAAATGAGACCACATCAGCACCAGGCAATAATCTACCTCAAGTAAGAGCTTATTTAGCAGCAGTCTCAAGTAATTCTTATGGTTACTTTGGTGGTGGTCAAAGTCCACCAGAAAGTCCATCTACTGTTAACACAATCGACCGTATTGATTTCTCAAATGAGACTACATCAGCACCGGGTAATAATTTAACTCAAGCAAGATATGGTTTAGCAGGAGTCTCAAGTAGTTCTTATGGTTACTTTGGTGGTGGTTTTGCTCCACCTTATGTTACCACAGTAGACCGTATTGACTTCTCTAATGAAACTACATCACCAGTAACTGATACCTTATCTCAAGCAAGAGCTTATTTAGCAGCAGTCTCAAGTAGTTCTTATGGTTATTTTGGTGGTGGTTATGTTCCTACAGGTTATGTTAACACAATAGACCGTATTGATTTCTCTAATGAGACTACATCAGCACCAGGCAATAATCTATCTCAAGCAAGAAGTAGTTTAGCAGCAGTATCCGGAGGAGCATCACAAAGAATAAAAGGTTCGAGAACTTATGGTTACTTTGGTGGTGGTCAATCTCCAGATGTGGTTGACACAATAGATCGTATTGATTTCTCTAATGAGACTACATCAGCACCGGGTAATAATCTAACTCAAGCAAGATATGTTTTAGCAGCACTCTCAAGTAGTTCTTATGGTTACTTTGGTGGTGGTAGAAATCCAGGATTGACATATATTAACACAGTAGACCGTATTGATTTCTCTAATGAAACTACATCACCAGTAACTGCTACTTTACCTCAAGCAAGATATGGTTTAGCAGCACTCTCAAGTAGTTCTTATGGTTACTTTGGTGGTGGTTTTGCTCCACCTCAGGTTGATAAAATAGACCGTATTGATTTCTCTAATGAGACTACATCAGCACCAGGTAATAATTTAACTCAAGCAAGATATAGTTTAGCAGCAGTATCAAGTAGTTCTTATGGTTACTTTGGTGGTGGTGGGTGGCCTGAGGTTACCACAGTAGACCGTATTGATTTCTCTAATGAAACTACATCACCAGTAACTGATACCTTATCTCAAGCAAGATTTTGTTTAGCAGCAGTCTCAAGTAGTTCTTATGGTTACTTTGGTGGTGGTAATGCTCCACCTTTCGTTGACAAAATAGACCGTATTGATTTCTCTAATGAGACTACATCAGCACCAGGTAATAATTTAACTCAAGCAAGAAATAATTTAGCAGCAGTCTCAAGTAGTTCTTATGGTTACTTTGCTGGTGGTTATGATATAGCAGGAAATATATCTGACACAGTAGACCGTATTGACTTCTCAAATGAGACTACATCACCAGTAACTGCTACTTTACCTCAAGCAAGACGAACTTTAGCAACAGTCTCAAACTAAAACTAAATAGAAATACTTATATTATTATGATATGAATGATATACTTAGAAATGTATTGATACAACCAAAAGTTGTATCGAAAGAAGGAATTGACTTTTTAGTTAATCATGCAAAAAATGCACCCAAAGATAAAATGGGTGTATTTGATGGAGAGAAAGCAAATCAAAATAAAGAAGATCATCCATCAAAGATTGATTTGAATGTAAGAAATGTAGATTGCTCTGATACCTCAAAAATTATAGAAGAGATTATAGAACTTTATAATAATATTGTTCATCACGTAATCAATCCATTTTATGAGTTTAAGATAAGAGATAGTGAGTCTCCTCAGTTGCTTATATATGAACCAGGAGGACACTATAAAGGACATTATGATGCAGTATCAAGGTGGAAGAACCCTGATGGTTCTATCATCTGGAAAAAGTCTGTGGATAGAGATTTATCAACAATTCTTTTTCTAAATGATGATTTTGAAGGTGGAGAATTTGTATTCCCAGATCTCAGAGTTCGTATCAAACCAGAACCAGGTTTATTAGTTGCCTTTCCATCTTCACAGTTTTATCTCCATAAAGTAGAACCAGTAATTTCAGGAACTCGTTATGCAATGGTAAATTGGATGACTGTTCAAGGTATGCCTACGAAAGCAGAGATTGATAAAGAGATAGAAGATAAATATAATATAAATGTGTACTGATAAAAAATGTCTCAATTAATTAAACACTTTTTAGTGGATAGAGATACTGGAGAATGGATAAAAGGTAAAATTAGGGGATATGTGTTTCCAAAATTAAAAAATTTGGAAGTTGTTTATCGTTTAACTGATGTGAATGGAGATCATATTTGTTTATCAAAAGTTCCAGAGTATTTTGAGTATTCGAAAACTGTAACTCCAAGTGTCTTAACTGAATATCAAAATGATTCAAATATTACAGTAGTAAGTTCTACTGAAAAGCAGGTTGAAGAATCTGTTATAAACGAAGAAACTGGAGAACCAACAGGTGAAACAACCACAGTAACTGTACATGACGTAACTTACAGAGAAACAAATACTATCGTAGAAAATGATGGTCTTAAAATATTAACTCAAGAACAATGGGACACTGAGATTTCTAATTATGATACAAGACAAACTGAAAAAAGATACGGTGAAATAAGAATAATTAGGGATGAAGTTTTGAAAGAGACTGATTGGATTGTTACAAAAACAACAGAGAGTGGAAGTAATTTATCAGATGAATTTAAGAATTGGAGAACCACTCTAAGAGATTTACCATCTGTGGGAATTACAACAGATGTTTTTCCTGCTTCTCCGTCTTCAGTTGAAGTTGATGCAAATATAACTAAAGACTATTCTCAAAAATTAAGATCTATTGTATTGATTAATGATACTCTTCCTGCATTACCAGAAGAGGATTTAGGTGGTGAGTAAGTCATAACACTTTTGGTCCTTATCATAAGCATATTCTGCATAAGGACCATTTTTTCTTACATAATGTAGGAATAGTTGCATAAAACTATCATTCTTATGAGTTCTTAGTGGACTTCTCCAATGAGGCACAATTGTTCCTAAGTATGCAAGACCATCACCCATAGGAGTCACGACTTCTCTGCGTTTTCCCGTAAGATCTTTAAGTTTGATAGGCCATTTCGCATCACCAGAAATATTCATAGTAACTGATACCTCACAAGAAGGTCTATCAGTATGACAATTCATCCATCCTTTATTATGATAAGTTGTCGTGAACCAATAAGAAGGAATGAGTTCTTCTCCTAATACTTCTTCAAGAATTGGTTTCACTCTATGAACTACAAATGTTGATGATGATGGAGCATAACAAGTTAATACTCTTCCTCTTTCTTTATCCCAGTGCCCCTCAAGAGATCCTAAATCACTTATAGCACCACAAATATTTTGATACTTAATTTTTATTGCTTCTTCTTTAGTAATAATTTCAGGAAGGTAATGCCAACCTTTATCGGAAAAACTGCTCATCACAAAATCTGTTCTTACTATTATTTATTTCCCTTTTTGTGGTATAATATTTAAAATGAAAAAAATATCATGAATTTTATCATTTACTCAAAAGAAAATTGTCCTTACTGTTATAAGGTTAAGCAAGTATTAGAATTAACTGGTACAAATTTTGTATCTTATAAACTTGAAGAGGACTTTACAAGAGAAGAATTCTATGCTAAATTTGGTGAAGGTTCTACTTTTCCACAGGTAGTATGTGATGATAAAACATTAGGAGGCTGTGTTGACACAATCAAATTCCTCAGAGAACACCAAGTCATCAAGTCTTAACATAAATAAAAATGAAGACCACAAAAATCGTGGTATTGAATTTTTACTTAATGGAGGGAAAAGAAAGCAGACACAACCATTTCATATCATCTTTGAAAAGATGGTCTGCTTTCTGAGACGGGAAGTAACTATCTATTTCGAATTTTCTATCAGAACAAGAAAAAGAGAAGTAATCTCCCGGAGTAAGAAAAATGTTAGCAACTAGTTTAGTATTTGGTTCATTTCTAATTGTTTTATTTCTTATGGTGGGACTGATGATTGGTTGGACTGCTAGAGAATACATGATGAACTATCGGGAGGCACCAAGATATCATCCCGAAATGTTTGATGAGCAAGGAAATCTTATTCCAGATGAAGTAATCGCATTTAATTTTGAAAACTATGACGACAGTAACGAAGAAGAAAACGACAACGACTAAGGCAGTATCACTGGAACTTCCAAAAAATCCATTTGTTTTTGAGGTTTTGGATCTTGTTTCCAAACAGAGAAGCAAGGCAAAGAAGATTGAAGTTCTGAAGAAGTATGAGCACGTTTCTTTGAAGGCAACATTAATTTGGAACTTTGATGAAAGTATAATTTCTATGCTTCCTGAAGGTGAGGTTCCTTATTCTGGATTTGAGGATCAGGCATCATCAAATGGAACTCTGACCACTAAAATCTCAGAAGAAGTTCGTAGAATGCATGAAATGGATTCATTTTCTATGGGTTCGAGTGATAAAAACGGACACACTACAATTCGTAGAGAGTTTAAGAATTTCTATCACTTTATTAAGGGTGGTAATGATAGTATGAGTGGTGTTCGTCGTGAAACGATGTTCATTAATATTCTTGAGGGACTTCATCCATTAGAGGCAGAAATTGTTTGTTTATGTAAGGATAAGAATCTTTCAGATAGATATAAGATCACAAAAGAAATTGTAGGTGAAGCATATCCAGATATTACTTGGGGTAATCGTTCATAATTATGGCAAATCAATTGGGAGATGCTCCTATTAAAACAGAAGAGGAACAGTCTATGACTTCATGGACACCATCAGAAAAAGAAAATTCTAAATCCGTATATGGATGTGAAATTTTGATAGAGAATGGAACTTGGGAACAAGTATCTACTAAAGATTGTCCTAATGATGCCATGATAATCACCTATATGGTTGATGGAGAAACGAGATATGATTTGACCCGTAGTCAGAAAGAAGTTCGTATCTTTAACATGTACTGGGATAAGTTTCGTGAAAATTTAAAGGGTATTGGTTTTGGTATGGGAAGAACTAATCCAAAACTATGGGGACTGGAACCACCACCCCCAACCAAAAAACGGAAATAATTCAAAAAATAGTCGAAAAAAAATCCCGGCAATTTTTTGGTCTGTAGGGATTTTCAGAAACCTCTTGACTAAATAGGGTATAGGGTCTATAATTGACCTATCGTTCATCAGAGGAAACTCTGACGCAAGTAAGTCGCGCAACGGTTCCGTTGATTCCATGCTAGAACTATTATTCTATTCATCACTCACATGTGCTCAAGCTGATGCTATTATGCTGAAGATGAGAGTAAACGAGAATATCTCTAATGCTTTCAAACTTGAGTTGGTAGAGACCGTAAAGGAATCTGTCCCTGAGTGTGTATGGGACGCAAACGACTAAAGGAACGGACTTAAAAATCCAACTACTTTAGGAGTAAAATCATGTCTACTATCACTTATCGTGGTGTTAAGTACAATCCAGAAGCATACAAAGCTGCTGTGTTGGAAGAGCAAACCGCAACTCGTAACCACAATCTCATGTATCGTGGTATCAAAATCGAACGCAAGTTTGCATCTAAAAGTTGATAATTAACGCACTTAACTTTCCTGAGGGTTGCAAGACCCTCTTTTTTTATGCTATAATAAGATGAAATAGTAGAGTATTATGGAGAAAGAAAGGCTAAAACTTATTGTCCGAAATCTTGAATTGCTTGTTGATTCTCTAAAGGCAGAAGTTTATTCTGATGTTGATGTGTATACCACAAAGCAAGAAAATTTTGATGATCCATCTTCGGATTATATTTTAGACTACGATGAAGTTTTTGAGGATGATGATGGATAATCGCACTAAAATCAAAAAGGTTAAAGATCTTGCAAAACTATTTGAAAGATTAATAGCACAAGATCATCTTTACAGTGAAGAACGTATTGTAGAGATGAAAGAAGCTCTTTCTGCGATAAAGGAGCAAATCACAGAAATGGAACAAAAGAATTATAAAGGATTTGGTAAATGAATGTAAAACTGATTAGTGTCACTCCTGATGCTGAAAAAATGATGGGATATGTGGCACGAGTGTCAAATCCTTCTAATCAGGAGAATCCAAAGGTTGCAGGTCTTCTTAAGTATTGCGTAAAACATCAACATTGGAGTGTCTTTGAGCAATCATTCATGACTCTTGAGATAGAGACCACAAGAGGACTCGCAGCTCAAATCTTGCGTCATCGGAGTTTTACATTCCAGGAGTTTTCTCAGAGGTATGCAGATTCATCGATGCTTGCTGATACTATTCCTTTGTTTGATTTGAGACGACAAGATACAAAGAATCGTCAAAATTCTATTGATGATATTGATCCTCATACTCGTCAAAATTTTGAAATTAAGATTCAAAGGCACTTTGATGATGCTATGCAATTGTATCAAGAAATGCTTGCTGCTGGAATTGCAAAAGAATGTTCGAGATTTGTGCTTCCTTTGGCAGTACCAACTAGAATTTATATGAGTGGTTCATGTCGCTCATGGATTCATTATATCGATTTGCGTTCTGCTCACGGAACTCAAAAAGAGCACATGGACATTGCAGAAGCATGTAAGAATGTTTTTGTAGAGCAATTTCCAACAGTAGCAGAAGCATTAGAATGGAACTGAAAATTTATGATAATTTTCTATCAAAAGAAGAATTCTTAAATTTAAAATCTAGTATTGTATTCAATACAAATTTTCCTTTTTTTCTACATGATGGAATCACACAACCCAATGATTCAAAGGGCAAGTATGATTGGTTTGCTACTCATGTCATTTATGATGGAGGGTTACCAGTTTCTCCTTTAGAGAATTTTTATAATGAAATTGGAAGTATTTTCTTTCCAAATTTTGATAATATGAGATCAATATTGAGAATTAAAATTAATTTTTATCCTCATACTAATAAAGTTGTAGAACATAAATCACATATTGATTATGATTTTTCACATACTGCTGCAATTTTTTCATTGAACACATGTGATGGATATACAAAAATAGGAAATAATGATATTGTAGATAGTATTGAAAATAGGATAGTATTTTTTGACGGATCAAAATATCATAATTCTACAACGACTTCAAATGCTCTAGGAAGATTTAACATATCTTTTAACTATCACTAATAAATATTTTTATACTGAATTGATAAAATGGCAACATATCCGATTATTAATAAAGAAACTGGTGAACAAAAGGAAGTAGTTCTGAGTATTCATGAGTGGCCAAAATGGTGCGAAGATAATAGTGATTGGATTCGTGATTGGTCTGATCCATCTACCTGTCCTAGACCAGCAGAAGTTGGTGAATGGAGAGATAAACTTGTAGCAAGAAATCCTGGATGGAATGAAGTTTTAAACAAGGCATCAAAAGCACCAGGTTCGAGAGTAACTAAAATCTAATGGCAAGAAGAAAAAGAGCATCTGCGAATGATCAACCCATTGGAGTTGGTCTTACAACAAAGCAGATGAAAAGAAAGAAACCATTAAGTTCTGGATACTTAGTGGATATAGACCCACTTAATGATAATCAAAAAAGACTCTTTGATTCTTATAAGGAAGGAAAGCATTTAGTCGCATATGGTTGTGCAGGCACAGGAAAGACCTTTATAACCCTCTTTAACGCACTTAAAGATGTATTAGATGAAAATACACCTTATGAGAGAATCTACCTTGTGAGGTCTCTTGTAGCAACTAGAGAGATTGGGTTTCTTCCTGGATCCCATGAAGACAAGGCAGACATCTATCAAATACCATATAAGAATATGGTAAAGTATATGTTCCAGATGCCAAGTGATGCTGATTTTGAGATGTTGTATGGTAATCTTAAATCACAGGAATCAATTAAATTCTGGAGCACATCATTCCTTCGTGGAACGACACTTGATAATGCGATTGTGATTGTTGATGAATTTCAGAACTTGAATTTTCATGAACTCGATAGTATCATTACGAGAGTTGGTGAAAATACCAGAATTTGTTTCTGTGGTGATTCTCGACAGTCAGATTTGAATAAGGCAAATGAAAGGAATGGTATTGTTGACTTTATGAACATCTTGCGTAAAATGCCTTCTTTTGATATAATTGAGTTTGGAACTGACGATATTGTTCGATCTGGTCTAGTCAAAGAGTATATCGTAGCAAAAACAGAAGCAGGTTTTTAATGTTTAATCATGTTGATTTGAATCTTCCTCAACTTGAGAGGGAGACTATTGATGGAGTCAGATATTATTCTGTCCCTCATGAAGAAGAACTCTTAAAACTAGTCTCCATCACTTCGGTGACTAGTCATTATAATAAGGAGACTTTTGTAAAATGGAGAAAAAGAGTTGGTGATGAAGAAGCAAATCGAGTCACAAAGGCGGCAACACGTCGTGGAACCGATTTTCATAGTCTTACTGAGTGTCACCTAAAGAATATAGAGTTACTAAAAGTTCCTCCTATTTCTGATTTTCTATTTAAGATTTCTAAGGGAACTTTAAAGAATATTGATAATATTCATGCTCTGGAAACTTCCCTATATAGTAAGCAGTTGGGTATTGCTGGAACCGTCGATTGTATTGCAGAATACGAGGGTGAATTAGCAATAATTGACTTCAAGACTTCTAAAAAACCGAAACCAAGAAATTGGATCGAAAACTATTTTGTACAATGTGCTGCATATGGATGTATGTTGTATGAAATGACTGGTATTCCGGTCAAAAAATTTGTAATCATCATGGCTTGTGAAAATGGAGAATGCGTCGTCTACGAAGAAAGAGACAAATCAAAGTACATCAAACTTCTTACCGAATATATTAGAAAGTTTGTTACAGATAAATTGGAACTCTATGGAACCGAATAAGGAACTAGAAAAGGTATTAGCAAGTAAATTTTTAACACCTTCCAAGTTTGCGTTAGAAATCGAAAAGATTGTTGCCGAAGAAAAAATCAACTACATCGATGCGATTGTTCACTATTGTGAATTAAATGAACTTGATGTAGAATCAGTCACAAAACTTGTATCAAAACCACTGAAGGAAAAACTGAAGTGGGATGCCACGAGACTTAATTTTATGAAAGCAACTTCGAAAGCAAAACTGCCTTTATGAAAGTGACCCCATTTGATACCTACCAACATTATTTGTCACTCAAAAATCATTTTACAAACCCAAAATACGACTTCTTCCGATATGGTGCGAAGACCCGTGCAAGTGTCTCTTCATTCAATAAAAGAAGAGACAAGTATTGGTTCGAGAAAACTAGTCGTAAATATAATGATGAAGAAGTTGTAAAATTTCTTGTATCTAATTTCGCATACGCCAACAACCCACAAAACTTATGGATTGGAGAAATTATAAGTTCTGGAGAAAGGACTTACGCAGACTGGACAAAGAGGCAACAGAGTTTGACTTACTTGTTCAAAGAACAAAGCAACGAATTACTCTCGAACAACGAATTAGAGAATCTATTCAGTTGCTCGAAAGGTCATCCAACAATCTTAAAAAGATTTCTTGGTGGAGACATAAGTCTTGAAACTTTCGTAATCTATGATAGAATATTCTCATTCAGAAAGAAGTTTGATAAGAAACTGAAAGATCCTGTAT
>Ga0209535_1003327_pt1 | contig 10248 bp, 13 predicted proteins | sample LinPmetageLP28_FD_184041 | JGI IMG/M metagenome (GOLD analysis project Ga0209535, IMG submission 184041) | Marine viral communities from the Pacific Ocean - LP-28 (SPAdes) (version 2) | ecosystem: Environmental > Aquatic > Marine > Oceanic | place: Pacific Ocean | collected 2009-08-22
TGGAATTACGCAAGGATTTATCACACAATAAGCAATACAACATACACAAATTACGTAGAGTGGATAAACGATCCTGATAGTAGTGCACTTTCATTAAACTCTAGTACACTATCTAGTCTTTCTATGAGTGGTAATACAACACTTTCAGGTGTCAAGTACCACACAGGAGGATCAGCTACTTATTCGGCAACAGTATTAAATGCATATAGAAGTGTGTATTCTACAAGCAATATTTCATTTACAACTTCTAATTGCTCAATCCCATCCCAGGCTTTTCCATTAATTGGGGCTGCTGAAGATCATACTAAAACGCTAAATATTTTAGGCAATGCAACAATAAATGCAAATGCTTTATTAGATGAATCAATATCAGTAGCGGTTAATGTTCCTCACCCACTTAAGTCAAATCTTTCTTCGGCAGGATCACAGAGTATTTCCGGAATTCTTATGTGGACGTATTCAAATAATTCCACTGCGCAACAAGAAAATTTTAGAAGTGAGCTTTATAGAATTAAATCAGGAAACTATAACGCACAGACTGATATAGCTGCCAATGCCTGGGACAGCTCTCTAAGCGTTGCTAGTAGTATATCAGGATACTCTGACGGTCTTATATTTTATAATTCTAGACTTTATGCACCAAAAATGGGTGCAAACTCCGGAAATTTCTCGACAATATCTCATGGGCCTGTTTCAAATGTTGATTATAGTAGTATTACGTCAGGCGAGCGGTCTTTCTTCAGATATTTTCAAAACAACTCAGGCGGATCAAAAACCGGATTTTCTTTGGTAATAAACGGTGCTTCTGGAACAATCGTAAATTCAGGCACATCTTTAAGTACGTCAAATTTAAAAGTATTTATTAAACTACCCACAACTTCAAATTCACAATCAACCGGCTGGATGGATTTAGCAACCGCATTTTCAACCGGTCAAGTAGGTGACAACGCCGGTTGTCTAGAAGGGAGCTTAGATAATAGTTTAAGCGCAACAAATACAGTGACGTTTGGAACACAGTTTGTTGCAGATAATGAGTATGTAGTTGTTAAGATAAAAGCTGACGCGTCATTCGCAGGATATGTGAGTGGTATAACAGTGTCATGGACATAAGGTGTGTTGAATGGCATTAAGTGACACCTCGAAGGCATTAATATCGATTAAGAAGTTAGTTGGTAAGGCACACACATCTAATGGTAAAAGCGTTGCTAACGAATCTTTACCAACAGGAATAACTTTAGCATCCAGCACAATATTTTTAGAAGGAATACCTTCGACAACCGGTTCGATATCTAATTATGAAATATTAAATAATTTTGCAGGTAATGGGGTAGTAGAATTCTTAAGATTATCTGCATCTTTTATTCCAGGCTCTGACACTAGCAATGGTAGACATGGTTTTGAATTAAAGTTACCTGATGACTATGAATTAAATTCTTCTAATCCCTTGAAGGGTACTTATCCTTTTACGAATCAGCAGTCTATAAACATAACTTCTGGATCATTACAACTAATACCTTCATCGTTTGGTACTGCTTATGAAGCAAAACCTTATCATACGAATGGTGGACAGACACAAATACCTATATTGGATTCAAGAGACTGGAATCTAGATTATTTTAATGGTATACTTTTTCAACAGGACCCGCCTGGTGTAGGCGCTCATCCAAATAATCCAAAGTATGTTGATGCATACCTTTATATAGGGAACTATTTAGATTCAGGTAACTTTTCATCTGGCATTTCCGGTTCATTAACACAGCTGTCAAATGGTGCTTCGTATATTGAAGCAGGCACAGGAATTAATGTTGTAAGCGCTTCAAATGGCTCAATTTCAATAAAAGTTAATAAGGAAATGGTCTTTAACGAATTGCTAGGTGGCGCGGTTAATGGTTTGAACACATTATTTACGTTGGCGAATACACCTTTTGCATCAAGTGAGATAAGTATATTTGTGAACGGTCAACTCCAAACACCCCAAAATTTAACAACTTATCATGATTATTCAGTAACAGGATCGAATGTCTATTTCACAACTGGGTCAGCGCCCGCTCAAGGCAGTCTATTGTTAGCAATGTACAACAAGGTGGTACCCTAATGAGTATTATTAAAATTTATGAAACATCAGATATTGCTATCGCAGCATTTCTTATGATGAAAGGTATGAAACTTCTGTCAGCAACTCGCGAAAGAACCGGCAGATTTAAATTTGAGTTTGATGACACCAAGCAAGAAGCTGGAATTAATGTAGTTGAATTTGCAAATTCAGAGTCTGCCAAGTTTGATGCACATATAAAAAATTTAAAAAATCTAATTTTTAAAAATTAAAGAAAACTTAGGAGATATATAGACTGTAAAACTCGTAAAGTGAGTTTTTAAAATATTTAAAGTTGTGTTTCGTTGTTGATGGTTTTAGTTATAGTTTAAACAAAAATAATTAGCTTATATATCATAGGAGATACAACATGGCTTCAAGAACACAAATAAGACTAGCTCAATTAACCGGATCTTTCGGTTTATTGCCTGGTCAAATATCGGACCAACGTCCGGAACAAGCATCAGCTGGAAATGCTGGCGCACTATTAATGTCATCGGGTTCATTACTCGGACCATTAACAGAAATGGCTTCTGCTATTAGAAGAATTCACGGTGGTACACAGTTTGCACAATCTGGCCCGGGTCAATTTCACGTAGACATCTTACCATCTGTAAATAACGCCAAAGACTTGGGTAATGACAGCTTAAGATTTGCTGAAGCGCACACAACAAAATTATTCCTTGCTGGCTCTGAAATCAATGCATTAGATGCTGATCTCAACGCTGTATCAGCAAATGATGATTCTGTTGCTTCTGCAAAAGCTGTTAAGGCTTATGTTGATGCTCAAGTTACTGCTCAAGACTTAGACGGTCTAGGCGATGCTGGTGCATTCCACGTAGACTTAGATTCACAAAACTTAAGTATTTTAGGTGGAACCGGTCTATCCTCACTTGCTGATGGTAGTCAAGGAATTACTATTAAACTTGATGATCTTGGTACTGCAAAATCAGTTGGTGCTGCAACTAAATCATTAACTGCTACAGTTGATGCTCAAGGTCGTTTATCCGCATTAGGTGAAGCAAACATCGCAATTCCTCACTCTCAGGTTACAGACTTCGAAGAAGCTGCTGAAGACTTTATTGGCGCTGCATTAGCTGCTGGTGAAGGTTTGGATTACGTTTATGATGACGCTGCAGGAACAATGACGTTCTCTGGTGAAGATTCTTCAGCTAGTAACAAAGGTGTTATCATCGTTGCTGCTGGTGAAGGTATTGACGTAAACTACTCTAGTGGTACAGCGACAATCGTAGGTGAAGATGCTTCTGCTTCTAATAAAGGTGTTGCTTCATTCGCTTCAGCTGATTTCGATGTTGCTTCTGGTGCAGTATCAATTAAGGACGACTCGATCGTTCAGGATTATATCGCTGCAAATGCAGTTGGTCCTACTGAGTTAGCTCAAACTGCAGTCTCTGCTGATTCATACGGTGGAGTGCTTAAGCGTCTTACAGCAACTGTTGATGCTCAAGGTCGTTTAACTGCTATGGGAGAAGCTGTCATTCAAGATGCCACAGTATCTGCCAAGGGTGTTGCTTCTTTTGCAAATGCTGACTTCTCAGTAGCTTCAGGTGCAGTCTCTATTGATCGCTTTGCTCTATCGAAGACGGCAACTGGTGGTATCACGATGTCAGACTATAACGGTTCTGGTGCAATTAACGATCTTGCTATTAATATTCACGGAAACAGTTTGGAAACATCTGCCAGTGGATTACGTATCAAAACAGGCGCAGTTGTTGGAACAGCTAATGAAGTCGACGTTTCTTACGCTGCCGGAGTTCACACTGTTGGTCTTCCTGCTGATGTAATAATTAGTGGTGATGCTACTGTTTCTGGAAACTTAACTGTTAATGGTGATCAATTCAAGATCGACGGAACTACTGTTCAAATGGATGACTCTCTCATGGAAATGGGTATGGTCGACAAAGCAGCTCCAACAAGTGCAACAACAAAAGACTTAGGTCTGCTTTTGCATCGTCACGACGGTACAGCAGCAAAATTGCAGTTCATGGGTTGGGATGAAGCAGCTGATAAGTTCAAGCTAATGGCTGGAGTAACTGATGACGGTGACGGAACAATTTCAGGTGGTGCTTTAGCTCCTCTAGAGATTGGTGCTTTGACAGCTGCTGCTTCTTCAGTTTCTACACTAGGTACTTCAGGTCTTGCAACTCTTGCTTCGGCTGTAGTTTCAGGTGAAGCTGATTTACGAGGCGATGTTAAGCTTGGTAATGCAAGTACTGATGATTTATTATTCAATGGAAAAGTTGCTTCTGCAATCATTCCAAAGGCTAATATTGATCTTGGTTCTGCTGGTGATAAATTTAGAACTATTTATGCTGGAACTTCTGTAGTTACAGCTGATCTTGCTGCTGATAGACTTACTGCACCATTAAATGCTAATGGCCAAGCAATTACTAACATCAATGTTGACTCAGGTGCTATTGACGGCGCTGATGTTACTGTTGGTTCTGGTAAGACTTTGGATGTTTCAGGTGGTACACTTACTTTAGCTGATAACCAGATTTCTGGTGACAAAGTTGAAGGTGGAACAATTGCTGGAATTACTATTAGTTCTTTAGTTGCTACAACTGCTGACATTAATGGCGGGTCTATCGATGGTACTGTTATTGGTGCCGCGGCTCCTGCTGCTGGTTCATTCGCTGCAATCGCTGGTACTGATATTAGTGCTTCCGGTAACGTTAACTTTGATGGTAACGTTATTCTTGGTAATGCAGCTACTGATGATATCACATTCAACGGTAAGATTCAAAACGGTGCTTTAGTGCCTCGTAATGATAATCAGGTTGATTTAGGTGCCGCTGGCTCTGAATTTAAAGATCTGTACATTACCGGTACTGGAAACATTGACAGTCTTGTTGCTGATACTGCTGATATTAACGCTGGTACTATCGATAACGCAGTTATTGGTGGGCAAGTTCAAGCTGCTGGTGACTTCACTGCTATCGGTGGTGTTGCAAGAGGTTCTGCTTTATTCACTACACTCGGTGCTAACGGAAACGTTACATTAGGTGATGCTTCAGCTGATACTATTAGTATGCTTGGTAGTGTTCTTGGTAACATTAAATTAACCGGTCAAAATGCTGGTGGTAATTTAATCACTTTGGACATTCCAGATGCAGCAGACCCAAGAACAATTGCTGTACCTGATGCTGGTGGTGTTTTTGCAGTTTCTGCTTTAAATTCCTCAGGTGTTTCTTTGAATGCATCTGGTCAAATTCAAATGGGTATTACCGGTGCTACTCAGCATTCTGGTGCTCCTGAGAATGGTGACAAGCTTTTGCTTTGGGATGATTCTGCAAGTGCGCACAAGAAAGTATTACTTAGTCAAGTAAGAAACTATTTGGCTATAACATACACACAAAAGGCAGTATTTGCAGCAGCTAATTTGGCTGCTGGTCAAGCTCTTGATGTTGGTGCCATGGCTGGTATCGATGCTGCAGAATGGCATGCAGCAGCAGAAGTAGCTCAAGAAGTATATTGTAACGGTCAATTACTTGCCCGCGGCGCGAATGCAGCTGCAGGTATGGATTGGTACAAGCACAGTGTCTCCGGACAGATCATGTTTGCTTTTGATCTTGAAGCAGATGATGTACTTCAATTTGTACTTAGAGCATAATCTAAATAATTAATCTTACATTTTGTAAGATGTGGTCGGTGCTTGCACCGGCCATTTTTATTTTCTAATGATTGTTATGTCAAACAATTGAAAACCTAGCATACAAAAATGTATATTAATGTTTTTTCTAAAGCCCTCAATCGCAACAGAAAACCATGTAACACCGGGACCAGGTATTTTCCACATATTTACAAAACCTTTAGATTCTAATTTTAATCCAAACACAACTAACTCCTTATAAAATTTTATATTTTTTCTTTTTTATTTAAAATATGCCTGTATACTAACAATAATTATAAGTGAGGTAAAATATGGAAGATTTGAAAAAACAATTAAGCGTTGTAGTAACTCAAACCACAAATGACACAGTAGTTGCAGACTTTAAAAAACTAACAGCTTTTATTGATAGCACTATTACACAATCATTTAGCTTGTCTGACGATGAAAGAGCTAGCTTTCTCATATCAAATTTATTAAATATGCGAGATTATATGTCTACAGCAATTGTTGTTGAACAAACTAAGCGTGCAATGGAAGCTAAGATAAATAATACAATAGACAATTTTTTTAACCCACCTGTAGTAGCCAAAAAAAAAGAAGAAAGCTTAGAGGCAACGCATCAAAATCCAGAGAATATATCGGAGATAGACCGATCAATGTTGTGAAAGAAAGGCATAAAAAAGCTAGAAGGTAAATCATAAAATTTTGTAATTTCATTAAGTGATAAGCTCAAACAACTGGTAATACGTTTACCTTTTTAAATATTTGTTTATAATTATTAATCAAATAGGAGACACAATGAAAGATCTTTTTAAACAAGCTGCTCAACCAGTCTTGCAAAAACAAACGTTGTTTCAGTTAAGTCAGCTTAAGTCATTTGTCGACATGACTTTAAAGGAAGCGATATCAAGAAGTTTTGACAATGATGCAGATAAAATAAAATATTTGTCAGACACATTATATACAATCAGGGACTTTGTACTGGCACAAACAACAGAAAATTCATTAAGGCTCAGTTTGGTCCAGGAATTTCAGCAAATAGAAGAAGCAGCCATAGTAGAATTAAAAAACAAAGAGGTGGAAATTGAAAGTACTCCAGACAGCTAATCTAGGCAAAGGTTATTCAGGAATAACTTCAAATATAAGATATCAACTTTTTGACACATTAGGGTCTAGCGTTCTTTCTGTTAGAAACACGGGAGTTTATGAGTTAGGTTCAAGTACTGGCTTGTATGGTGTACAGTTAGATTTATCAACGCAGTTTAGTGGGTCAATAGTGTGGTCTATAAATGGTAATACAAACGTATATGCAACAGAAGAAGTTAAGATTGACCAAAAGATGGCAAGGTATATTCATACCGGACGATGGATTGTCGATGAAGATGCAAAAGAAATGGTATTCTACCAAGACGACAATTCGACAGAAATAGCAAGATACGGCTTGTTTGACAAAGACGGTGAAGCATCGGTAACTCAATTATTTGAGCGTCGTTTAATTGGTACAGGTAGTGTTGGAACCGGTGTATAATGTCAAGCTTTGCAGTCACACGAGGTTTTGGCCCCGGAGCAACAGCAACTAGTCTAATTGCAAGAGGCTTTCTACCCGTAGGATTTGTTAGAAAAGCTCGTGGTTCATTTAGAAAAGTAAAGAAAGTAAAACAAAACTTTAACGAATTTTTAGAAGAATTGAAAGTAAGTGTAGCTTTAATTGCATTTAATGGAAAAGATCTTGTTAGCCCGATAATTAATACTATGCGTACGTCATATAGAGACGAACCTGCACCTCGAATTGAGGCAACACCTGCAAGACTAACTGTTAAGCAGCCAGACATTAAAATAAATGTAACAAACATAAGGAGTAAACATGTCGACAATTGATCTGATGATTGATGAGGAAAATGAATTAACATTCCAAGTTCAAATAGAAGGTACAAGACCCGGAACATCAAGGTGCCGTTTAATGTTAGAATCAAAAGATATGACGCTGGCATTTGAAGGTCAAAGTACTGGAGATGAAGTGTCTGTTACTTTACCACCACTTACTCATGTTTTAAAAGAAGGGACATACGACATGACTTTGGAAGTTGTTGTAGACGATCGATTTTTTGAACCGCTTAAGTTAAAAGGTTCTTTTGAAAAGCGCCTCAAGGTAACAGCAGAATCTGTAACTGTTCGAACAAGACCAAAAGTAAAAACTTCAGCCGCGTTAGTTGAAGTTAAAAAGAATAATCAACATGTTAAGTTGCAAGTAAGCAACAATACAAGAAGTACAATTAAAGAATCAACATCTAAAAATAAAGAAAATATTTCTGATAAAGATATTCTTAATTTAATTAAAAGCTTAACACAGGGAAAGAATAAATGAAAATATTATTAATCTACATAATGATAGGATTATGTTTGGCATACTTGTTAAAACACCAGTTAGACGTAGTTAAGTTACTACCTAGAAAGGCTAACATTAGATCTCGAAACAAAATATCAAAAAAACAAAATCAATTAGAACTTTACATTAAGCTTTGTTTAGTTTGGCCAATATTATTAATTAAAGAAGTTTATGATGAAATTAAAGAGCGAAGACAGAGTTAAAATATTAGAATATAAATTTATTTTTGAAGAAGAAAAACTAGTTTATGAAGAATATCAGGAGGGTACGGCAGATTTAAATTACCGGCTCTCCTTTTTTCGTGACAAACTAGATAACACAACAGGAACCAACGAACAGAAAAAACGATACAATGAAATGTTCATGGTCCAATTACCGAGCGAAGACGACGTAGTTAACTCATTAAGTCAATTAGACAATGAAGAAGCTACACAGAGTGCTTTAAAGACAAGTAGCCTTGTTAAACCATGGGCAAAGAAAGTGTATCGACAGATAACAATGGTGACGCACCCAGACAAAACAGCAGGAATACAATCTAAACATCTCAGATCACAATTGACCGAGCAATATAGGATTACACAGAATGCGTATAATAAAGAGATATACAGCGACCTGATAATGGTTGCTTTTGATTTAAATATATCGTTACCTGACAATGTCGTCAAAGAGGAGATTGAGCCTAGTAGTCATAAAAAAAAGCAGGAAGTACAATCAATAAGACAACTGATGGGCTGGCAATGGTATCATGTTCCGGAACAACAAAAGGATGATGAATTAAAAAAGATATTGATGCATTATGGGTTTAAGTTTACCGAACAAGAAGTTGTTGAAGTAGTTAAACGCAAGTTTGCAAATAGAAAAGTAGGTACAAGACCACCCAACATGCGAAAAAAGAAAAAGACTGATTAGTGATATTATCTGGTTTTCTGTAATTGACATTGTAATTTCTTACTTAATATATTATTATTATAATATATGATGGAGGAATTAATGCCAGAAGGCCCAGAAGTAAAAACAACAGTTGATTTTTTAAAAAAATACCAAAATAAATCGTTGACACATTTTCAAGTAGTTTCCGGAAGGTATACTAAAAAGCCAATTCACAATATTAATAATCCCGGCTGGAGTACACCACTTAATTTAGAAAGTGTTGATTGCAAAGGTAAATTTATATACTTTTCTTTTAAAGGCGGCGTGCACTTTTTTAGCACGCTAGGCATGACAGGTGAGTGGTCTAATAGGATTACTAAACATACCAGAATGAAGTTTGAATTTGACAATGACAGTCAACCACTTTATTTTAACGATGTAAGAAATTTTGGAACCTTTAAGATCATCTTAACTAAAAGAGACTTAAATAAAAAACTTAAGTCTTTGGGTCCGGACGTTTTAAATTCCCACGTTGATGCAGAATTGTTTAAGGTGCGCCTGAATAAAAAACCTAACTGGACAATTGCAAGAGCACTCATGGATCAATCTGTTGTGTCTGGTGTAGGAAACTATTTAAAGGCGGAAATATTATATGCAGCAAAGATATCACCTCATAGACTTTGCAAGGATTTAGCAGTAAAAGAAATAGAATTGATTGCGCAAGAAAGTTTTGACATTACTAGACTATCATATAACTCTGGTGGTGCAACAATTAAAAACTATAGAAAACCTAACGGGAAAAAAGGTTTGTACAGTCAAAGATTTGCAGTGTATAATCAAAAAACATCACCTTGTGGAAATGAAGTTATCAAAGAGCAGACGCTTGATAAACGAACTACACACTGGGTTCCATCAGTTCAAAAATAGGAGAATATATGAACAACATCAAATTAAACGACAACGTTATCGCACATCTTGTTAAACTTTTACAAATAGGTATATTGACCGGTACAGATGTAGTCGATCAATTTAGAATGATAAGATTGACAGTTGAAGAAGGTGAGCTCTTCTTAGATAAAGAATACGAAGAAAATCAAGAAGCTAATATTGAAAAAATGCTTAAGCACGCTTCAGAAACACTAGAAGCACAGGAACAGTAATGAATGAATGTAAACTTGAAGAAATGTTTGACTTACGTCTTTCGTTTATGAAGATGATGAAAGAAAAAATACCTGGGTCATATCCTGAATTTCCTGTTGATATATC
>Ga0209535_1003328_pt1 | contig 10245 bp, 18 predicted proteins | sample LinPmetageLP28_FD_184041 | JGI IMG/M metagenome (GOLD analysis project Ga0209535, IMG submission 184041) | Marine viral communities from the Pacific Ocean - LP-28 (SPAdes) (version 2) | ecosystem: Environmental > Aquatic > Marine > Oceanic | place: Pacific Ocean | collected 2009-08-22
TAAATGTTGTATTAGCCATTATGATCTCCTGTCTTGGCTAGTGTCAGCCACAGGATGCGGCTGTCAGGGATAATGGCACAATACAACAACTTTAGTAAAAAAGAAAGAGGCGATCCGAAGACCGCCTCAATCAATCCAAACAGAGAGAGGTTTGGGATGTTATGCTGCGCCTTCAGATCCGAAAAGACCGCGCCAGTCAGTAAAGCCAAAGCTGTAACGCTCGCGTACTTTATAGCGCACGTTGCCAGTTTCGAAGTCACCTTCCATCCCTTTTTTCATTGGGGAACGCTGGAACATTTTCATTCCATCAGGAACATCAGTGGTCACAAAGAACGCATCACTGTCTGTAAGACGGCGCATCACATGATATCCTTTTGGCAGATAACCACCAGATTTGATAGCGTTGATGTCGTTGTCAGCAGTTCCTGTGCGTAACTGTGATTCTAGCAGACGTTCTGCAACAAAGGTATATGCTGTTGGTATAACAAGCATTTGACCTTGTGCCGCAACCCGAAGACCACGATCATCTTTCATATCCGAAATTTGGATAAGAATAGATTCAAGTGATGTTTCGGAAAGGTCAGCAGCAGTCGCAAGTGTATTTGACTGGTTGCCGTTCTGCGTTGGGTGAGCTGTACTCAAAAGAGCCACACCATCACCGCCAGCATATGTGCCTGCTGAAGTTGCGTTATTCAAAATATTTGCAGCCTTAATCTCCTTAGTAGAAGACATAGAACGTGCAAGTGCTTTTGTATAGCGTGAAGCAATTGAGCCATATTGACCGTCTTCTTCAGCTTCTTCAGTAATTGAGAAAGCCAAAGCAATTGTTTCGTGCTGATAACGCGCAGTCCACTGTTGAGAAGCCGCATCGTAACTGATTGCTGCGCCTTCACCTTTGGTTGGAGCTGATCCAAACCCAGATAAAAGAACGTCTTCCTCAAATGCCTTCTGAGAAGTATTTGATTCGAAAACCGCCTCATATTCGGATGGATAGCTGTCATATTCGAGTCCAAAAAGAGTATTCAGACCCGGCTCAAGCATTTTTGCAAATGATGCTCTATTCATTGCCATTTTTCATACCCTCCTTAAATACCAGCAGTGTCTTTCAGGACATGCTCGTTGACAAGCACTTCCATGATTGCATTAGCACCAAACGCATTGTCTGGTGTCTCGTGCAGAGCAAGTATCTTACATTGCGCTGTACCAGCAGCCATAGTTCCTGAAATTTCAAAACCAGAACGACCAGTTGTTGTGGACCCTGCACCAGCAACAATATCAGCGCAATTGCCGATATTTGTCTGTGCAGTAGTTCCAGCAGACTGGACCTTAAACACAGTATATGGATCATCATATACATATGCGATGATGTCTGTAGCAACTGTACCCGAAGGCCAGTATTCACTATAGACGTAAGAACCGTCACTAGCGGTGTATGAAACCCCACCAAAAACACCAATCTGATTCGTTTCAGTAGCACCTGCTGGAGTTAGAACGCCATCCGCTATTAGGATGACCATATCTCCAGAGAAGATGTTTTCTGCAAGACCAGAAGTAATGGTGTATTTGTTTGTGCGAGGTGCATTACCGCTCATGTGACGAACTGGCACAAAGCCAAAGGCTGCATCTACATTAGCCATTTATTCGCTCCTTTATAGCGTTAAATTTAATCACTCGCGGCAGAAAGAGATCTACCACGACTTACCTCAGAATGCCTATCCTGTTGGATCTGCAATCCATTACGCCGTCCAATCGCATCAAGTTCACCGACAACTGATTCGTTTTGCTCTTGGCTTTTTCCTGAATAATAAGCTTTCATTTGCATGTGCTTTTCTTCAGGCATTTCGCATAGGAGCATTCCTTCAATGCCGATAGAACCTTCCCACTGGCCGTGATTGATAGTCGGAAACAACTTACTTTTCACAGTGTCAGCAGAGCGAGGTTCCCATCCTTCGCGCATACGTTTATACACGTTGTCTGGGGTGTCTTTACCCTGAATCGAGGTAGCTACCCACCTTTGGACATAGCCGGGACGTGCTTCTGGCGCGTCCAAAAGTGCTGGTGGTTTCCATGCCGTTTCACGACGAGTTTCCTCATCACGGATGGAAGAACGAGTTTGGTTTGCACGAACATTTCTTTTCTCAGACATTATTGGCTCCTTTGCTGACGCCGAATTTCGGCCTCATATTTTTTAAGACTCTTTTCATCATTGATGCCAAGTTCTCTCGCCATCCTAAGTTGCTCTTGCGTCATCCGCACTCTATTGCCCTTGTATGTGGAAGAACCGCCTGTAGTGGGGGCGACTGGTGGTCTACTTTTTGTTCTTGCCTTACTTGGACTTGATCCTGAAGATAACTCAGGAAACAATTTTTGTAAACGACTGTTTAAAATTTGATAATATTCGTTAGAATTTTTGTCATAACCTTCTAAATCAAGTTGGACATCAATCGAACGAGCAGCAGCCGTTTCTCTTTCAAACCCTGATGCATTAAACCAGTTATTCGCTTGCCACCACTGCATTGCTTTTGGTGGCGCTGGGTTTTGTGCAGCTTGCTGTGCGCGGCCTACTGTTGGAGATGCCGCTGCACGTTGCTGGGATTGTTGCCGTTGCATTTCAGCAATACGCATAGCCGCTCTCATGTCGGCTAATTGTTCCTGATATGCTACTTGCGCTTTCGTGTCACCTTCTTCCACGGCTTGCTCAAGAGCTGCCCTAGTTTCTCCGTAACGCTGATTAAACGCTTGTTCAGCCGATTTTTGAGATCCTTGCTCCAGTCTTTCAAGTCTTTTCTGAAGCTGAGAATTTTGCTCTTGAATTTGATTAGCTTGGACTTCAGCATCTCTACGTTGTTGAACAAGCTTTTGAATGCGCTTCTGAACTTTAGGTCCATAATCATCACCCTCTTCTTCTGTTTCTGCTTGTTTTTCTTCAGCTACGTCTTTTGCTTCTTCCTTTGCTTCCTGCACTGGATTATCATTTGTGATTTCGATCTGAAAATCTTCAGGCTCACCTTTAGCCTTTTTGATTTCAGATTCAATTTCTTCTAAAATTTCTTTTTCTGCCATAATACTACCCTAAATACGCTGCAACTTCTACACCATCTGGTAGTATAGAAGTTATTTCATCATCGTTTAAAAGAAGAAACTTTACGCCTTTGACAACAATCTTTTGACCAGCATATTTTCCGTAGGTCACACGATTACCAATCTTTGGTAAAATTTCTGATTTCCACTTTGCGCCTGTGTCTCTGTCACGATACGCAAGCTCACCCATAGCGCATACTGTGCCATGAGCTGTAAGATATTCTTCATTATCTTTTGATGAATCTGGCAGTAATATACCGCCTGCTGTTTTCATTTTAACCTGATTAGGTTGAACCAAAACTTTCCAATTTAGGGGAATTGGGATTTGATGAGAACCAATTGTTGCACTGGTTTCTTCATCTGTAAATATTCTATCATGCTGATGAGACATGTCATACATCCTCCTCATTAAGAGTTTTTAAAGTTTCGCGGATAACCTCAGATGCTTGTATTAAGCCTTCTGCGATCCCTACGTTTTTATGATATGAATTGAAGTCGGCCATCCGACCATCAACCATACCTTCAGCTATTTCTAACCGCCGTTTCTCCAGATTTTTTCTGATCTGTTGGAGCAGATCGCTTGTTGTCATCTTTCACGCCTCCTGACATTGAAATGCCAGTCACATGAACTTCGACAACTTCAGAGTTTTTTTGTTCTGACATTAGTATTTTTTACCTTTCTTCATTACCTTCTTCTTTTTCTTTACATTCTTTTTGACAGATTTCATAGGTTTCTTTTTGCCATACTTCATATTTTGTCCTCCTTTAGACATTAGTTTACCAAAACTTGCTCTGTTCATCTTCCCATGACCTTACTAGCCATATTTCCAATAAATCTAATAACAGGTGGAGCTGCTTTCATTGCGCTCATCATGCCCAAAGTCACAGTTCCAGCACCAACTGCCATTGGTGCAATTTCTTCTTTACCTGATTGTATACGTTCTTCTGTCGTTTCACCTTCTCCAGTACCGCTAAAAAAACCACCTAAAGCTCCAGTACCAGTTCCAAACACAACATTTGGAAGGATTTTGCCGCCAACCATTCTGGTTACAGCCATTGGAGCGCCAGCCATTATTGTAGAACCCATACCTAAACCACTAGATGTTGTGTATTCTGCTGGATAGTTTTCTTTAAAATCAGCTTGCTGTTGATTAATTTCACTGTCAATCTCTTGAAATGTCTTATCGCTAAATGGCGCCCTTAGACCAGCTTCGATCTCACCACCCACGCCAACAATTGTTGCGCTGTCTAGTGCAGTTCGAGCCATACCTTTTAGAACTTCTGGATCTTGACCAGTCATGTCGTACATGGGTGGCGAAGACATTTTGTAATATGTTTCCCAAAAGCCAGCCACTATACTTGACCTCCTGACAGCTCACGCGCCAAAACTTTTAGCGTATCAGCAAAGCCTTTATCCAGTTCTTTAGCCGCCATAGCAAATTTCTTAGGAGATATTTCGTTAGACTTCAGACCACGCCGCTCCAAAAAGCTTTTAGCTGCTCTAATTTCTGCTTGCGCTACGCGCTTAACTGCCGCTCTCGCCATCATTATCTCCTACGCCCTGCAACGCACCATACCCCAGTGTACCAGCCAAAGGCACAGAAAACAAATTTTCATTCATTCCACGCATTACGCCTTCTCTATAACGCTCTTTATTCGGTCCGAAATCTTGATAAGTCGATACAGGCAAATTGTTTTCTTTAAATATTTCCATTAATTGTGGATTTTCAGTAACTTCTTGTGGAACAAGAGCCACATCAAAATCACTTAGGCTCATTGCCGCATTAGGCTTTGCTTCAAAATACTTTGTTGGAGCAGTTTGCATAACTTCGCCAAGACGGTTTACTGCATCTCTGAGTGCAGGAATATCGTCCATAGATACAAAACCTTCAGATACAGCCGCTGTACGAGCAATGTCTGCATCGTTACGACCAAGAGCAAGCAACAGCTCATTAGCTGTTTCCATTCCCATCATGCGTGTTATTGGTTCTTGAGTTGTAATAAACTCGCCGTCTTCATTTCTGGATCTGCGCGTTCTAATTTCTGTTTTTGTAAATTTTTCTGTAAGATCATCAAGCAAAGAATATTTTACTGATGAAAACTGGTCGAAAAAATCTTCAAGAGGATTTGATACATAACTTGGGTTTGGATTATCTCTTTCCTCAACATAAATTTGACCTCTAGAATCTTTGATTTCGTCAATACTTTTAAATGGTCGTGTTGTAGCTGCTCTTAACGCTCCCGGATAGTTTTGTGCATGAGCTTCTGATGCTGGCATATACATTGGCCCATATTCGCCTTGACGCATATCTTTTAAAACTGTTGAAATTGTCTCTGGTCTATCTGGCCTGTGACTTCCATCAGAATAGTATGGATCTTTTGGAGGCAACATACGTTTTACTTCTGCATATTCTGAAATGCCATCATACTGATTAAGAAAAGACATGTTGTTTATATCACGTTCAATTTTTCTACTTGCTTCACCAAATAATTCTCCAAAGTTATTAAAGTCTTTTGGATTGACCAAACCATTGGCTATCGCAGCATTAACTATTTTTAAATCTAAATCAGCGTCTTCTGGTGATCCTGATAATAAATATCTGGCAGTATCATCTATGTGACCAAAATTAACATCAGCTTTCATACGTTCTTTAAATTGTTTTTCATTTGCTATTTTTGATTTACCTTTAGGCTGTCTGCCTGTGTAAGCATCTGTTGGATAGATGTTCATATTTGGATCTAGCTTATTAGGGTCCATAATCAGACTAATCTCGCCAAAATTTTGCAAGTTAGCTGGATCTGAAATAGCAATTGATGGACTGGGAATACCGCCAATTTCATTTGCAACCAATATACCTTCAGCACTTGTGTTATGAGCTGCCATTAAAGGTGCATTGTCTATTGTTGGCTCTGCAACAGATGGAAAAGACTGGGCGTCTGTTCTTAAACTTTGAATTTTACCAGCACTTTCATAGCCAAACGCATCACGAATAGCAGAAAACATTCCTTTACTGGTGTCGATAATTCTTTCACCAAGCTGACTAATTGCACCTTTTACTGGATTTGCCATATCACCACGCCTTACATGACCAGTATCTGGCCTTAGTCTTCGGACCGGGGTTATCGCAGTTATGACGCGATCTAAAGTTTTTACGATTGCCTTTTTGGTTTTTCTTAATCCTCATATTAGGATCGCCAAAAGTCACGCGCTTTACCTTGTCACCATCTTTCACATAAACCACAGACTTCTTTTTACCATAGGATGTTTCGCCTTTGGAAATGCGTCTGGGTTTGTTTAGCGAAACCTTTTTGCCTTTATAGGTTGCCATTACTTTTTCTTTTTCTTTTGTTTTTTCATTTTTTTGAAATCAGCGCCAGTAATTTTGTTTTTAGGCTTGGCTTTGCTTGCGATCTTTTTTTGAGCTGGACTTAGTTTCTTCATTTTTTATGCACCTTTTGCACTTCAAAAGATGCTTTCTTGCTTGCACCCTTATGTGGTTTGTATCCACCAGTTGGATTTTTCATTAACTTAAAACCTGATCCAGACTTCATCCAATGGAATCCTTTAGGAGCTTCAACTGATTTTTTTGCCATTACTTTTTCCTTTTGTTTGCATAAACTTTTTTAGATGATGTCTTACGCTTTGCAGCAGCCTTTGCACCTTTTGACTTACATTGTGCCATTGTCGGCCTGCAATACGGATAGCCTCTTTTAGTTGATGTTCTATCTTTACGTCCACATGGTTTGCCTGTCTTGCAGTCAACCCATCCCTTGCCTTTGTTTTGGCCAAACCATTTTTTTAGACCGCCACTAGTGCTACTTTTTCTTTTTTTTGGCACTTTTATTACCCCAATTAGCAGCTCCAACCTTTCGGCACTTTACCAAAGCACCAGATCCATAAGCTGATGGCCACGTTCCACCATTGCGTGTGTAACGTGCTTTTACTTTTCTATAGCAAGCATCTCGCTTTGGTTTTTTCTTTGCTGCCATTAGATGCTCCGCTTGTATATATAGTTAAAAAGCATTATATTAGTTTTTTCCAAGAAAGGAATAAAATTATGGATGATTCTGTCCAACAGCTTAAAACCGACCTTGATGAAGGTGACTTTGATCCGCATATTTTTAGACAAAGTATTCACTCCTCTATTTGGGAACTGGTGCAACAAATAAAGCTAACCCCTGAAGAAGAGGGTTTAACACCAGAACAAGAAAAAAAATTATATGACATTGATCGTAACCTATGTTCAAACTTGCGTATTAACATCAAAGAGTTTCCAAGCCCAGATTACTAAACCTATCTGTTATATGGATAGCCACGCCTAGTGTTATCGGTTTGGTATAAATACTCTTGAATGATGTCATCTAGTTCTTTTGTCGCTGGTTGATTAGCTTGCCGCAATTCCATCGATCTAATAGTTGTAGCTTCAGGCGGTACAACGCCATCAATAATTCTATCGTTGTAAAAATCACGAAAGAATAAACCTGTTGGAACATCTCTAAAATTTCCACTTTCATCTGCCATTCTATAGACAGGCGTACCTTCAACACGCTGCAATCCTGCTGGGTATGTTGTGTGGTTAGACACAGGGTTGATGGGTGCGTTGTAATCAATCTGAGCAATCATTCTTCCTGATGCATCTCCAGATCCCATGCCAAGCATATCTGGAGTTGAAATAGCTGCTCTTACTGAAGCTTGATCAGGAAAGCCTAATTTCATGCTTCTTGGTTTTGCCATTTCTTCTGAGAATGCTTTTCTTGCTTCTCCACGATTTGGTGCAAACAAATATTCTCTAGCTTTTTCTAGGTCAGACGCTTCCATTTTGCCCAAACCCGGCCAGTCAGGTATTCTTTCTCTTAATTTTTCATCAAATTGTTTTGCAGATTTTTTTGTAATTTTCATGTTTGGAATCATGTTTAAAGTAACATCTGAAACCATCGTAGAAAAGTTTACGTTGTCGCCTGCTGCGTTAAAAAAAGTTCCATAAACTGGAACACCTTCTTCCAAAATTTCACCTGTCTTTGGGTCTTTTACTTGACCAGACAATACTTCTGCTTTTTTTCGTTGTTTTTCTAGTATTGCAGGATCGCTGCCCCAAAACCTACTATCCAATACGTTTTGACCTTCTGTAGCATACTGGTAGCCACCTTCTCTGGCAACTGGGTTGACCAAAGGAATTTCATTCACAGATAAAATAGAACCAGTTCCGCTTGCCCGATCTCCTTTGATCGACATAAACTGAGCGCCTTCATCAATTGCTTTTTGATAGTCAAATGGTTCTGGTTGTGTTTGAACTCTAGTAGTGAAATCAATTTCTGCGCCTATTTCTTGCAAAGGAACTGTACCTCTTGTTACAGTCATTTTTCCAATAGGCGTTTCTTCAACATATCCACCTTTTGTAAGGCCACTGCCACGGCTTTGGTTTTCAAGATAGTTTTGAATAATTGCATTTGCTGAATCATCGTCTGAATAACGCAATCCTTGCTGAAGCACGTTACCATTCATTTGTTTGATTACATCATCTACAGCTTTATAAACACCTTCGCCAAGATCAATGACGCCTTCACCTATAGTAGAAAATAAACCTTTTAGTGGGTTCGCCATTACTTCTTGCCCTTATAGCCAGACGCCTTGATTGCTCGACCTTGGCGCTCTGCTTCGGCTTTTGTCTTATAGACTTTGCCTTTCTTGCCCCAGCGATAACCGCCTTTGACCTTCATAACAGGCATTAGTGGCCACCAAGGATCTCATTCATCATTTCGTGAACACTACCGCCGTCACCAACGCGCATGACTTTTACCTTAATACCATCGTCTGGCATCATCATTTCTTCTTCATACATCTCTTCTTCATCGTCATGCATCATGCCGTATTGCATTTGATGGCAAAGCAATAGGAAGTTAACAAGCTGGTCATCGCTCATTTCCAATCCTTCTGCATCATGCGGAAAACCCATCTTTTCCATGAATAATTCTGCATTTTCTTCCATATTTTCTACATTTACTTCAGCCATAATATTCTCCTATCTCATTGGTCGCGGCATTGGGCGCGGTGATGATGTCATTGGTCGCGCTGGTGGGCGTACACCAGAGTTAATATCACCCATCATACGCTGATCCATCGCTCTTTGCTTCATTTCATTTTCTTGCATAATCATTCTTTGAAATTCTTCTTCTTGCATCATGCGCTTTTGTGCGTCTGTCATGCCGCCTCCCAAGGCAAACATTTTTTCTTGAGCCTCCCTCTTTGTGGCCATATACCGATCCATTTCTTCTGGTGTCAGATTTTGAGGAATTGCCGTATCCATAGCCAAGTTCATTTCTGCTTCTGTCATGGCTCCGAAATTCACTTGATCCATAGGTGTAATCTCACCACTGTCTCGCGCAGCTTGCATTTTTGATGGCGTCATAGCTACTGCCTGTCCATCAACAGTGTAAGACATATCCATTTCGCCTTGCATTGGCATTGCACCAACTACACTTTGAAACATTTCGCGTTCTTTGTCTGACAAAGCACCGCCATTTTGAATGCGCTGACCAATCATCATTAGTTGATTTGCAGAATCTTCATCCATATCGCCCGGCTTAATAAGTTGCAAAAACTTCATTACCAGTTGATAATCTGGATTTCCTTTAACTTCTGGCATTTTTGTCTCCTTAAAATTTTGTTTGTTTTCTTATACTCAAGTTGTGACTGGATTTCCATCTATATCGTATTGTGTTGTTTCTCCAGTGTTTAGATTAGTCGTTGTATAACCAGTCTGGTATCTTTCTTGTCCTGTTTTTACTGACGTTGGATCACCTATTACTCTTGTGCCAATAAATTCATCTGGATCTAAATATCTGCCATCTGGGGTGACAAAAAACTCAGATCCATCAGCCAACACGACACGCCTGACAAGCTCATCAATTACCTGACCGCTCATAAACCTACGCATATATTCTGGAACTCCATATCCTAAACCACTCTTTCTGCGTCTATTAAAGTCGTTCACAATATCTCTAACCGCAAATTCATTGTCTACGCGATAGCTTTCAACTGGATCTACAGGTGGATCTACAGGTGGATCTACAGGTGGATCTACAGGAGGGTCTACAGGAGGGTCTACAGTTATTATTTCTTCACCGCCGCCACCGCCGCCACCGCCACCACCGCCGCCACCGCCA
>Ga0209535_1003329_pt1 | contig 10245 bp, 9 predicted proteins | sample LinPmetageLP28_FD_184041 | JGI IMG/M metagenome (GOLD analysis project Ga0209535, IMG submission 184041) | Marine viral communities from the Pacific Ocean - LP-28 (SPAdes) (version 2) | ecosystem: Environmental > Aquatic > Marine > Oceanic | place: Pacific Ocean | collected 2009-08-22
CTCTTATTTCAGCCAATGATGCCATAATGTAAGCCTCCTTTATTGTGCCTATGTTTGTTTTAGTTTGCCTAAGTGTATATTAGACATATAGTACATAATATACAACTATATTTATCAGTTGTCTACTACTATTATTGGTAATGTGGAGGTTTTATTGGATATTTGCTAGTTGCTTGATTCTGTCTAGTTCCGTGTTGATCTTCTCTGCTTCTGCTTGTGCTTCTGCTGGAACTTCCATTTCTTCTTCTGAGAAGAATTCTTCAAGTTGTAGGCCTGCCATCTCTATAGCATCTTTCAGCGTGTACTCGTCGTCGCCTACTTTAAATTTGTCGCCTGCCTTCATGCCTGCCGCCTTGGCTTTCTGTACTGCTTGTGCGAATTGATTGCCTTCTGTCGCAACTGGCTCTTTCATTAATTCTTTTTTTCTCTTAAGAATTGCATCAGTTGATTCTGGGTCGTTCAATTTTGGATTTGCTTGTAAATCTTGTAATGCTTTTAATTTTTCTCTTCTGTCTTCTTCGTCTCTAGGTGCTGTTGCATATTCGTTAACAGTCTCGTCAACCCAACTTTCAAACGCTTCTGTCTCTTTTGCTTTACCTTTGATGTCTTTCTTGGGATTGAAATCTGCAGGATCCATTCTCACTTGGTCAGTGTATCCTGGCTCTGATTGCATCTTCTTGTAGTCGTCGAGGTATCTCTTTGCCAACTGTACTGCGATCTTTTTGTTCTTGATGTAGTCAGGTGTTGCTTTGAATGTTGCTGAATTCTCTTGCTCCATCTCATCTGCAACTCTGGAAGCAAAGTTCGCCACCCTGTCTTCTTCGCCGGATTTAGTCAACAGTCTTGATGCTATGTCTGATAGTATAGAACTTAACATCGTGTTCTTGTTTGTGAATTTTGTTACTTTCAACATCTTGTCTGCTGAATCATCTTTCCTCAGTACTAGTTTGCTGTCTGGATCATTAAGGAAACTTTGTACTACTGCTCCATGATCCACTGGTGCTTGAACTGGTGCATCAATTGGTTCTGCATCTGGTTCTAATTCGTTCACTTGTTCTTCTTCTTTAGGTGCTTCTAGTTCGCTCATTATCTTGTTTATGATTGGTAGGGCATCTTCAACTCTGCTGTCTAGGTTTGTCATTGTGAATTTCTCTCTCATTTTGTTAACAGTTTCATCGTCCAGTATTTGCTCTTCTGATGTTTTGAAATCTTTACTTGCGTTCTCGTAGTGTGCTTGGTTAGAAAGGTTCTTCATGTAACCTCTTAGGTTCTCTAGTTTTAATTTTGTTTGCTCAATGATGTCGCCTGCGTTGTCGTTCAATTGATCTTTGTTGGTAACGTATCTCGAGAATGAGTTAAGTTTTGCTATGTCTTCTGATGTTGATACAATATGTTCACCAAACTCGTCATGTGGTCTTCCGCCATTTGACACGTGTCTCATCATCGCTCTTGCACCTGCTAAATGAGTCAAAGGATACTTGAATCTCTCACCGTCTTCGTTTTCAATGTATAGTGATTGTATCTGTCTTGATCTTGATCCTGGCACAGTCTCGTCAACTTTGCCTTTGTGTCTTATTATTAATTTTGTTTTATTTAGGTTCTCGTACGAACGTTTTGCAGTGCCTGTTAGGCCTTCTGCGACTGCTTCGTTTTTTTTCTTTTCTTTGTCTTTATCTTTGTCGTACAATGTAATTTTACTGTCATGATCCATAGGTTTCAACTCAGATTTTTCTCTGTCACCTTTTGGCTGTTTGCCAACTTGCATCATAGGTGTCTCGTTTACACCTGCTAATTTAGTAATCCTTGATAGTTCTTCCGACATTTCATCAGTATTTACCGTTTTGTTCGTATCTGCAAGATTTTCATAGTCCTGCTTCGTTAGGTTGTTTTTAGTGATATCTCTCACATCAAATCTCATTTGATGCTCTACTGCGAAGTCCTTCAACTCCTTGAGAAATGCATACCATTCATCCCTGCTGTCCTCGTCAATTTTGCTTACTAGATCCCTGTTGTAGTACACTTTCATGTTCTCACCGTCTGCAAGGCTGATGCTTACTGAACCAAAAGTGTCTGCATCTTCCTGGAATTCAAACTCAAAGAATACCGCACTGCTTGGATCGGCAGTAGCGGCACCGTTCTCGTCGCCTAGACGTATATTTGAGAACTGTGATCTTATTTTGTTGAATAAATCTTCGGAATTTTTTGGGTTCATACAGTGTTATTTATTGTCATGTCGTGCTGTACAAGACTTCTACACAACTCCAAGTCCGGTATATAATCACCTAATTTTGAGTTTCTAAAACGATCCAAAGCATCGTTGTAGTAAAAAAAATCTTTTAATACATCTTTGTCAATTACATGTGGTTTTGTGTAATGATCATATAATGCATCGACGAATGATGTTGTAGTACGTTCACTGTGCCAGTAACACTTGGTCGTTTTGGCCAATTCTAGTGATCTTATCACCTTTTCAGTATTAGGATGATTAAATGGATCTAGCACCTTGGATGCTGATTTTTTTCTGGATACCCTAGAAAAATCAGCAATATTCAATTGTATATCTGCCCTAGGAAACTCCGTATCAAAAAATTTCATTGTCTCTCCTAGGGTATCGATGTTGTATATGCTAACCACGGAGACAAAAGATATTGGATGCTTTATGCCTAATCTATGAATATTTTCAATAACTTTACTAGTGTTGGTACCCCATCTTATGTAGTCGTTGATTTTGGGTATTCCGTCAATGCTACAACTGAATCCTAGTCCTTTGAAATGACCAAAAAGGTCAATAAGCGGGTTGCTAATTTTCACTGCATTTGTGTTGATCCTAAAATGAAAGTCGGTTTTGTTTTCTTTGATGCATTTCCTTAGGAAATCATATAGTGACGGTTGTACAGTAGGTTCACCTCCGGCTACGTATATCCTACGTATGTGATCAATGTCTTTAGGAAAATCGGTCATGCCTTCCCAAGATTTTTTGGGATAAAGGGTGAGTAGTTTTTGATCGGTGATTTGTTCCCTTTCTTTCTCTATCAGGTGGCTGTAATTTGGTTCGCACGTACGGCACATTACATTACATTTAGTGGTCGGTCTGACTTCGTAGTAAACTGGTTTTGTTATTTTTTTAAGATCGTCCGTGGATTTTAATTTCAATTCGGTGGCCCATTTTATACTTTCTTGAATACGTGCAGAGTTGAATCCGTATTCTTGTTCAACATTATAACATCCTTTACAACCCTCCCTCTTTTCGCCATTGAGCATTTTTTGTCTGATTTTTACAAAATTTTTATCCGTCTGCCAATCAGTGATTTCATTTATTTTAGTCTGAGGTGTGTAGTCCAAATAACAGGTTGTATGATGGCCATCATATCCGCCGTGATATATCCAAGGGAACATACAAAAACTTTTGTTTTCCTTAAACAAATTAGTCCAGTAACTAATAATTTCAAAATTCTCAGGATTCAATACCTTGACCTCAACTCCCAACTTAATTAGATGGTTCATCAACTTGAATGTCGAACCGAATATGTCAGGATGTGAATACTGTTCCTGACTTTGATCTAGCAATATAGTTCTATCAACTTTTTTAGCAAGTTTTATTAAATCGTACATTTCTAGCCTGTAAGTTCCTGTGTGATAACATCCTGGTTCTAGATCTTGATCACCTGTGGTGATTTCTCCACGAAAAGTAATTTCATTTTCTAGTGCATATTTTTCTGAAAGTTTGTGTCCCCATGCATCTTTTGACGAGTTGTCTCCGATGCATAAAAATATTTGACTATCTGTCACCATCAACTATTATCCCGTGAATGACCCAAATATGGGCATTGGTGTTATCTCGCTGGACCTGTCTGTCCATTTCTCGAATATTTTAGGGTCAAAATCCGCCAACACTTTCATCATACGTGTCATCAATAGACAGGCACTAACTAGGTCGTCATGTTGTCCTGGTTTAGCACTGTAACTCATTCCTGATGCAACGAAATCCTTTAGTTCCGATACCAGCAGTTGAGAGTTGATCTTCATCTTGTCGTTCTCTACGAGTTCTTTGAATTTAGTACATGCATCAATTTTGTGTTTGGCAGTGGTGTTGAAACCTCTCCTGAACTTACGTCTGTGTCCTTTCCTTATGGGTTCTGACAGGAACATTCCCATTATGTTCTCTTCGCCTATGTCCATGACCCTTAACAGTGCCGCTTCGCCTATGGAGTTATTCTCCATTGAATAGAATATTTGAGGTGTTGCTGAGGCATCTTTTTCCATTATTGAATCATGTATGTGTTTAGTGATACTTTGTAAAATTCTTACCTGATGATTCATTGGTGTCATGTTGTGATGCCACTCTCCGATCTGTTCAAAGGTAGGAAGTTCAAATACTTGTATTGCCGCGTAGTCTCCACCGGTACCCATGCTGGGATCTAATGATACCATGTATGTCATTCCTGGTGTTGGCTTTTTGAACCAACGCACTTGTCCTGTTGTTTCTACAGGAGCAACACCTTCCATGTCTGCTAAATGAATACTGTTAATCAGTGTTTCATCGAAGATCAAGAATTCGCATTCGTGTTCCCTTCTAAATCTTTCTTCACCAATCCTGGCCCTCTCTGCATCTGCCCATACTTGATCCCTGTCTGGGTGCTCCGACCAGTGTGCCTTCATGGCATAGAAACCGTTTGTTCCCACCAGTTTATCATTGCCGTATTCGTCAAATCTCTTGTTGGCCTCTTTCCATATCATGGCGAACTGATCTTCATCCGAGTTGGGTGTACTTGTGATCATGCACTTACCACCTGTACTCAACGTTGGAGACAGTGATGTCCAAAACTCTTTGGCTTTCTCTGGTGGTTGCACGAATGCAAACTCATCACAATACACTAATGTAAGTGACATACCCCGCCCTGTGTTCTCAGTTGTTGTAGTTGCTGATATCTTTGAACCGTTGTCAAACTCTATGCTGTTCCTGTTGTATTGTGTTACACCTGCCTTGATCCAACTAGGTAACATCTCATAAGCATAACGTACCCTCGACATGATATCTGATGCACCTGCATATTTGTGTGCCGCAATTAGTATCTGTGAATCTGGTCTAAACATGGCATACCAAATAAGGAAGCCTGAAGCACAGGTTGTTTTACCTGTCTGTCTTGGTAGCATGGCTATCGAAAATCTATGATCATTATAACTTGAAATTAATCTTTCTTGATACGGGAATGGATTAAAAGGAATAGAACCCTTAACAGGATGTTGTATCTTCATGAATGTTTTCATAAAGAACAACGGACCATCTTTCTGATCCATACACTTCTCTAGTTGCTCTACCTGAGTTTTAGTGTATTTGTGTTTCTTGTGCGCCTTTTTAATTTGGTCGCTATCTAGTGATACATACGCCATAGTGTAGTATTTAACGCTGTGGGTTGGAGTAGAAAAGTATTACTTTGCTTCTTTATCTTTAACGGCTTTTTTCATTGGTTCTTTTTTGTCGCCGTCTTTGTCCATATCCAAGAAGTCAGGTTTTGCTTTTTTGGCTTCTGTTTGATATGATGATTTAAAACTTTCGTACTGTGTTCTAAGACTATTTGCTAACTCTTCTTCAGTAATTTTGTCCTCTGCCGCCATTGGGTTGTCACCACTAGCAACTTTTGGATAAGTTTTCTTCTGTTTGTTTAAACCACCCGAGTGTACGTTTACTAAAGTGTCTATGTCAGAGACTTTCTCTTCAGGTTCGTTTGCAAATGTTTCTTCTTTTTGATCGTCTTCCGGATTTTTAATCATGTCTCTCATTCTAGCCATGTCCATTGAACCTGTTGCATCGTCTTGATCCATTTCTGGTTCTGCATGTGGTTCCGTTTCCGGGTCTTGACTAATCATCGCTTGATCAACTTGTTGTACACCTGCAAGTTTTAAGATCTGCATCATCATTGATGCTTCTTGTGGTGAGTCAGTTGAAATTTGAATTGCTTCTTTTACAGTTTCTTTTTTGTCTTCCTTGTCTTCTTTGCCTGCTTTTTTATCTTGGTATGCTTTTAGGCCTGCTGGAATTTTACCTTCTACTGCTTCTTCGGTTCCGTTTATGCTATCCCAGAAACCTGCTAGGCTCTCACCATGCTTTTCAATAAATTCTTTTCTAGACATTTTCTCTGCTTCGTCGTGCAAGTAGTCTTTCATGCCACCTTCTGTTACCGCTTTTGGATTTGTCTTCTCAACGTTTTCCACGGCGTCCTTAACCAATTCAGGTTTTGATTCTGCTATTTCTTTTAATTTTGTTAACACGTCGATCATTTCCATAACTTATTTCCTTTTTGGGTCTGGGTGTGGGTTTGTTGATTTTGTAAGTGGACTAGGTGTGCCTTCTTCCTCTTTGCTCATTGCATTTTCTTTTTCTTTAGGAGCGTCTTTGTTCACTTCTCTGTCTTTTAGTAATTCTTTCAATAGACCCATGTTTGCTTTTGTAGAATGATAATCCTCTGCATTAACTTTGGGTGCATCTTTGTATTCTATGTCGTGCAGTTTGTTTGCATATTCTGACTTCTGTGCAACCTGCATGTCGTTTTGATATTCCTCTGTGGGTTCACCTGGTTTCCTTACAACTATGTGCGTTGCTGGAATCCTTAATAAGTCTGAAAGGTATTCATGCATAACTCTTTGCGATGCTGGATAATTTGTAGTCACATCAAAGATTGTCACCTGCTCGTTGCTCAAGGCAGGAAAATCAAGAGGCAGTGTCATGATAGGTGTTTTCTTACCTGCTGACATCTTAGCCACTTCAAATTTTGCAAGTGCTGATTCCAACTTACTTGCGAAATCGTCTGCTATGACGCCTGCAACCTTTATTTTGTAGTCATATGACTTTGCTGATTCCGTTAGATGGTCTTTGAATGTACTCATATGCAATATTTAGTCTTTTTTAAGTAGTTTCTTCATTAATTCGTTACGATCAGATATGACAAATCCATCGCTTTCCTCTATAGGACCCCCGTCTTTATTGCCGTCTTTGTCCAGTTTCATCTTCTTAAGTTGTAGTTCCACCATTTTGAGCTTCTTATCTATCTTGCTACCCTTGGCATCTATGGCGTTACGTAGGAAATTGCCTGCAACCTCAAATATACGCCCCGAATAACGTGAGTCAACGTTCATGCCCAAGTCCATTAGATTCTTGTAACTCTCCTCTGCTTCTATGGCCAGTTTGTCTAACTCTAGGTCTGATAGTTCTCCTAGTCCTTTTACCTGTGGTAGGGCGGCCGCTATCTTGTCAAACTCTGCATAACTCTTCTGTAGATTAGCCTGTGTCTTTGGATCTAGGTTTTTAGCAGATGCATGTTGGCCATTGGCCTCTTTTAATTTTTTATCTTTTTCTTTTTTGTCTACCTCTTTAAATGCTTCTTTGACATTTGGTAAATTTAGGATGTCTTCTAGTTTTTTTGTCATTGCTCTATTTACTTACGTTTGCCGTTGTGGAATAACTGTTCTTCTGAAACCACTCTAAACTTGATACGCCTCTGTTTGGCATATGCGTTTGCGGCCTCCCATTTGGCCATGTTTATCACAACCTGTTTTTTCTTTGCAAGACTCTTGCCAGCGGCCTCCATGGTGGTCTGACTCATGGGTTTAACTTCTACCATCTCGGCATGCTTACGACCTTCCTTGTCTTGGTAAACTATAAAGAAGTCTGGAACGTATATAGTATACTTGCCTGTGAATGGATGCCTGTAAGGTATCTTGATTGACTCACTGGCCCATTGATAAACGTTTGGATGTTCGTCACATAATCGCATGAATGAGTGTTCCCAACTTGATCTATATGTTGGTGTCTTGGTTCCTACGTACTTCTCTTGATTCTTGGGAGAGAACTTGCCCCTAGCAAATCTCGGTAACATTAGTCTATGATGTTTCTAGATACTGTCTCTTTTGTGTCCAGTGTTTTCCTCACACCTAACCTACTTGACTTGTATCTATTGGCGTTTAATATTATGGTTATCAATTCAGACAACAGTGCCGGTGTGGCATACGTCAACTGATCTAATATTTGTTGTGGTTTGATATTGTCAATTTTGGCCTGTGAAAGTATTGCATATGCTGTCGACTCCGCCGCTGTTCTTGTGAAATTACGTTTAACAAAGAATGCTATGGTACTGTCATACTCTCCAACGTTGAACTCATAGTTGCCTTCGTAATTTGCAGTGGTCAGTTTGTTCACTGTGTTCTGTAGACTATCGCTGTCTTTGGGTGGTAGATTTGTGTAGAATTCAGTCATTATAATATCGCTTTCTCTGTTGCTATCTCAACGTCTTGTGTCTGTCTTTCAACTTTTATGTATCCTTCTGTGACCAACTTCCTTACATCTGTAATTGCTTTATTAGTATACACATTCTTCACAGCATCTGATGATCCCTCATACTCTATGTTTGATTGTGCCACTGTCAGGCCTTTACGAGAACCTATGTCTTTGTAGTATATACCGGCCGCTATTTCGTCTCGGACGTTTGTATTATTAGAAACTAGATTGAATGATTCGTCGGTGCCCAGGAAGTTCACTGTGTCTATCTCGGAATTCATTATCACTGTATTATTGGCTTGATTTTTGTTGTCCGCTGTACCTCTCGCTGATGCTATTGCAACGCCCGCCACTACTGCCGCACCCACACTGAACTGTGATATAGGATTGGTTATTGATCCTGCCTGTTTGCCAACTTCAAGCACACCGTCTTTGGCGATGCCTTTTAGTTCTTCCTTCACATCTGACTTCTTGATCTTCTTGGCATTGTTGTAGGTATTAGAAGCACCTAGTATTGCACCTAGGATGTTTCCTGATTGCACATTCCTCATCACAGAGCCAATGCCATCCACAACTCCGCCAGGACCAAACACACTGTTTGTTCCACCACCTAGTACACTTAAAGGACTAGGGGAGTTGTCATAATTTACCGTTGCAAATCCGGGTACGTTGTTCTTGTTCACGATACCTGATTTATATATTACTGTCTCGTATAGTATCTGCATGGTGTTATTCATTATACCTTGACCGTCTGCTTGATCTACATTGTCGTGAGAGAAAGAACCAATCACAGGATTGACTAGAGTCATTGACGTGAATCTCTGTTTGTGCAACACAAAGATCTCTATGCCTTTGAGGTATGGTTTTTGTCTCTGTTTTGGTGTGTCCATACCAAATTTGGTTGTCTGTCTCGCACTGCCAAAATTATAATAGTCGTCCTTGGTGTTGGATATGGTTAGGTCACTGTTCATACCTATGGAATCTGCTATGTTGTACTCGTAGTATTTCTTCCAGAATGCATTCACTGTGTCTGCATGGTCATCGTGGAATGTGATAGTCACTGGTTCGTATGCAATTCTTGTCGCCGTGTACATCTTCTTGTTGTACTGCACTTTCTCTTCCATGCTCATATTATATTTAGGTAGGTCGGCACTCTTCACTAGCATGTTCAGTTGATATCTTTCGTTAGCATTGAACCCATCAACGAACAGACTCTCGTCAGTGTTGAAAACCACATGAAACAGAAACTTCTGTTTTGGCATCAATTTGAAATTGTCGTCTATGTACAATCTCGATGCGTGTTGGTAATCTTTCATACCTGGTAATCCGTCCTGGAAACCTTTTAGGAAGTTGTTAATGCTTGGCATACTGCTATTTATAGTCACAAAAAAAGCGCCTATAAAGACGCTTTTTTCACTTTATAATTGCTAACTTAATCTTGTGTACTACTGTCCACCACCCGTACTTAAAGTACCGATCGTTCTAGCCACCGCTGTTCCTATTCCTGTTCCTGTTGGAGTTTGGATTGCGTTGTCGTATCTCACTGACATTGTTATAGTCGCTGGTTCTGATGTTGTGTATGCTAACGTGTTGTAGTTAACGTTCTCAATGTAAGCACCGTAAAGTTCCCATGTCTCTAAAACATTTGGTGCACTTGCTCCGTTACCACCGTCTAGCATTTCAATTCTACCTGTGAATTTGTAATCAATACCTGATGCCGCACTTGACTGTTCGAAGAAATCAAACTGTTTTTGTATCTGTTCACCAACCAGTTTAGTAACTGAGTTGTTGACATCATCTCTTAGGTTGATTGTGATTGGATCCCAAGTGTGTTTACCTGCAACATAAACTTTTGAGTTGTACACGTCTAGTGTCACTGTGTCAAAAGTCAAATTAGGTCTTGTTACATCTATCACTTGTTTTGTTAGTTCTGATCTTGGTGTTGATACTCCAAAATTTTCCAGGATTGCTCT
>Ga0209535_1003330_pt1 | contig 10245 bp, 13 predicted proteins | sample LinPmetageLP28_FD_184041 | JGI IMG/M metagenome (GOLD analysis project Ga0209535, IMG submission 184041) | Marine viral communities from the Pacific Ocean - LP-28 (SPAdes) (version 2) | ecosystem: Environmental > Aquatic > Marine > Oceanic | place: Pacific Ocean | collected 2009-08-22
ATACAAACTCATTTACACTTAATCTTGCAGGCACATCGTCTGCTTTTTCTGCTTTTCCTATAGGTACAAACCCACCTTCAGCTCTATAATCTTTTTCCATACCACCAAGGTCCATGATTCCACCTTCGGCTTTACCAATTCTACCACCCATGGCCACATTAACAACATCTGCATCTTGATGTATATAAGGATATTTAATTGCTAAGGCTTTTAATTTTTCACCCGATGAATCTCTGTAAGCTTCTATAACTTCTGTTCTAATACCTTCTAAATCTAAACCTTCACCACGGTCCATGATTGCTGATACAGTTTCTTGTGGAGCCATCTTAGATAATTTTTGCACTCCTTTAAATAAAAGGAAAGCACCCCCTGCTTTTTTAGGATCAAAATTTTTTCCTAAAGGATTAAGTTGACCTAAAGATGTTGGAACGTATTCTCCAACTTTAGAAAAAAATTTTCCTAATGGAGTTTTAGAAGCAATACCATCACCAGCTATGTCTGCTATGTTTGGTCGAGGATTTAAAACCTCTTTAGTTAAATCAGCTGCATTTTTTTTATTTAAAAAAATTTCTCCTAATCCACCACCTTCTTGAATAGGACTATTAAGATAATCTTTAAAAGTACTATCACTGATTAAAGTTTTATTACCTGGTAAAGAACGAGGAACTCTAAAAATGTCTCCAAATGACTCTGCATCAAAAGGATTTCTTTGTAAATTTCTTCTACCACCACCAATACCTCTAGCTAATTGACCACCACCATAAGTCATTAGTCCTGATTTAAGACTGTCACCAATACTTCCTGTTCTATCAAACCCACCAATACCTTTCATCAAACCTGCTGCTAATGGATTGAATGGTGCAACGAATGGTGCAGCTTTTTCTGCAACTGCTGCTATTTCATTCGGTATAATTTTTCTAACAGTATCTTTTAAAAAACTTCCAATACCGTATTGACGTCTACCATCCATACCCATGATACCACCGAAAGCAGCCATCTGTCTGTCAGGTAATACTGGTCCTTGTGGTTTAGGACCAAAAGGATTTATAGGATCTTCGTCACTTGGTAATATTGGACCTTTACTCATTTGTCCTTCTGCAATAACCATTTGTCTAAATTCTTCTAATGTCATAGGTGTAGCTTCAGGTCTAATTTCTAATAAATCAAATACGTATTTATTATATTCTTCTGTTAGTATAGCATCAGCCATCATCATCTGTTCTTCTTGTGGAGATTTAGGACCTTCATTTCCTCTATACTTAATAGATGGTGCGTTAGTCTCTAGCTCTTCTGAAATTTGTATATCTTCTATTCCCATGGTTTTGCTACTTTACTTTGTTTTACTGAACAAATCAAGAGCTGGCATAATAACTTTTACATCCTGTGCCATCTCTTCTGGCTTATAACCCTTAACTTCCCAGTCTTTTTTTGTCTTAAAAATTTCACCTGTTTTCTTGTGTCTGTAAGTCTCTTCTACTTTTGCCTGTAATATTTCCATTACGTTGTTACCTCTTTCTTAATGTTTAGATAGCTAATAGCCACATCAAACGAGTCAGAAGTGCTTGCTTGAACCGTAAAGGTTTTACCACCTTCTACTATCAACGGTTGGGTTAATAATTCTTTTGTTTGATTAGCTGTTAATGCTATAGATTTAATAGCCGTAATACTGTTGTTCGTAATAGTTACCACTGGTGTGCCAGCTGATGTAACAAGTATAGATTTAATAACATAAGTTTCACTTATTAAAGGATTACCAGATCCTAATGGTGTAAGTGCACTACCTGATGTATTGTTATCTATACCTACAAATTTATATTGATTTACTACTGCCATTAATCTAAAAAGAAACTTCTAGCTTCTATCTCCTGTTTTAATTCTTCTTGAAATGTAGTGTTTAATTTCTCAAGAACTGCATCTAAATCTCTAACCAAAGACTGAGCAACATCTTGCTCGTATTCATTACTTGCTCTAGTTAATGTTTGTACTATCTTTGCCATTATGCAAATAACCTGCTTACCATTTCAGCTATTGCCTTATCTTGAATTATACGTTCAATTCCTTTTGCTTTTGTAGCCTCCGCAGATAAGTCAAATCTATTTTTAAAATTAAAAGGTGTTATTTCTTCTTCCTCATCTATTTCATCTTCATTAACAACTGGACCTGAAACATCCAACATGTTTGGTGTGTATAAATTCATAATGCCATTATCACCATCACCTCCAGTAAAACTTGGTCCTACAGTTGGCCCAAAACCTAATAGGTTTCTAGCTTTGTTAGTTTGCAATGCTGTTTTACCTATATTGTAAATTTGTGCACCTGGAAAAAAGTTTAATAAACCCATAGCTTTTCTTTGAGCGGCATAGTTATCTCCAAAACTTGTAATAGTATCTGGTCTTTGATTGTATGGTGTAAAATCTGCTTGTACGATATCTCCTGTGTCTCCAAACTGAGACATGTCAACTGGTCCTGTTACTGGTCCAGCTATGTCTGCCATGTTTGGTCTTCCATCCCCGCCGTCGCCACCACTACTAGATCCTGCACCATAACCTGAACCCGACATAGTATTTGCATCTGTTCTACCTCTATAACCAGGTCTTGAACCATCTAAAGTTTTAGCAACTCTTTGCCCCATTGCATACATCTGTCTAGCTTGTTGTAATCTTGTAATTGACATTATCGTCTTCCTCCAGTTTGTATATCTAATCTAAAAGTTCCTAACTTCCAACTAGTATCTACTGCTGTATTAGATATTGTAAGAGCTATAGCTCTTGCTCTTGCACGTGTGTCTACTTTGTCTGTACTTGTTGTCACCGTAAAAGGTCCTAGTGATGAGCTAGCTGCTGCATTATTAGAATAATTTCTTAAATCTAATTGTATGATAGTTTCTCCTTCTTGAGCTATAAAATCAGGAATAATTCTGCTAACTCTCATAATGTTTTCACCATCACCTCTAAGATCACCTAAATTAGTTGCAGCTCCTCTTACAACTTTTTGTGTAATATCGTAATCTCCAGAAGTAATATTAGCTGGAATAGCTGTAGTAACCCCTGACCTTACTTGATTAACACCTGTTTCATGTTCATAGTAATATGAAACACCTTCTGTGTTTCCTGTTACGTCAAAAGAACTGTCCGTGCCTGCATCATATTGAGTTGCATGAGGTAAACCAAACACAGCAGAATCTTGCCATGTAGTTCTAATAAACAAAGGACTTGCATTAACAAACCATATAGGTCGTTTAGATGTTGAATCTAAATAACTATAAGTAACTGATTGTGTATTTACATTAGAGTTAGCTTCTGGATAAAACCACGTTACTTCTCCAAATAAGTTATTAATTCCAGCGTATACAAATTGATTAGATGTTGTGTTTAAACTGTCATAAACATAGTCTTCAACTAAACAATCCATTGATTCTAATTTACCTGTGTACCTAAAAAAACCATTATCAGACATCCAGTATGCAGCACCATCAACTTCAACAGCTGCATTTTTACCAATCAATCCACAGTTATTACCAACCTGTTCAAAAGCAAACGTAAAAGGAGTTCCAACAAAACGCATTGTAAATAAAGAAGTATCACTCCAAATGTATATTGCATTCCTACCAAGTTTAGCTCCCATGATTCGTGATCCAGCGGCCAGTCTCTGTGTACCAGCACTATTTTCTGCTGTTGGTGTATAGTCATTAATATTTTCTTGAGAAGAAAATCTTATAAACATATCGTCCTGTGTAGACTTATCTCCTATAGTTGTTTCTGTACCAAAGAAAACTAAGTGACGATCAGGAGTTGACACTAACATATCACGTGACGCTGTTGGTGCTCCTGATATAATTGTAGCTCTTGTTGTTACAGCATTATTTAAATCTGAATTCCATTCAAAACATTCACCATTAAATATTAAAGCAATAAGTGTACCTCCTAAGTTATCCAAAGACCATAGTCCAGGTTCTGCAACAGAATCAGTAGTAGAAGCTGCTTGACCCCATCCTGAAAAACTACTAATGTTTGTAACTGTGTCTGAACTGGAATGAGAAGCGTTTGTAGTTCCTTTAACATTTCTAGTAATACCCGTTAAATTATTTCCTGCTACACCTGTGTAAGAAATGTCTTCTGTTCCAACTCGAATAAAATTTGTACCAGTAGTTGGAAACCCTGTTGTGCTAGTTAACGTAATACTAGTTCCTGATCCACCAGTTCCAAACGCATCAGCATTTAGTGATCCGTTTAATGTTGTAGTTTGTGGAGCTGAAACAGTTCCACCCCATTGAGATATACCATAACCAAAAACTCCAATTTGATCGGAAGGTCCTACGTGGTAATATTGAAAATAAGTTATACCACCTGAAGTAGTTGCACCTGATCCAGTTTCATTTGATGGCATTGTAATTGTAAGTGTGGTTGATGATGACACGCTTGTTATCATAAATTTTTTATCAGCAAAATCTGTTGAACTAAAATTAGAATTTGTAATAGCGCTAAATGTAGAAGAATCTCCAAACAAGATAATATCTCCTTCTTGAAAATTATGTGCACTAGAAAAAGTAAGTGTTACTAAAGGTGATCCATTAGTTGTGCTAAATGCGTTAGTAATAGCTGTACCTGATGGATTAGTTAAAGGATGTATATCATAGTAAGCCCCTCCAGAAAACACATATAAAATTCTGTTAGTACCTATAATAGAAAATTTAATACCTGCTTTATTAACCATGTGGTGTAGACCTCGTGCAGCGCCTGTTAGTTTACTGTCACCTAACTGACTCCAACCACCTATTTTTTCAGGTGTGCCATATCTAAAACGTACATTTTCACCGCCGGTCCACTGTGACTCAGCTCCTGTAGATGTAACCTGTTTATTGAAACCTGGTAAAAACCCTAATTTTTGTAACATATAAAACCTTTGAAATATTTCATTTTTTGTTATATATTAAATATATAGAGAATGAAAGATACAAATAAATTAATAAATTACAGCTTTTTTCATTGGGGTCCTTTTTTATACAAAACTTCTTTAACAAAAGAAGAACTAATTTTAATAAAAAAATTGTGTAGTAAAAGATCACCAGACTACAGGAAAACTTTAGCTGGTTTGATAAAACAAGAACATAAAATAGATGTTAAAAAACTTTTTCCAATAATTTGTCCTTATGTAAAAAGTTATATAAAAGCATATTTAGATTATGCACCTAAAACTTTAGCAAATAAAATAGAATTAATAAGTTCATGGGTTAATTATATGACTAAATTTGAATCTAATCCTTTACATGTTCACGATGAAGATTTATCTTTTGTTATATTTATACAAGTACCAAAAAGTTTAAGAGAAGAATACAATAAAACTGTTTCAAATTCAAAACCAGGAACACTTAATTTTATATATAGTTTAGGAGTTGAAGAATTTAATATTAATCAACATAATTTTTTTCCAGAAGAAGGTGATTTTTATATTTTTCCAGCGTCTCTACACCACTATGTTAATAGCTTTGAAAGTAATGGAGAAAGAATATCTATTTCAGGTAATCTTAAAACAATTAAATCACATAAAAAAAAGAAAAACAAAAATGATTAAAAAAATAAATACAGGCATACCAAAAGACACAAATAAAAGAATTATAAATCAACTTCTTTATATTGTAGGATGGAAATATGCTCAAGATTATAATGTAGGTATGAATCTTAATAGAGCCGATGCTGGTTTTACATTAGCCAGTTTTGATACTAATCCTAATAGCATACAAAACCCATGTCCCACATTAAATACTTATGCATACATGGTACTAGACATAGTTAATAAAAATCAACCTTTTAAAATAACTACTATAAAAAGATTTTTTTGGAATTGGTATCATCCTGGCAGTCAAATGATGTTTCATTTAGATGCTCACTCGGATAAAGATTATAGCATTATATATAATCCTTCTACAAATGATGGAGGAACTGAATTTAGAATAAATGAAAAAATAGATTTTTATAAATCTGTTGAATCAGAAGCTCTTATTTTTCCAAGTAAAGTAAATCATACTGGAGTTGCACCTATTAAATTTCCAAATAGATTTTCTTTAAATATTGTAGGTGAAATATAGTGACAAAAAAATCAGAAAGAACTGCTAATTATGAAAACTTTATAGGTGTTTATGATAATTTTATTCTTAAAGATGAATGCAAAAAAATTATAAGATTTTATGAAGAGCAAGATAAATTTAAAAAAACAGTCAATAGACAAGCATTTGAAAATGCTAATCTTTCAGCTAAAAAAGATAATCAACTTTTTTTATATAATGGAAATTTAGAAATATGGCACTCTGACTTAAAAACACTTATAGCTAATTTTGATTTAGCACTTAATCATTATGAAAAAGAAACTGGTGTTTTAGATGTATTAAAAACAGAATCTTTTCATTATACAACTTTAAAAGTTCAAAAGACTCTGCCAACAGAAGGATATCATGTTTGGCATATTGAACATAGTCCAGGATTTGATTGTGAGAAAAGAATGTTAGCTTTCACTATTTATTTAAACGATGTTAAAGATGGTGGAGAAACAGAGTTTTTACATTTTTCTAAAAGAATAAAACCTAAAACAGGTAGAATAGTTATTTGGCCTGCAAGTTTTCCTTATGTTCATAGAGGTAATCCACCTTTATCAGGGGAAAAATATATTTTAACTTCTTGGATGATGTTAAGATAAGGAGAATTATTAAGTGATACAAATTGTAAATGATTTTTTTGAAAAAGATATGTTTGAAAAAATAAAACATCATTGTACTACAAAGTTATATTTTGTACCTCAATACTTTGAGAACAAAGAAAAAATTAACAAAAACTATTATGGGGATAGATTTTTTTTTATAAATGATTCTAAATTATTAGAACAGTTTATTAACAAAGCTGAAGAAAAATTTAAAATAAAAATAATAGATATAGATAAGTCTAGAAGTGGTGTGGATAGAAGAAATTTAAATCACTTTAAGGCTCATGTTGATAATTATCATGGTATAGTAGCAAATGTAATGATAATGTTGTCTGGTCCAACTGCTCTTACAAATGGGACTGTTTTTTATACTGATGAAAATTTAGATATACATGTTGGATTTAAAGAGAACAGAGCAATATTTTTTCCTTCAAATTATTATCATTCTCCTCATGCTAGTAATGTTCCTAATTTAAAAAGATTTTCTGCTACTTTATTTTTAAAAAAATATAAGAGAGTTTTATAATTAATTTAGAATCTTTAAAGTGATGAGTAAGAAGTAGGTCTTGCACTTAATCTAGAAATTTTATCAGACTCACTTTCGCCTTCAACATTGTTATGATCCCACTCATGTTGTAATCTTGCTAAATGAGATGTATCCCATCTAGTAATAAAATCTGAAAAATTACCTAAGTTAGCATCTTCCCAGCTTGAGTGAGGAGTTCCATCTTTATATTCTACTTCATCAGAAGAATTTGAAGTTCCATGTTGAATAGCCCAAATGTTAGAAAATTTTTCTTGATTCCAAAAAGAATCATCATCAATTATATAAGAAGTTCCAAAGCCCTCTGCATTTTTTATATTTTGATTCATCATCATTTTGTCATCCATTATTACTGTCCAATTTGAATTTGTTGCCATATTTTCTCCTAAGTCTTAATTATGTAAATTACTGTTAAATAAGGTTGTAGCACAGATGGGTTTGCTGCTGTTCCTGTAAAAGTTGCACTCATGTTGTGTGAATGTCCAGTGCCTGAACCAACACTAGATGAAGAGACTTGATGATTTAAAGCAGTAGTATTTGAAACAGCGTTTGCTCTATTAGTACCTCCAGGAAATAATCCACCGTCTACAGTGTGAGAGTGTGAAGCAAGTTGTGCTGTTGATAAAGAAGCATTTGCAGTAGAACCGCCTACATTTCCTGCAGGTGTTACTGCAACAGTGTTTGCTCCACCAGTTGATGCTAAAGCTTTAGTTCCTGATTTACCCATCGCTACGTTATCTTGTAAATTTGGTACGTTAAAAGTAGATGAACCATCACCAGCTCCATAAGTTGTACCTACTGCTGTAAACAACGCAGAATAAGTTGATCTTGAAACTGCTGCACCGTCACATTCTAAAAATCCTGTTGGCACTGACGACGTAGACCATGGAACAATAGTTGCTGTTGGAATACCTTCAATACCTGTAAGGTCTGATCCATTAAAATTATATTTAGTTGCTTCGTAATTTGCCATAATATTATTTCTCCGTATATGTCCAACCTACACTTGCACCAGAAAAAACTAATCCAAATGCTGCACCCTCAGTATTAACTACTAAGTCTGCTGCTGCGTTAGCTATTTTAGAACTATTTCTTCCAACAGTCAATGCGTTGGTATCAAAAGTGTACTTTGAATCTACAAAATTTACTTGAGCACCTACAGCAGGTGACGCAGGAAGAGTTATTGTAACTGCCCCTCCACTTGTATCTACAAAAATTCTATCTTGATCTAGTGCTGTATATGTTCCGGTTTTAGTAATCCAATCACTAGGTGCGTAATTAGAAGTACCAAAAGGCATTTCAAAAACACCAGTGTTTGTTGCAACACCATCAAGGTAAATAAGTTTATAACCTTTGTCATCTGTTGCAAAAGTAACTGTTGCACCTGAACCAGACACAGCTTTTAATTGTAATGTTTCTGCACCAGTAGTTCCGTTTTTAATAATATAAAAATTTTCTGTAAGAAGAGGAAATGTTAAAATTCTTGATCCTGTAAGAGCACCTGTTAATTCTATAACTCTGTGTTGAGCAGTACCTGTTAAAGCACCATCCGCTATTGTTAAAGCTGTAGTCCCAGATCCAGCAACAGCTAAACTTAAAACTCCACCTGTTAATTGCTCTATAAGACTTAAATTAGCATTAGTTTTTGTTCCCCATGTACCGGCATTTTCACCAGTTACCATTAGTTCAATACCAAGATCTGTGAATGTAGACATTATTAATTCTCCTAATTCTGTTATTTATATTGGTTATTTAGTTTTAAGTCAAACATTAGTTTGCAACTTTTCGTGTGTAACCAGTGCCATCTTTAGGTGATAATCTAGTATAACCTGTGCCATCTTTAGGAACTAACCTATTTAAATACTGTAAACCAACATTAGGATTTAATTCAGTTGTTGCTTGTAGTCCTGTTATCCCTACAACATTTGCAGGTGTAATAGAACCTGTTGAAGATGTTGTACTTAATCCAGTTAATCCCACAGTCATTGCTGTAGGAGATATTGAACCTACGGCTGAAGTAGCACTAACACCTGTTGGAATTATAATAGGTGAAGATGTAATTTGCACCTGACCTATATTAGATGTTGTGCTTAATCCAGTAAGTCCCATGACATCGGCTGGAGATATACTTCCTACACTGGATGTTGTACTTAATCCAGTAAGTCCCATAACATCTGTTGGAGATATACTTCCTACACTTGTTGTAGCACTTTGGCCTGTTGGAGTTATTACAGAAGTTAAATCAAAAGTTAGAGCACCAACAGATGAGGTAGCACTTTGTCCAGTAGGAGATATTACAGATGTTAAATCTAAAGTTAAACTACCATTAGAAGCAGTTGAACTTACTCCGGCAAGTTGAACTAATTTATTAAATGAATCTCCATAAGGTTCTTCACCCCAACCATTTCTACCCCAACCAACTAAAGTACCTGCGTTGTCAAAAGTTCCAAGTTCTGTTTGAGTTTGTAAACCTGTTAAAGATACAAGAGAAGTTAGATCAAGAGGTAATGATCCAACTGAGGATGTAGTAGATAAACCTGTTAATTCGGCAGTGATAATTGATGAAGCTACAACAGAACCTACACTAGAAGTTGTAGATTGTCCGGATAAAGTAATTACAACAGGACCTTGATCGCCCCATTCGTTTTGTCCCCAGACCCCTGTGCTCCAAGTGTTAGCCATAAGGAGGGACTCCTTATGCTATCCGAAGAATTGCGTTAGATGCGTCTGCTGCTGGAAATTGAATTGTAAAAGTTCCGCTTGATACAGTTTTATCTCCACCAAATGCTATTGCGCAAACTGCTGGATCACCAGTTGCTGTTTCATTAAAAATTAAACAACCGTTAGCTGTAAAAGAAGCTGATGTAAAAGATACATCTGAAAAATCACAACATGCAGTGTCAGTTGATAAAGCCGGTGTTACGTTTGTTAACGCTACCCCTTTAGTAGTGTAGCCATTACCATTAGCTACTTCGTTAGATGATGTATAAGCTGTTGTTGATTTATTT
>Ga0209535_1003331_pt1 | contig 10245 bp, 6 predicted proteins | sample LinPmetageLP28_FD_184041 | JGI IMG/M metagenome (GOLD analysis project Ga0209535, IMG submission 184041) | Marine viral communities from the Pacific Ocean - LP-28 (SPAdes) (version 2) | ecosystem: Environmental > Aquatic > Marine > Oceanic | place: Pacific Ocean | collected 2009-08-22
CTTTTTTGTGCAACTGCTTGATAACTGTACCCACTTCGCTATGGCTCAAGGGTGGGGAAAAGTAATCTATATTGTATTTCTGTACTAAAGTTTCCCAATTATTTTCATCAAACATTCTTGCATATACACCTAAGTTGAACAGAGCATTATTGCGTGAACCCTCAGCAAACCCTTTACTGCATAGATGTTGTAAGCATGGTGGACCTTCTTCAAGAATACCCTCTTTTACCCCAAAGTTAAATTTTAACTTCATAAAATCTTTAGGGGTAATCCTATGTCTCTTTGCATATTCAATAAAAGCTGTTGTTGACATTGTTATACCTTTTTCGTCAAAAGCATAACGAGTAGTTTTATCGTCACCATGATAGGGCATATTCAAAAAGTTACCTGTATCTCCTCGTTCTACTAATATAGTAGATTGTTTAGGAAATATTTCACAACCCGAATGACCTAAAGCTGCTGATAACTCAGTCATCTTACGTTGCATATCAATAGCTTCAATGGACTCTGTTAAAAATACCCAAACATGAGCTCCACCACTTTTAGTTCTACCTACGACAGCAGGAATTTTATTTTTATGTAAAATATCACATAACTCTTTATGGTCAATATCATACTTATCAATATCTATTGCACCCCACTGACAATGGTTGTCGCTTCGTATAGGGATAATACCTATACCTGTTCCTCCTGTTAAATGTTCTTTCCACATATCAACAGTAGTTGGCTCTTTTATAACCTTTGCAGTACCTTGTTTTTTACCATCTCCAGGACGGTTTGTGTTTACTATAAATGTTCCATGAGCAATATCACTGCCCTTAAATAATTCAAAAAATTCTTGTGCTAATTCCATTAGTCTCTCCAAAAAGGGTGAGGGCTACACAACTCGTAGCCCTCGCAGTTGTAAGGTGATCAGTCCTTCCAACCGAACTAAAATGGTATGTCGTCTTTTACAACTCCTGAAGAAGCTGGCTCGGCTGAAGGTTCTTTTACTTCCACCTCTCCTGCTTGTATGGATTTAGCAAAAGCAATCGCAGCATCAAACGTATGCTTTTCAAACTGATCAGCTAAGTCTATCTGCCTATCTTTATTAATAGTCCAACCAAACCAAGAACCCATATCATTCTGCTCGGGAACTGTAGTAAGCTTGTATATGTGAGACATCATTGGCAAGGTGTACGGACCATTCTTACCAATCGCTGTTAAGGCATTCATTTGTGTAATCCAACGTCTGGACTTCTTTAACTGTGTGCTAGACATAGTTATTAAAGCACGACTAAAATTACCCTCATAAGTCAACAATACAAAGTGCTGAGCAGTATTAGAAAGTAAGTTACCATTAGGTAATACATCTGCATTCTTTTCATTCTTTACAGTAGTCTTAACTATTGGATCATCAGGTAAATAGCTACCCATGTAACCACCACCAGACTCACGAGGCTTCCACTCAATAAACCTACGATTAAAGTAACAAGGTATTACAGTAACACCAACTTCGCCATCGTAAACTTCATTAGCTACTGTATTGTAAATCATTCCTGGCTCAGCACCCTCAACATATGCACCATCTCTTTTGTTTACTTGTGGCGAACCTTTATCAAGTATACGCAAAAATGGGATAGACATATCCTCTGCACTTACTTCAGCAAAACCTGTTACTGTAACATCTTCAAAGCCACTCATAGCAACCTGAGTGTTTTGTTTTTCAACTATTTCTTTAGCCATTATCTTTCCTTCCTTTTAATTTTAGTTTTATAACCCACATAAACACCAAAGGTATCCATCGGGATTGTGCTTATTTGTTCTTTTGCAAAAGCTTTCAATGTCATTGGCTCAACCCACTTTCTTGTATTTACAGGTAACCCTCTGCTATTTAGTTCGTCAGCAAAATCTTCGGCTATTTGTTCTTGTCCACGCACAAAGTTTGTAGAAACAACATTCTTTATAAGGTCGCCGTGACCATTATTATTAAGCCAAGCAAAAGCTTCATCCTGCTTGTCTTTCGGTATACTAGCTGAAACATATTCAGATACAGTTATTTCTGCACCATCATGTAGTTCTAGCTTTTTGAGGCTATGTTCCATCATCGCTGCTGGAAGCTGATCCTCCGTTACTTCTCTATAAGCCTTTTCTTTTTCTTTAAGTTCGGCTTTTAACCTAACGATATCATCTTCCATAGCAGATGCCATAGTAGCAAGTTTGCTAATCTGACTCATACCTGTTTCAGTAATACCTTTTAGGTTGTCGGCTGCTGATTCAAAGTCCATTAATACCTCCCTTCGGTTTGTAGTTACAATCGGCAGTAAGTGGGAAGTATTTATTTTCTTGCCTATCCCACTTTAACATTTTAAACTTTCCATTATTAGCACGACTAGCCAATACAGCAGATAAAGCTATCGCTGCTGGATCCCCTGCTAATAACAAATAGTCATCGTCTGTGAACTTATTTAGTTTCTGTTGTAACCTACGGATTGTAGGTTGTGTTGAAAAACTAGCTTGTTCACCGTCAGGTAACAGTATTTCCAAATCCCCAAAGTTTTGAGCATCTGTAAGATCCCTACCTCGCATTTCTTGTATAATATAAACGGTCATGTCTTTCTCCACATGTTTTAACATAAGTAAATTTAGCATAGTAAAATGTGATTTACGTTTCTTGTTTTATCTAAACTACTTTTTTCTATAAATAGTTTTACCTAGTAGTACCAAAATAAAAAAGTTGTACTACTTTTTTTAAATCCGTTTTTATCTTGTGACCAGATATTGTATATTGTATATCGGAAAAGTTGTGATTACAAGTTGTTAAACTTTTTCATTTCCTCCCTATATAGCAAAGTGAGTAAATAGTTATAGCAACTCACCTGTATTTATATATAATAAGGTAATTACATATTCCGAAGAAAGGGAACGTATGCGTTATAAATTTAAGTTTGAACCTTACAAACATCAGCTAGATGCTTTAACTAAGGCATGGAATAAAGAGTATTTTGCTTTTTTCATGGATATGGGTACAGGTAAATCAAAAGTATTAATAGATAATATAAGTATACTTTATGATAAGGGAGAGCTTGACTCAGCCTTGATAATAGCCCCTAAAGGTGTTTACCATAACTGGACACGAAAAGAGTTACCAACACATTTACCTGAACATATACAGGTTGATATTGTTACATGGTCTCCTGAGAAAACACAAAAGAAAGCAAAAGAACTTGCTGTGTTAAACCAAGTTACAGATACTCTTGTTATATTCGTTATGAATGTAGAAGCTTTGTCTACTAAAAGAGGTGTAGCTATAGCCGATAAGTTTTTATTAACTCATAGGGCTATGCTTGCTGTAGATGAAAGTACTACTATAAAATCCAGGACAGCTTCAAGAACAAAAAATCTTATGAAGTTAGGTAAACTAGCCAGTTATCGTAGAATCTTAACTGGCTCCCCTGTGACTCATTCCCCTTTAGATCTGTACACCCAATGCACTTTTTTAAAAGAAGAAAGTTTAGGGCAGTCTTCGTTCTGGACATTCCAAAACAGATATGCTAAAATGGTTAGGAGAACACTTGGCTCACATAGCTTTAATCAAATAACAGGTTACCAAAACCTTGAAGAACTAAATGGTATTATAGAGCCATACAGTTTTAGAGTTCGTAAAGAAGATTGTTTAGACTTACCAGATAAAGTGTATATAAAAAGATCAGTAGAGTTAACAGAAGAACAAAAACTTTTATACATGCAATTAAAAAGTTCTGCTATGGCTTTTATAAAAGAGCAAGGGCAGATTACAGCACAGACAGTACTTACACAAATAATCAGACTGCAACAAGTATGCTCGGGATTTGGTAAACTTGATGATGGTCGAATAGTTGAAGTTCCGTCAAACAAGCTTAATGAATTAATGTCTGTGTTAGAAGAAACAACAGGTAAAGTAATCATATGGGCTAACTTCACACATGATTTGCAATTAATCCACCAAGCAATAACAAAGGCTTATGGGACAGAGTCAGCTTCTTTATTTTATGGGGAAACACCCTCTGATGATAGGCAGGATATTGTTGAGCAGTTCCAAGACCCTGATAGCCGTTTAAAATACTTCATAGGGCAACCACGCACAGGTGGATATGGATTAACTCTTACTGAAGCTAAGACCGTTATATACTATAGTAATGGTTATGATTTAGAAGTTAGGTTACAAAGTGAAGATAGAGCTCACCGTATTGGTCAAACTAATAAAGTTACTTATGTAGATATTATTACTGAAAAAACAATAGATGAAAAAATACTGCAAGCATTAAGAGCTAAAATCAATATTGCAAACCAAGTGTTAAATGAAGATATTATGGATTGGATTATTTAGCAATACCTCTTAAACTTTCCATGACTTGATCAAGGCTAGGCTCTTTACCATTTGGATTTAATTTGCATTTATATTTGCGAGGACAACCAATAGCTATATCTGTAAATTCTAATTCATACGTTTTTTGAGCACCAATATAGATACAAGCCATTTTATCTTTAAATACTTTTCGTTTCATTAATCTACAAGTAGTCATGATAGGTAGAATAATTTCTCCACGTTGAATTTTCTGTTGCCTCGTATAATCTTTTGATTTGTATTCATAGCCAAAAACTTGAAAAGATAAAACTGTCCCGATTGCTAGTACAGCAATCACACAAAAAATGATACCTACTGTTTGTAGTACATCTATTATTTCTTTTTGTTGCTGTCTTTTTTCTACCCTTTGCAATCGATCTGCTTCTTTAGCTTCAGATATTCTATTAGCCCTCTCTGCAATTATCTCATCCCAAGTAGTAGGACCAAATCGTAAATTCACTAATTGTTTTAATTCGTTGCGTTGCTCTTCTAACAATTTCATGTTTATAAAATCATTGGCAGAGTTTTCAACAGAGCCAAATTGTTCAGCAATAGACATACCTTTGCCTTTGCCCTTATTCATTTGTTTTTCGCCTAAGAAGAATCCATCTATCTGTTTAGCAATTCCAGAAATATCATTAACTGTTGAGATGTTTTCTTTAATAAATGAAACTGATTTCTGTACAAGGGCTATCCCTGTTAATATTTCTGCAACAACCATTCTTCATCCTATGCTAACCCCATAATACCTGATGTTTTTCTTTTTTCAATCGCAGCACTAGTAGGATCAAAAGGAAACAGTTCGGTAACAGAAGTTTTATTATTTGTATTCATCGGTCTTGGTGCAGGAAGATTATTCGCTGTTGTTATATTAGGTTTGATATCTGCCTCTGCTGTTTGTACAACAGGGGCAGTAACTTCATTTGAGCTTAATGGGGCTATTTCTATTTTCACAGGTGGGGCAGAAGGTGGACTCATCTCTTCACCAAAAGGAATACCTAAGTTAAATAAAAATTGATTTAATCTCCTTTTTACTTCAGGTATAACCACTGAAGCAGAACCCTCTGGAGATTCTTGTACTAATAATTTTGCTATTTGAGGATTAAATATAGCTTCTTGCATTAAGGCATCAGCCCTTATATTGGATTGCTGGGAGATTGCTCTACTTGCAAAATAACCAATCGCAGCCCTCGGACCAAGACGTTTTTCTCCTACAGCAACTAACCTGTTAGATATGTTTAATGGAGTACTACCAATAAGATTTGCTAATTGATCACCTAGACCTTTATTAGTTACACCCTCTCCTAAGTTTCGTGGAAGTAGATTTACTCTTTCAATAGCATCAGCTATCAAATAAAGGTTTTCAAAATGTTCTTTACCTAAAGCTGAGTCTAATATTTTTTCATTACTGGATAAGTATTGTTTAAAAGCAGTAGGGTTAGAAGCTATGTCGGGATTCTTAGCAAAAACTCTTTGAAATATCGCAGCATTAAAAGCTCTCGTTACTTCATAATCATCCATTTTTAAAACGGTCTTTTTTAGATCAAGCATTAATTTAGGATCTCGTAAAGCAGAATCAAACATTTTGTCTGGGTTTAAATTATCATTTGCTAATATTAAACCTTTCACCATTTTATTATTTGCTATTATTTTTGCTCGGTTGTTTAAGTCTAGCCTTCTGGTAGAAATGTTTTGTAACAGTTTAGAAGTATTGCTGAACTCATCCATCATACCAATAGTGGTTAGTTTTTCTCTATTCTTATTTATAAAAGCATTTAACTTATCAGCACTTAAACCGTCTTTAGTTATCGCTGCATCATAGGCTTTATCATAAATAGTACTTTTCATTGAATTCATCATGCTTTCATTTTGTTTGAAAGTACCAATGAACTGACCTAAAGTTTCATCACTTGCAAAAAAAGCATCAGCTACGTTTTCATCAGAAGTCGCATATACAGGGAACTCTTTACTTGATCCTGCTGCTTTTTGAGTCACTTGTAAAATCGCACTTTTTTCATAGGGTTGTATTACATTATTATAATAATTAGTTCTGTATGTTTCAAAGTTCTCATTCACTTTGCCAAAAGCTTTACCCATGTTCTCAAGTTCTTCTAATAGCATAGCTAATTGTTTTACTTGAGGTTTATTACCTAATGCTGACTGTTTACCTAATTCTGCTCCTGCCATTTCACGGAAGTTTTTCCAATCAAAAAAAGTAATACCGTCTTGACCTTTCTCCGGAAAAAACGTAACAAACTTTTTTAATAAACTATTTACCCCTGAACCAGAAAGAGATTTTTTATTTATCTCTTCAATAGTTGCAGTACCTTTTAACTGTGGTATGAGGTTTTTAATCTTACTTTGGCTTTCTTTCAACGCAGTTAAAGTAGATAAAGTAGCATCATTATTGATACCTAAATCTTTAGCATCTTTTTCTGCCACAGCTTTTGCGTTTTTATAATTCACTTCTATAGTTGACCTTATATTTTTTCCAACAATAGATCTATTTGTTATTTTAGGAATCAATCCTGTACTAGCATTACTCGCTTCATCAATCCTGTTTACAAGAGTTCCTTCTTCATTTTTTAGTTTGCCTAACATACTTGTGTATTTTTTAGAAGCTAGATCTATCACATAAGTAGGGGAATCTATTAATGGGTCGCCACTAAATGTACTCGTTTTAAAATTTTCTATAGCTTCTAAGTTAGCTTTTTTTCTCTCATTATTTTTTCTAGTAAATTCGGGAGAACCTCTGCCCTCTACATCTCTTTGTGCTTTTATTAAAGCAGGATCCATTGTTTGTTCGGCTGGACTAAGTTTTAATCCTGGAAGACCACCAATGTTTTCTTCAATTTCTATTGCTCTATCTAAGTTAGCTGCTCCCTCAGGCTCATCTATTGCTGCTTTGAGTTGTTTACCAAACTCGCCTTTAGCAGCTTGTCCTCCAGGAGTGGTATCCTCAAGAACACTTTTCTGTCCTTCCAATATTTTGTTTTGAGTTTTTATATCGGCAACAGCATCTTTACCTTTACCCACTGACCATTTAACTACTCTCGCCATTGGAGAATTTGTAAGTAAATACTTAGTACCTGAATATAGAGCTGGACCAGCTAAAGGAGCAGTCAAAGCACCTATCCCTGTTTCTGTACCAAACATTTCTTTTTCTGCAGTCGCTCCACCACCTGACAAAGCACTTAATCCTGCTTCTAGTGAAGCCGTCGTTGCTGGGGCTGAAGCATATCCTTTTGTTACAGCATCTTGTAATATTGGGACTACTTTGTCTGATCCTGCTACCGTTCCCGTTGTCCCTGTACGAACAGCTCCTGTACCTAGTTGTGCTGTTTTGCTAGATAAACCCATGAAAGGGGTAGCAAGAGCAGCACCTTGTCCACTTCCTCTGGCTATTTTACCTGTAGTCGTGGTTGGACCTACAAAATCTCCCGTACCATATTTAATAAATCCTGCTACTGTTTTCGCATCTTCATAATCAGTTGAGTTAAATACTCTGCTTAAAAAGTTACGGTCAACAGTTCCTGGCTCTACTACTCCTGCTGCTTCCATAGCTGAAGCAATAGAATTGATTCCAGCATCGGGTAAGGCTAATACAATATCATTAAAGCCACCGAAAAATTGTTGAACCATGTTGGAGAAATAACCTTGATCTTGCTCTCCAACAGATGCTTTTTCTGCTGCACCAACTAAAGATTCTGTACCAAAAGTTTGACTTTTCTTTTCTTCATTGGAACGAGAATCAAAAGGTAAAACACCCCCATATCCTCCTTCAGCTTCATAAGCATCTACCTCTTCTTCACTAGGAGCAGTTATTTTAAAATCCATTTACTTTCTCCCTACTGTTAATTGAACATACTATTAGACAAGGTAATAGTTAAAGAACCATCATCCTCTGTTTTTAACGACTTTGCTTTTGGATTATTTTGTATGAAGCTGGATACAAACGGAGCAGGAACGTTAAGGAACTTACCGTTTAACGCTTTCTTAGAAGGATCATTCTTAGCAATGTTTTGTAAGTATTGTACAATTCCTTTTTTACCAAAATTGAATGGATCGTTTTCTGTGCCTGTAGCAGTAGCTTGTATTTCTAAGATATTTGGATTGCTAGGATCAATAGTGTTTCTTCTTAAAGAAAGATCATTAACTAATACTCTATTTAAGTTTTGCATTTTAACTGCCATACTTCCTGGGTCTCTGAAGAATGTTCCATCTTCTATTTGACCTGCTAAACTTCTCAATATTTGTTGTTCGTAAACATTATATCTATCACTCAAAGCAATCGCTTGTACAAGTTTTCTACCAAAAGTTTCTATTTGGTTTCTTCCTCTATCTGTACCATAGTATTTAGCCCATGCGTTTTGTCCCTCAGGTAATAAAGCTGCGACGTTATTTGTTAAATAAGCTTTAATAGTATTAGTTGGACCATATACATCCCCTAAAGCTTCTTTATTTATCATTTCAATTTCACTGATAGCTGATAATAAATAAGGGATTCTGCTTTGTGCGTGTTTAATAATATTTGAATCTGTTGAAGCATAAGTAACTCCTGAGTTTCCTATATCTTTAACTAATGGATTACCTGATTTTAGTACATTATTTTCATATACAGGGGCTTCTAGTGAGTAGCCTAAACCACCCATTGCAGTAAAGGTTTGATTCGGACCTGATCCAGAAACAATACCTGATAAGAAACTTTTAGTTTTATACTTTCCACCTTTAAGAGTAACAAAAACTCTTCCAACAGCATCGGGCTCTGCTACTTGTAGAATATCTTTTTCGTTGCCCTCTAAAAAGCCTACAGGAGCTTTTACTGGATCCTTACCATCTCCTGGATAATACCAATATCCTGCTCCAGGGATATACTCTCCAGCAACTTGTGTATAACCACTTTGAGACTTTCCAGTCAAATCAGGAATCAATAAGTTTTTAGGTTTAGCTTTAGTTCTATCTATTGTTCCGTTTTTAAGACCTTTAGCTATAACACTATCACCTACTTTTATATAGCCATCAGGCAAAGCCACAAGTTTACCCTCTTTTATCATAGCTAATCCGTTAGGGGCTTTAGTACCATCACTTAATAGATCTGTTCTACGCACCATAACTGGGTTGCCTTCTATTTTGCCATTCACTACTTTAGCGTAAGTCGTTGCATCCATCCCATGAAACTGTAGACCAGCAGTAAAGTTTTGAGTTACGATGCTGTTATGGTTTTTATTATTGATTTGTGCTTTGCTTAATCCAGCAGTTAAAGAATCTTTAGCAGCATTTATTACATACTTATCAAAATCGCCTTGTTCTCTGTTTTGTGTGCTTATCGCATCTAAAGCAACTTTTAAACTCTGCTCTTCAAGTTGTTCTGATTCTTTTTTAGATTCTGCTCTCGCTGCTAACTTAATATCTCGTTGGGATTTTGCATCAGCAGCTAATATCTGGCTTGTCTCGGGAACTCTATCTACAGCAGCATCAATAACTGCTGAAAGAGGTTTTTCCCCAGACTGGTATATATCCCTTCCTGCTTTTGCTAATTGTAAATATAACTGCATATCTCTTGAATCAGCATCACCTTTACCTAAAGTCGCAGTAAGTTCTTGTTCTATCTCAGCTGCTGATCTAGGCTTTTTTAAGAAAGGGGCGAGTGTTGCTTGATTTGTTGCTAGTATATCTTCAGTAGTTCGTGGTTTAAGGTTCTGTAAAAAAGGTTTATACATTTCCATGAACTGTTGAGTATTACCTGTTATCCCACCAAAATTAAGACTTTTATAATTAGGAACACCTTGAGTAAAAATACTGTTATTAGCTGGAGCTCCAAAGGTAAAACCCATACCTTGTGTTTGACCTAAACTGGGAAACTTTGGGATATTCTCCCC
>Ga0209535_1003333_pt1 | contig 10244 bp, 9 predicted proteins | sample LinPmetageLP28_FD_184041 | JGI IMG/M metagenome (GOLD analysis project Ga0209535, IMG submission 184041) | Marine viral communities from the Pacific Ocean - LP-28 (SPAdes) (version 2) | ecosystem: Environmental > Aquatic > Marine > Oceanic | place: Pacific Ocean | collected 2009-08-22
CACCATAGACAGGTTTAACTTCTACTGAAGTCCCGTCTGCTAATTTTAATGTAGAGATGTTCATTTCTTGCATCATTGTAGGTATTACCTCTGATGATACTAATTCTACTTTTCTTTTCATCTCTTTGTATTCTTGTTCTTTAACTAAAAGTTCTGCTTCTAGTTCTTGTAGTTTAACTACTTGATCAGATAATTTATTGGCATCATTTGCACCATCTAAATCTTCTCTTTGATCTGCCTCAAAGTTTATATTACTCATCTTGTACTTTTCCTTTCTCGTGTAGGTTAATTGAAATTGGATAATACATTCTATCTTGCTTGTCCCATTTTAATAAATTGTATCTTCCGTTAGTCATGTCCGAAACTATAGAACACGCAACACCTATAATTGCAGGATCACCTGTTAATAAAAGATAATCTTTAACTGTGTAATCTTTTAATAAAGACCTTAACTTAAAAATTAATGGTCCTGGTGAAAAAATAATTTGAGAAAATTCTGGTAATAAAAACCTAAATTCACCATGTTTAGACGCACTCATAATATTTATTTTAGGCGCACCTATTTTTGTTCCCGGCAGTTCTTGTATTATATAAACTATCGGTTTATAATTATTTTTTAATTCTTCGTATTTTATACTTTCTGACATCTTGACAATCTATATAGGATGTTCTATATAAGAAGTCAATACAGAAAGAAGAAAAATTATGAACTATAAATTTAAGACTAAGCCTTATGCGCATCAATTAAAAGCGTTAGAGCTTTCTTGGGAAAAACCGTACTTTGCTTATTTTATGGAAATGGGTACTGGTAAATCAAAAGTACTGATAGACAATATTGCTATGTTATATGACGCCGGTAAAATCAATGGTGTCCTAATTGTGGCACCAAAAGGTGTATATAAAAACTGGTATGATAGCGAGATACCTACACATATGCCAAACCATGTAGAATATGAAGATTGTTTATGGCAATCTATGATTAATCAAAAACAACAAAAAGAATTAGATAAAGTTTTTAAACCTGGAGAAGATTTACATATTTTAATTATGAATGTAGAGGCTTTTTCTACTAAAAAAGGTGTAGAGTTTGCAGCTAAATTTTTACGTTGTCATAGAACCATGATGGCTATTGATGAGTCTACAACTATTAAAAATCCAGATGCTAAAAGAACTAAACACATTTGTTCTCTTGGTGAGTATGCACAATATAGAAGAATACTTACAGGTTCTCCTGTAACTAAATCACCATTAGATTTATATAAACAATGTGAGTTTCTTAAAAAAGAATTACTAGGACATACGTCTTATTACACATTTAGAACTAGATATGCTAAGATGAAAACAGCAAATTTTGGTGGTAGGTCTGTACAAATTGTAACTGGCTATCAACACCTTGCAGAGTTGTCAGAAAAACTAAAAGCATTTTCTTATCGTGTGTTAAAAGATGATTGCTTAGATTTACCTGCAAAAACATTTATTAAACGTATGGTCCAGCTTACACCAGATCAAACTAAATTATACAAACAGATGAAAGTCCTAGCTCTTGCACAAATGGATGGTAAAATAATGACTACCGCTACGGTCTTGACGCAATTAATGAGATTACAACAAATAACTTGTGGTCATTTTACTGCAGATGATGGCACCATAAAAGAAGTAGACTCTAATAGATTACCAGAACTTATGAATGTATTGGAAGAAATAGAGGGTAAAGTTGTTATATGGGCCCATTGGCAGCGAGATGTACATAGGATAATCCGGGAGATATCTAAAAAATTTGGCGAAAATAGTTTTGTAGATTATTATGGTTTGACACCAATGTCAGAGCGTCAAAAAAATATAGAGAAATTCCAAGATTTAAACTCACCGGTTAAATACTTTATTGGTACTACACAGACAGGTGGTTATGGTATTACACTTACCGCAGCTAGTAATATGATTTACTATTCTAATGGTTATGATTTAGAGAAACGACAACAATCAGAAGCTAGAATAGATCGTATTGGACAGCACTATCCTATGACTTATATTGATATTATGTGTGAGCATACTGTTGATGAAAGAATTGTAAAAGCTTTAAAAAAGAAAGTAGATATTGCTAGTCAAATTATGGGTGAAGAACTTAAAGATTGGATTTAACCTACGACTTTGCCACCTTTCCATTCCATATCTGGAAGGCCTTCGGTGTATTTTTTTCCGTCGAAAGTAAGAACTTGTTTTCTGTTTGATCCAGATTCGTGATAACTTATGTGAACCCAGCCCCCTGCGGGATCGTCTTTGTCAAAGTACTCCATGATCAATTGATCGAAGTCCACGTTATTTTGTAGCCAGTAAGCTGTCTTAATGTTGGGAACGCCAAATATTTCTAGGTCAACCGCCTGACCCTTCGCATGCTGCGATGTTTTTTTGCTGCCTATAGCCTCACAGAGCGCCTCTGAACGGTATCCGCTGGTAATCGTAACAGCCTTGTCAAAATGTGCTCGTAACGGTTCTAAGACCTCATAACAGAGGTCTCCTAAACTTTTAATTTCCCCGGCCCCTGGTGTATTATCAATTCCTTTCCGTTGCGCGGTCATAGAATTGGTCATTTCTCTTAAAGTAAAGTGTTTCGATAGCTGCATGAAAATTTTTTTTACCTAATAATTAAAGCAAATATAACATATGCCATACCCGAGATCAATGCTCCAGTAGACACTAATAAGATGCTTTCTACGCGATTAATTTGACGCTCAAGCTTATTTATTTTGTCATGCGTTTGCTTCTGCATGATTCTACACAGCTTCTCGTGGTCTTCTATTTTTTGTAATGCGTTTTTAGCCATTTGGAAATAGTAAACGGATTTTTTGGTCCATTGTCAAGTTAGAAAATTGGTTAGCTGTCTGTGATTGTGTCATCATAGACTGGTCAATTGATGGTAAATTTAACGATGTAGGCGTAATAGGTGTGTCTTCCATTATAGGCATTAATGGGTTTTCAATTGATGGAAACACTGCTTCATCTAAATTTAAATCAGTAAGTGTATCATAAATATCTTCAATAGCATCGACTGCTTCTTCGTAAGGATTTTCTAACCCTAAACGTTCTGCATTTTCTTCAAACGCTTGTTGTATTTCGGCAGAAGGTAAAAAAGGTTGAAATTCCCCTTCAGTCAAAGAGCTATAAGCTTTTGTTCCAACTCTATCAAAAGCTTCTATAATTTGATCTTCATCTAAACCTAAAGTTTCTCCTGCTTGCATATCTAATTTCATATTTTTTTGTACACCAAACAAAGCTCGGTTAGCATTTATAAAAGAATCTACAATAGTTCTTGGTTCTACTGGCCCACCTTTCAATACTTCTCTGGTAAATAAAGATCTAGAATCCCTTGTTCCTTTTTGAAAGTCTGCAATTTTAAAGTTCATAACTCTTTCTGCATTAATTTCTACAGGTCTAAAACCAAATAGTCCTGCAAACTCAGGACCAAATTCATATGTTTGACCATACTTATCAAATTTACCTTTAGTAATTACATCAACTTCTTCTATTGATTGATCCATTCTTTTTAATTGGTTAAGTGAGAAAGGCATCTGTGCTTCTACTAAGTGAGCCATAATTTTACTAGCTTTGTCACCTGATGTATCTTGTGGATTAAATACTTGGTAGCCTTCTCTTGTTCTACCACCTCTAACTAATATATCTGTAACAGCTTCTGTCCAAATAGATTCAGAAATAAATGGTGATGCAAATTCTTTCATAGCTTCAAACGTACCACCAATAAAATCATTAACTATACCGTCATTATCTTTTTCACCATCAGCCACCCTGTTAACTACAGTTTGTAGTGGTCTAATTAATGTATCATAAGCATTAGCGTGACTAAAATCTATGTAAGAGAAAGAACCATCTTTGTTTTTAATTGGTAGTAGTGTTGAGTTTTTAGACCAGTCAGCAACGTATCTTTTAATTGCTTGTCTCTCATCGTCAGTCACATCGTATAGTGCACCAAACATTTGAGACACAGCATATGGTACTGCAGCAACGGTTGTAGTAAATCCAAATAATCTTGTGTACCCTGTTCTTTGAAAAGGTTTTAATGTTTTGCCATTAACAATTATTTCTTCATTAATTTCTTTAAGTGCTCTTGTTACAATGTTTGTACCTGTTCTAGCAATCTCTGCAGGGAACGATACAAAGTTTCCAATAGGTAATTTTCTTAAACCTTTGATAAACTCTGATACATAATCATAGTTAGGTATATTGTTTCGAACAATATCAGCTGCTTGTTCTTCTAAATATTCTTTTGTTAATCTTACCTCTTCACCGGCAGCGTTCTTAAAAAACTGTCCTCTAACTACACCAATTCTTTCAAAAGATTTTTCCATTCTTTTTTGTTCCATAGCCCATGATGCTATCTTCCAAAAATCATCTTCAGCTGTGTATAAATCTTGCGATACAGATTTTAATTTTGATAATGGTTTTAATAATAATCTCATACCTTTGTCAGATGTCATAGTCTCACCAAAGTTTACATCTTCCATAAGTCTTGCAAGGTCCCCGAGTCTAACATTAGAGTTTACAACTCCAAGTTCTAACAATCTTTCGTACAATTCATTCTGTTGTCTTGTACCTTTTAACGGTGTCTGTAATGCTTGGTAAGCTTGTTTGATTGCAGCACCATCGGGTATAATACCATTAGCTGTAGCAAAAGCTCCAGCACTTACAAAGTTACGCATGTGTGTAACTGGTGATAAAATTGTTTTAGCAATCTGTGACGTAGCTTTAGGATACAACACTAAACTTTCGTACATCTGTGCTAAAAATTTATTATTTTCTGTTTGTAATGATGTTTGTTTTAATGCGTCTGCTACACCAGGTCTTGCATACAAAGGTTTTTGTGGATCAGCAAAAGGATTAGTTGCGCCTTTACTAATAGATAATTTACCTGACGGATCAATTACTTCTATTTTTTTAAAGTCCTCACCAAATTGTTTCATAGCATCGTCATAACTTCTTGCAAACATTGGCTCTTTACCAGCGGCCTCAAGCTCGTCAGATTTTTTAATTAAATCATCAAAGAAAGTATTTCGTCTAGAGATAACAGATAGTTTAGCAGTACCACCTAAAATAGTTTGCATTGGATTTTTTTGTCTGCCTAACAATTCTTCAATAGCTTCTCTTGGCCCACCTTTTTGTATGTCTAACATAGACACAAACTCTTTTGGTTTAGCATCATTTGCTTTGTCCAATGTAGTTTTGTTTAAAAAGAAACCTGGTATTTTAAATAATGGTACATTACCTCTGTCCATTTTAAATCCTGGAGGCATTCTAACTGTTCTAAGTATACCAGCTACGGCGTCGTCTGCTTCTTGATCTGTTAAATCTTTACCAGCTTGCCTTGCACTATTAATTAAAACAGATTTTGTTTTATCTATTGCTTCTTGAGTTGGTGTATAATTAAACCAAGGTATTAATGATTTGTTTTGAAACACTTCATAAGTTGAACCTAAATAATCTTTAAACTTACCACCAAATAATTCTTTAAACTCTGCTAATTCTTTTTTGTCTAACTTACCACCAACCTCACTAAATAGTTTACCCCATCTAGTTCTAATGTTTGATAGACCACCGTAAATAGCAGTCTCTAATTCTTTTGCTTGGTCAGCGTTTTTAGAAAACTTTGCTATTTTTTCTGATAGTTTTGCTTTTTTAGCTGCGTCTAATGCATCAAATGTCATTACACCTGTGTCATCTATTTTAGGATTACCAGACAACAACAAGTCATTAACTTCACCTAAAAATTTATTTCTGTTTGCAGCATTTTGTTTATTAAAAATAGTTCTTATAGGTGGAAATAATTTATCTACACTAATATCTATTTCTCTTGATGTATTTCTTGCAGCTGCAGCATCACCTGCTCTTAAACCTATTTGTTGTCTTTCCATTTGGAAAAACTCTGGAGTCTTGTCACCCCTTGCTCTCATTTTACCAGCAACTTTGTCAATCCATTTATCTAGTTTACTATTGTTGACATCTAATTTTTTATTTCTTTGTGCAACTTTTTTAATTCCTGCACCAACACCACCAAGGATACCGGTAAACAATGCACCTTCAGTTCCAAATTTAACTCTGTTTAATAATTCTCTACCTGGATCGTTCTCATCATCCTGTAAATTAAATGCTAGTGAACCTGCTGCTTCTACATCACCAACAAATACACCTTCAGCTATACCACCTGTAACAGCACCTGCTAAAAGTTTAGCAGCACCACCGCCACCTCTCATATTTTTTATAGCACCAGCTAATTTAGGACTGTTTGCTTTTAATAGTGTACCAGTCTTACCTGCATTGATTGCTTTCTCTGCAAGTTTACTACCAAGTTTAAAACCATACCCACCTGGTATACCTATGTTGACTAATAATTCTGTAATTTTTCCAGCAGCTGTTGCCTCTGCTCTTTCATCAAATGTTGTAAGGTCATCAAAGAATTGTTCTACTTCAGCAGCTTTGTTTGTCCCTGCGCCCAGGTCCATGAGTGTTGCGCCTAATGAAAATGCGCCTTTGGGTATTGCAATTAAACCTGATGCTATGCCGGATAGGACTGATTCAATAGTGCCTACTCGACTAAAATCTTCAGCCATAATTTCTCCTAACTAAAAAAACCTTCTTTTTCTACTTTAGGTTGGATAATTGTTCTTTTTTTAACTTGACCATTTTCTATTAAAATAGCTTCGCCTTTAAAGTTGTAAACTCCATCCCCTTTAAAATCTTCTGATACTAAGAACTCTTTTAAGCCGCCATCTTTATGGAATTTTTTAGCAATTCTACCATTGTATTCTTTACCGTCACCAAAGAAACCTTCTTCAGTTAATTCCATAGTTACATTGTAAACTTTTCCAGAATCTGTATTTGATTTAGATGCATTAAATTTTTCGGTAATAGTTGTTGGTAAGTTTCTTGCTTTTTTCTCTGCAACTTCTGGTGAATCACCTTGTGATATATAAAAATCATAGTTTTGTTTTAACGCGCCACCAGTTTTACTAGCTTTAATTTGGTCTAGTTTTAAATCTTGTTGAACTTGCATTAGGTTTGCAGCTTCTCTTAGTTTCTCTGGTTTGTCATACGATTGACTTGTTTCTGCTATAACATCTGAGACTAAATTCTCTGCGCCCAAGCCTGTTCTAGCTATTCTTTGACCTGACTTAATCATTGCATCATACAATGCATTTTTCTGTGCACGGTCATAACCTAATCCTTCTAAGATAGAGTTAATTTTTTCTTTTCTATTAGGTGGTGGATTATCATCACCAGGTAATTTACCTTTATTTTTAATAACTTCATTAGCAGTATATGCAAATGGAGATTGACCACCGGTTACTACAGCAGAAGGTTCTTTACCTAAATTTTCTGCTTCTTTAACAGCTTGTAAATAACTTTCTGATTGACCTCTTTCACCAATACCACTAAAAAATTCTTTAGTAGTTTTATCAATACCTGGTTCATTTCCTATATATCCTTTACCGGTATTGTCCATTTCTATCCCTACGTCGCTTAATACAGGACCTTTATCTTTCATTTTTAATTCAATACGATCTTTTAAAGGAAGTGAATCAATATCAATTTTTTCTTTTGTAATAAAAACATTCTTGTTTTCTGGAGGTAATTTAAAAGCTTGATTGTTTAAATCTTCGTTATACGTCTTACCTACATTCATAAATGCTTCTGCATTTTTTAAAGCTTTAGCTACAGCCATATTATTCGGATCATTTTGTATTACAAAACCAGGACCATTAGCATAACCTTGTCTTGGTTCCTTAATACCGGACATAATCCCTTCTTTAATGGGGCCACCGTATCTAAACATTGGTCTATTTAAAACTTTCATTAATTTTTATCTCCTGGGAAACCAAATATTTTACCGTACAATCCTCCTACTCCTAGAGCTGTACCGATTGCTTGTGACATTGGACTAACCGGTGCTGGTTGTGCGTAAGTTTGTGGCGCTACTCCACCAGATAAACCTGTTAAACCTTGACCGTATTGTGATAATCTACCATATGGTTCATAAGCTGCTGTTTGTGCTGCTTGTTGATCTGCTGATAATAATGATTGAGCTTGACCTTGTCTTAAAGACCCTAGTTGTCCTAGTGCTCCAACATCTGCACCAAGTCCTGCTCTTTGGAAATTAGATAATCCCATTTGCGCTGCACCTAATCCTGATTGTGCTGCCGCTAATTGACCACCTTGTGTAAAAGCCGTTTGTGATGCTGCTTGTGCATTTTGAAATCCTGATTGTAACATTTGTGCTCTTAATGCTTCTCTATCTGCTAAAGTTCTAGCATCGTATTCACCCAACATTGCACCTTCTCTACCACCACCAAAATTTCCTGTACCTACAGCTGCGTCTTGAATCGCTTGTCTGTCACCTGTTCTTGATCTATCAAACTCTGTAAGAGTTGTGTCAATAACATTTTGTTGATAAGGAGACATAAAAGGTTGGTAAGCATTTGCACCTGTTAATGCACCAAGGCCACCTACAGTTCCAGCTGCTTGTGTTTGTGCAGCTTGTGCTGCAGATAAAAATGGTTGATAACCGCCAACACCCTGTGTTGCTAAATTAATTGCTTGCGTTTGTAATGGATCTTCACCGGCAACAAATTGTCTACCAGTAAATTGACTTGTATCTATTGGTACACTGTAAGCACCTTTTGCTTGTGTTGCAAAATCTTTTGCGTATTCTTCTAAAAATCCTGGTGTTGCCATTATTCCATCCTCGACTGTAACATTTGTTGTTGATCGTACATAGCTTGTGCACCTTCTAAACCTTGTGAATCTTCAGATACCTGTCCACCAGCTTCTAAATTTTTCATCATGTTCTCCATAACTTCAGCGCCTTTATCTATATCTCCACCACCTGCATTTCTAACAGCATCTGCAGTAAATACAAACTCATTTACACTTAATCTTGCAGGCACATCATCTGCTTTTTCTCGTTTACCTATAGGTACAAACCCACCTTCAGCTCTATAATCTTTTTCCATGCCACCTAAATTCATTAGGCCACCTTCTTCAGCGCCTACTCTTGTTGGCACTCCACCACTTCTGTAATCAAATCTATTGTAACCAACAGGTGTTGTATACCCTGGTACATTTGAACCCGGCACAGCACCACCACCAGCCATCATCATAGGGCCTTCTGGTTCTGTTTGAACTGTTTCTGATTCAGAAGTTATTATTTCTTCTTGCTCTGGTCCCTGTTCCCCGGTTGCTTGTGATAAAACAAGTTGTTTAAATTCTGGATACGATAAGTCACCACCTTGTGCCACGTATTTTTTATATTCTTCTTGTAAATATTGTTCTGCTTCAGGTGGTAATTGTGGTCCTTCAGCTTCTACCATTTCTCCATTAGCAAAACCTCTACGTCTTAGTGTAGGTAAACCCAACATCTCATCTTCTTCTTCAACCATCATACCATCCGCATAACCTATTCTGCCACCGTTAGCAGCATTCTGTGGTAAATAAAAACCTTGTTGTGCAAATTGTTCGTTAGGTAAAAAACTCATGTAAGGGTCTTTGTTTCTTGCCATCATTAATGCTGTGTATGGATCAATAAAATTGTCATCAACTTCTTCTTCTATTTCTTCGTAAGGACCTACACCCATTGCTTTTTGTAAGAATGGTGTTGCAACTGCTGTTGCGCCTAAACCTAATGCTAAATTTTTACCACTAAAACCTGTAGTACCGGGTACCATAGATTTTAAAAAACCAGGTAATTTTGAAAACATACCACCACTAACACCTGCGTTTGCATTAATTGCTGCTTCTCTTGCAGTGTTTCCTCCAATTCCACCTAAACCTATTCTAGATAATAATCTAGCTTTACTAAAACCACCTGGTCCAACAGCCCCTAGTCCATAACCAAGACCACCTATTAAAGCAGCTTTACCTAATGGACTTTTAACAATTTTTTTAACACCACGGACAGCTTTCTTAACAAAGCTTCCTAGTCCATACATTTGTCTGGGTTGTTGCATTCTAGATATTGCCATAATTTTACCTTAATTCCTATGTTTACTTCGTTTTTGAGAACAAATCAAGAGGAGGCATTATAACTTTTACGTCTTGTGCCATTTCTTCAGGCTTATAACCCTTTGCTTCCCAGTCTTTTTTCTCTTTAAAAATCTCACCAGTTTCTTTGTGTCTGTAAGTTTCTTCTACTTTAGCATTATATACTTCCATTAGTCTATTTTCTCCTTTAATATATTAAG
>Ga0209535_1003334_pt1 | contig 10243 bp, 11 predicted proteins | sample LinPmetageLP28_FD_184041 | JGI IMG/M metagenome (GOLD analysis project Ga0209535, IMG submission 184041) | Marine viral communities from the Pacific Ocean - LP-28 (SPAdes) (version 2) | ecosystem: Environmental > Aquatic > Marine > Oceanic | place: Pacific Ocean | collected 2009-08-22
GTTATATTTGCGCTTATTATTTCACAATAAAAACTATGCAACTTTCAAAACATTTTACTCTTTCAGAGATGACCCGTTCGATGACTGCGCAACGTAAGGGAATTGATAATACACCAGGGGCCGGGGAAATTAAAAGCTTAGGAGACCTTTGTTATGAGGTCTTAGAACCTTTACGGGCACATTTTGACAAGGCTGTTACGATTACCAGCGGATACCGTTCAGAAGCGCTCTGTGAGGCTATAGGCAGCAAAAAAACATCGCAGCATGCCAAGGGCCAGGCGGTCGATCTAGAAATATTTGGCGTGCCCAACATTAAGACAGCTTACTGGCTACAAAATAACGTCGATTTTGACCAGCTCATCATGGAGTACTTTGATAAAGATGATCCTGCAGGGGGATGGGTCCACATATCTTATCACGAATCAGACTCAAACAGAAAACAAGTTCTAACTTTTGATGGAAAAAAATACACTGAAGGTCTTCCAGATATGGAATGGAAAGACGGCAAAGTTGTAGGTTAAATCCAATCTTTTAATTCCTCACCCATAATCTGACTAGCTATATCTACTTTCTTTCTTAAAGCTTTTACAATTCTTTCATCAACAGTATGCTCACACATAATATCAATATAAGTCATGGGGTAGTGCTGTCCAATACGATCTATTCTAGCTTCTGATTGTTGTCTCTTCTCAAGGTCATAACCATTAGAATAATAAATCATATTACTAGCTGCGGTTAATGTAATACCATAACCACCTGTCTGTGTAGTACCAATAAAGTATTTGACTGGTGAGTTTAGATCCTGAAATTTTTCTATATTTTTTTGACGCTCTGACATTGGTGTCAGACCATAGTAATCCACAAAACTATTTTCGCCAAATTTTTTAGATATCTCCCGGATTATCCTATGTACGTCTCGTTGCCAATGGGCCCATATAACAACTTTTCCCTCTATCTCTTCTAATACATTCATAAGTTCTGGCAATCTATTAGAGTCTACTTCTTTTATAGTGCCATCATCCGCAGTAAAATGACCGCAAGTTATTTGCTGTAGTCGCATTAATTGCGTTAAAACCGTAGCGGTGCTCATTATTTTACCATCCATTTGTGCAAGAGCTAAAACTTTCATCTGTTTGTATAATTTAGTTTGATCTGGTGTAAGTTGAACCATACGCTTAGTAAATGTTTTTGCAGGTAAATCTAAACAATCATCTTTTAGCACACGATAAGAAAAAGCTTTTAATTTTTCTGATAATTCTGCAAGATGCTGATAACCAGTCACAATTTGTACAGACCTACCACCAAAATTTGCTGTTTTCATTTTAGCATATCTAGTTCTAAATGTGTAATAAGACGTATGTCCTAATAATTCTTTTTTAAGAAACTCACATTGTTTGTATAAATCTAACGGTGATTTTGTTACAGGAGAACCTGTAAGTATTCTTTTGTATTGTGCATATTCACCAAGAGAACAAATATGTTTAGTTCTTTTAGCGTCTGGATTTTTAATAGTTGTAGACTCATCAATAGCCATCATAGTTCTATGACAACGTAAAAATTTAGCTGCAAACTCTACACCTTTTTTAGTAGAAAAAGCTTCTACATTCATAATTAAAATGTGAAGATCTTCTCCTGGTTTAAAAACTTTATCCAGTTCTTTTTGTTGTTTTTGATTAATCATTGATTGCCATAAGCAATCTTCATATTCTACATGATTAGGCATATGTGTAGGTATTTCACTATCATACCAATTTTTATATACACCTTTTGGTGCCACAATTAGAACACCATTAATTTTACCAGCGTCATATAACATAGCAATATTATCTATCAGTACTTTTGATTTACCAGTACCCATTTCCATAAAATAGGCAAAGTACGGTTTATCCCAAGAAAGCTCTAACGCTTTTATCTGATGCGCATACGGCTTAGTCTTAAATTTATAATTCATAATTTTTCTTCTTTCTGTATTGACTTCTATATAGAACATCCTATATTGTTTGTCAATGTCAGAAAGTATAAAATACGAAGAAATAAAAAATAACTATAAACCTACAGTTTATATATTGCAGCACCTACCAGGAACAAAAGCTGGTGTTCCTAAAATAAATATTATGAGTGCTTCTAAGTATGGAGAATTTAAATTTCTTTTACCAGAATTTTCTCAAATTATTTTTTCTCCAGGTCCTTTAATTTTTAAATTAAGAAATTTATTAAAAGATTATACTGTAAATGATTATTTATTATTAACAGGTGATCCTGCAATAATTGGAGTTGCGTGTTCTATAGTTGCTGACAATACAAACGGTAAATTTAATTTGCTGAAATGGGATAAGCAAGATAGAATGTATTATCCAATAAAAATAAACCTACACGAGAAAGGAAAAGTAGACAATGAGTAATATAAACTTTGAAGAAGATCAAAGAGAAGATTTAGATGGTGCAAATGATGCCAATAAATTATCTGATCAAGTAGTTAAACTACAAGGACTAGAAGCAGAACTTTTAGTCAAAGAACAAGAATATAAAGAGATGAAAAGAAAAGTAGAATTAGTATCATCTGAGGTAATACCTACGATGATGCAAGAAATGAACATCTCTACATTAAAATTAGCAGACGGGACTTCAGTAGAAGTTAAACCTGTCTATGGTGCTTCTATACCTGCAGACAAAAAGGAAGAAGCGTATAAATGGCTTCGTGAGAACGGACTAGGTGACCTTATCAAAAATGAGGTAACTGTTGCTTTTGGACGTTCCGAAGATAACAAGGCACAGCAATATGCTGTCCTTGCACAAGGTCAAGGGTTTGAACCTATCCAGAAATTAAAGGTTGAACCAATGACACTTAAAGCATTAGTTAGAGAGCGTGTTGAGGCTGGACTTGATATGCCCTCTGACTTATTTAATTTGTTCACAAGCAACAGAACAAAAATAACAAGGAGTAAATAACCATGAACCAAGTAGCAGAGAAAAAGTCTGCAGGACTTCCTTCAAACATGTTTGAAGAAGATGCAGCAAAAGGTTTGGGAAAAATAGGTCAAGAAGATCTAGCCCTTCCTTTTCTTAAAATCCTAGGACAACTTTCACCAGAAGTAAACAAACGTGATGGTAAGTATGTTGAGGGTGCAGAACCAGGAATGATATTCAATTCTGTTTCTGGAGATTTATACGACGGCGTAAAAGGCATAGATGTAATTCCATGTTTTTACAAACTTGAATACATCGAATGGAAAGATAGAGGAGAGGGACCAGGTGCACCTGTTGCAATTTATGATTCTTCATCTGATATCATGTCTAAAACAAAAGCAGATGCAAGTTACAAAGATAGATTGCCTAATGGTAATTATATTGAAAAAACTGCATCACATTTTGTGATCATAACTGGAGACAGTCCATCGACTGCGTTGATCTCTATGAAATCTACTCAATTAAAAATTAGTAGAAAATGGAATTCAATGATGTCGGGCATAAAACTAAAAGGTAAAAACGGTTTATATACGCCGGCATCTTTTAGCCACATTTACAAACTAAAGACTACCCAAATGTCTAATGACAAAGGCACATGGTTTGGTTGGGAAGTAAGTAAAGTTGGTCCTATTACTGACGCAAGTATCTATCAACAAGCTAAAACTTTTTCTGACAGCATTTCTAAAGGTGCAGTAAAAGCAAAGCATGGTGAGCAGAAACCAGCAGAAAGTAGCAGCATTATATAATCCCTTCGGGGTATGTGCACAGCGTGGGCCACGAAGGAGACTAAGTGGCCCTCGTAGACAGGATAACTATGCAAGAATATATAAAAATATTTAATGGCTATAGACATGCGTATGGAATCGCAGATTGGACCAACGCAATTGTCGACCCAGAAAGCGGAAAGCAAAAGCCTAATTACAGATGGAACTACGAAGAATTTACAGACACAATTTATCAAGAACATTTAGAAGGTAAAATATCTGTTGGAATACAACCAACTAATGAAAGTGGTGATGCTAGGTTTGGAGTAATAGATATAGATCCTAAAAAATATGAAAACTTTGATAAAAAATTTTATTTAGAAACAATTCAACAATACAAACTACCACTTATACCTATAGAGTCTAAAAGTGGTGGACTGCATTTATATTTATTTATGAATGAGTTTGTGCAATCAACAATCATTGTATCGTTCTTAAGCAATCTATTACCTTTGTTTAATCTTAAACCAGATACAGAAATATTTCCAAAGCAAACACAATTAACCAAGGATCCGGAAACAGGGATTATAAAACCAGGGCAGTTTATAAACCTGCCATACTATGGTGGACAGCGTAGAGCTATTAACATTGATGGTACATTTTTTACATTAGATCAATTTATAAAAGTTGTAGATGTCAACATAACTACAGTTGAAGATTTAAAATCTTTGACAGAAGAAATGGAAAAACAATCTATGGAAGGTGTGGATGAAGATTTTTTAGAAGGACCACCTTGTCTTGCTTTAATATCTAAAATATCTAATCAATCTAATTTTGATGGCAAAGATAGATTTATGTATAACTATCATGTGTTTGTTAAGATGAAGTATCCAGATACATGGGAACAAAAAGTAAAGAATGCACCTGTAAAATATTTTGCAAGAGAACATGCAAATGCATGGGACGACAGTAAATTAAAACAAAAAACAAGATCATGGAACAGATCAGAAAAAGGTTATACTTGTAATCAAAGTCCGATCAGTGATTTTTGTAAGAAAGGTATATGTGTTAAAAAAAAATTTGGTATACTAGCGGGATCAAAAGGACAATATCCTGTGTTAACAAACTTAAGAAAGATAGATATAGAACCGGACCCAGAGTATGAATTTGATGTAACTAAACCAGATGGTATAGGTAAAGCAACTGTGCATTGTAAAACAATTGAGCACGTAACGGATCAACGTAAACGTAGAAACTCAATAGCAAAAGCTGCTGGATTTCCACCACCAATTATAAAAGCACCAGAAGATCAAACAGTATTAGAAACTTTATTTCAAACACAAAAAGTAATTAACCCTCCTGTGGGTACGTCACCAAAAGAAAAATTACATGACGTATTGCATGCAAAAATAAATGGGCCCAAAGCTATGAACGATGCAGCATTTAAATCTGGAACTGTGTTGATAGAAGATGGTTATGCATACTTTAAGTTTGACAAATTTTACGACAAACTAAGATCTAAGAATTGGAAACATGGTGAAGACAAAACAGGTGTGATGATGAAAACTAATTACAAAAAATGTGACATACAATTTTTAGAACAAAAAAGATTTCCAACAAAAGAAAAAGGTAAATACAATACACCCACAAAAAATATTGTAATGATAAGTATAGAAGAGTTTGAAGACATAGAAATAAACCATACTAAAATAAAACATAACACGGAGATAATGTGATCAGAAAAATATTGGGTCCTCCTGGTACAGGTAAGACAACCAGGCTTATTAAGTATGTAAAAACATTTGTTAAACTAGGTACACCTATTGATAAGATAGGTTATTTTGCATTTACAACTAAAGCAGCTAACGAAGCAGTAGATAGAATGTTAGACGCACATCCTAAATTACAAAAAAAAGATTTAAAACATTTTAGAACATTACACTCACTAGCTTTTAATCAACTAGGTATAAAGAAAGCGCAGGTAATGCAAGACGAGCACTACGAAGACATAGGTAGAAAACTAGGTATAGAAGTCACAGTCTATTCTAATGGAACAGAAAAAACTGGGTTTGTAGATTCTGATAGTGAATACTTTAATATTATTAATGCAGCACGAATCAAAAATGTATCTATTGAAGATGAGTATAATACAGACATGTATTCAGAAGACATAGACAAACATCAATTACAAATTTTAAAAGACGAAGTAGACAATTATAAGGCAGCATATGGACTGGTGGATTTTACTGATATGATTGAAAAATTTAATGTGTCCGAATTGTGTCCGAAATATGACGTAGTATTTGTTGATGAAGCACAAGATTTATCGCCAATACAGTGGAAAATGTACGATATACTTAAGAAAAACTCTAAATATGTTATACTAGCTGGTGATGATGATCAAGCTATTTATGGCTGGGCAGGTGCAGATGTTAAACGATTTCAAGACGAAGAAGCTAAAGACATAATTCTGCCTCAATCTTTTAGGGTACCACAACAAGTACAACACATAGCAGATCAAATACTCAGTCGTATACCCAATGACAGAAGAATTAAAAAACTATGGGCACCGCGTCCAGAATCAGGGACCATTAATCATATAACTGCTATTGAAGATGCACCACTACATGAAAGTGACTGGTTAATTTTAGCACGAACTAATGATAAATTATTAAAATTAAAACCATATCTAAAAGATATGGCTATTTACTTTGAAATAAAAGGCAGAAAGAGTTATAAAACAAGATTGTATAAATCAATACAGGATTACACACGTTGGACTAATGGAGACAAACTATCTTTGTCTGAGGTAAAAGATTTGTTTGAATTTTTAGAAGAAGAAACACCTAGTGAAGAAAGAATGTATGATTTGTCTGAATGGAATTACTCAAAAACACAACGTTGGTTTGATGTTTTTAAAACAGATCCAGAAGAAAGTTTATATATTAGAGAAATGTTAAGATTAGGTGAAGAATTATCTAAACCTGCAAGAGTAAAATTATCTACAATACATGCAGCAAAAGGCGGTGAAGCCACAAATGTTTTATTAATTTTAGACAACACAAAAAAAATAAGAGATGCAATAGAGAGAAGTGAAGATAAGTACGACGAAGAACAAAGAGTTTGGTACGTAGGTGTAACACGTACAAAACAAAACTTATACATACTAACAGCTAAATATGAGGACAAAGGTTATGACATCGAAAGTTTGGGATAAGCAGCACGGCGGGAATCACTATCAAAAATATAAAATACAGCCAAGTAAGTTTGTAGTAGAGAACGAATTGCTATATCCTGAAGGTTGTGCTATAAAATACATAGTGAGACATCGCGATAAAGGAAAAAAACAAGACTTGGAAAAAGCAATACATTTTATAGAAATGATAATTGAAAGGGACTATGGAACCAAATAATCATATACCTCATTACATGGGGTTGTTCACATGTTTATTAATTCTTTGTTATTTAATCTCATGAAAAATAAAAAAGGAAGTGTAATTGTAAAAATAATTGAGATTGGTAAACATAAATTTAATCTAGAAATATATCCAAAACTAATTGACTGGGAAATATTTCCACACAATTACGATGCTGCTTTGTATGCATTTAGCAACAAAGATAAATTAAATAAAAAAATAGAGTCTAAATATATATGAAAATACCTACATTTAGTGCACAGACAGAATGGGTAATACCCACAGAATTTCCAGACCTTAGACAAGTTGACGAAATTGCAATTGATTTAGAAACAAGAGACCCTGACCTAATTAAAAAAGGATCTGGATCTATTATAGGTAATGGAGAAGTTATAGGAATAGCTGTAGCAACAGCACATTACAAAGGATACTTTCCTATTGCACACGAAGGTGGCGGCAACATGGATCGTAAAAAAGTTTTAGAATGGTTTCAAGATATTCTTAAAACAGATTCTACTAAAATATTTCACAATGCAATGTACGACGTATGTTGGATCAAAGCTATGGGTTTAACTATCAATGGTATGATCGTTGACACAATGATAGCCGCAGCTGTGACTGATGAAAACAGATTTAGATACGATCTCAATAGTTTATCATGGAAGTATTTAGGTTTTGGTAAGAACGAAGCTGCACTTGCAGAAGCAGCAGCTGAATGGGGTATAGATCCTAAATCAGAAATGTACAAACTACCATCACTTAACGTAGGTGCATATGCTGAACGTGATGCAGAAGCAACGTTTGGTTTGTGGCAAGAAATGAAGAAAGAAATTATATCTCAAGACTTGGAATCTATTTTTAATTTAGAAACAGATCTATTTCCATGCCTTGTTGACATGAGATTCAAAGGTGTAAGAGTAGATGTAGAAGCAGCACAGATATTAAAGAAAACATTAATAGGTGAAGAGAATGCTTTACTAAACGCAATAGAAAAAGAAACTAATGTAAGGCCGCAGATTTGGGCCGCAAGTAGTATAGCAGAAGTATTTGAAAATTTAAAGATAGAGTTTGATAGAACAGAAAAAACACAAGCACCAAGTTTTACAAAAAACTTTTTACAAGAACACAAACATCCTGTAGTCAACATGATTGCAAAGGCAAGAGAAGTTAACAAAGCACACACAACTTTTATAGACTCTATCCTACGATACGAACACAAAGGTAGAATACATGCGGAGATAAATCAATTAAGAAATGCAGGTGGTGGTACAGTTACAGGTAGGTTCTCTTACCAAAATCCAAATCTACAACAAATTCCAGCACGTAACAAAGACCTTGGACCTAAGATTAGGTCATTATTTATACCCGAGGAAGGCCATAGATGGGGTTGCTTTGACTATTCTCAACAAGAACCTAGGCTGGTAGTGCATTATGCTGCTTTATACAAATTGCCATCTGTTTATGATGTAGTAGACGCTTACAATAATGATGCTAACTCAGACTTTCACCAAACAGTAGCAGACATGGCAGAGATACCTAGATCACAAGCTAAGACAATTAACTTAGGATTATTTTATGGTATGGGTAAAGCTAAACTTCAAGCAGAGTTAGGTGTATCAAAAGACAAAGCTGCTGAATTATTTAATACATATCATGGTAAGGTGCCTTTTGTTAAACAACTTATGGAGAAAGCATCTAACAGGGCACAAGATCGTGGACAGATAAGAACTTTGCTAGGACGACTATGCAGGTTTCATCTATGGGAGCCAAATAGTTTTGGTATGCACAAAGCCATGTCACACGAAGATGCATTGGCGGAACATGGACCAGGGATTAAAAGAGCATACACATACAAAGCATTAAACAAATTAATTCAAGGTAGTGCAGCAGACATGACAAAAAAATCTATGTTAGAATTATACAAAGAAGGAATTGTAGCACACATACAAATACACGACGAGTTATGTTTATCAATAGAAAATGACGCACAGGCAAAAAAGATTGTTGAGATTATGGAGCAAGCTGTTAATCTAGAAGTTCCAAATAAGGTAGATTACGAACACGGAAAAAACTGGGGGAGTATAAATGACTAATGGCTTATCTTAATGCAAACATACCAATAATAGAATGCTACGTAAGAGGCAACTATCTTAGAGATCAAAAAGATTCACACGATAAATATTTTGAAGTAGGTGTATTTGGTTTTAGTTCTATACCAAACAGGGTGCCTATGTTTCATTTCTTAATGGAAGATGGTGGACTGTGGTGGCGAGCACCTATATCAGCATTCTGTACAAAACCGGGTGTAAAAGAATTGCCACTTGACGAACTAATTATGTGGGATAGTTTTAGTTATAATGTAAGTGTTACAACTTTTTATGAGTTAGCCGGTGCTACCATGCAATATACATCACGACGTAAAGTAAAACGTAAAGGTAAATATTTATTTACTATTGATTGGTGTTCAGGAGACTTTAACGAATTAAATTTTGGTTATGCAGAAAAACCAGATCAACATAAATGTGGACATGTACTACAATTAGAGGACGGAAACTTTGCAATACAGCCTAATAATAGGCTTAAAATGTTTGATGCATCTATGGGTGTGGACCCATCAAAAAACTTGATTAATAGATTGGTAAGCAGTAAGATATATTCCGTAGAAAATTCAGCTAAGTGGATTACTGACGAGCATGAAGAAGGCAGTTATGACTATCAGCTGAGAAACCTGGAGGAAGATAATGATAAATAAATACAAAGAAAAATTTATGATTTGGCAATTACATTACAGAACAGAAATAATCATTGCTGTTGCTGCATTTGTGTTAGGGGCTGTAATCTTTTAATAAAGGACCTTATGCCATATGAACATTGCAGAACTATTCAAAAAGAATTTTATATTAGTACCCGTTATAGCTTCTGTATTAGTTGGAACGTTCACTGGTGTTAGATATATTGTTAATCTAACAGACACAATCAACGACAATCAAAATCAAATAATAAATCTTCAACGAGATTTAACTACAGCCCAAGAAAAAATTATAGATCAAAACACAAGATTAACTTCTGCAGAATCTACGTGGCAGATGGCAGAAAATTTATACAGACAACTAGCAGATCAAGTTAGAGAACACAGCTATGATATTAAGGATTTAA
>Ga0209535_1003336_pt1 | contig 10238 bp, 5 predicted proteins | sample LinPmetageLP28_FD_184041 | JGI IMG/M metagenome (GOLD analysis project Ga0209535, IMG submission 184041) | Marine viral communities from the Pacific Ocean - LP-28 (SPAdes) (version 2) | ecosystem: Environmental > Aquatic > Marine > Oceanic | place: Pacific Ocean | collected 2009-08-22
CAGCCTTTGCTTCTCTAACAACATCATTATTGGTTCTAGCAATCAATTTGTCGATATCTGCATGATCTTTAAGTAAGGCATTATATGCAGATAGTTGCGTATGACCAAGTAATTCGGCGTCAATATCCAATTCTTCTAGTCTTTTAATTTGATTTTTTAATGTATTAATGTCTTCTGCTGTCTTGTTATCCCACAACCTTGCTCTCTTTTTAAGACTGTCTATTTGTTCTTCTATTCGTTTGTTTGCTTCTTCAACTGCTTGTACTTTAAATTCTTCTTGCTGTATTTCTTCTTTGTTGGCCTTAATCTTTACTTTTATCTTCTCTGCTTTTTCTGATAGCAGTGTGATGCCGAGCAATTGCTCAATGATATCACGTTGTTGTCCTTGTGTCATGCTTAAGAACGGCTGACTGTATGTATTAAGTGCAACAATGTTTCTAAACATAATTGAAGACATACCTATGATGTCTTCTATGAGTTTCTGTGTTTCTTTATTTTCGCCTTGTGCTTCATTGTCGTCTTCCTCTGTTCCGTTAATAAAGAACTTCATGCCATGAGGCTTACGACCACGTTCAATACGATACTCAACACCATTGGCTTCAAAGTCTAGTGTGACCATCATGCCTTTGCCGTTTGTTCTATTGATTAAATTGTTTGCTTTGATGTTATTAAGTGGAACACCATACAATGCATAACTGACTGCTTGAATGAGTGTAGTCTTACCAGTACCATTTCTAGCACCATCTCCACCTAAGTCTAAGTTGTCACCTAAGATAAGAGTAAGTTCTTGGTTATCTAAATCAACTGCTTGAGTAACAGAACCTACACTTAAAAAGTTTCTGAGAGTTACATGTTTTAAATTGATCATATAGACTGATAAATCTCCAGTAGGACACCTTTATCATAGAAATCAGATTCTATGTTTTTAATTTGTTCGATGATAATTGAATCAACACTCTCAAACGATATCTCTCCGGGTGCTAAGTCTTGTGCATGTTCATCATTCTTAACAGGAATCAAAGACATTTCTCTAAGTCCGTGTTCCGGTATCAATTGTTCTCTTATAAAGTTAGATTCTTCATAAGATATATCAATGTCTAAGTGTACTCTAACATGAGCATTCTTAATTAGCAACCCGTCTGGGTTATCTAATACTTCACTTAGTTTATAAACTCTATATACAGGTTGATTGGGCCATGAATGAAACTCTGGTTCTTTATCCCATTCAAGTACCATCATGCCTCTAGCATCATCACCTGCATCTGCATAGTTATGTGGGAATGCATTGCCCATATACCAAACGTTTTTCTTTGCTTGACGTTTGTGAAAGTGTCCTGTGAATACTTTGTCAAAATGTCCTAAATGATCGGCGTTTGTTTCGCCATGATCGGGCATTTCTATCATAGCATTCATATAGAAGTATGGTAACTCTAAATGAGCAAACAAATACTTGCCTTTCTTCTTTTTAAGTAGTTTATAATCATCACCACATAGCCATGGAGCAATAACACAGTTACCTTCTTCAATAAAATGATCGACAACTACTACATTATCAAGGTGTCTAGCCCATTCAAACGAATGAATATCACGTTTATCTCTGTAATAAAGATCGTGGTTGCCTGTAATGAAGTAAACTTTCTCAAATGCATCGTTTAGTTTCTCTAATGCATTAAGTCCGAATTGCATGGTATGCATGTTAATACTTGCTCTGTGATGATTCCAATCACCCAAGAACAAACACGTTTCACAGCCTTCTTCTATTGATTTCTCAATAAACCAATCCACAAAGTCACTACAGTCTTGGTTATGTTGTATACTATTACTCTTTAAACCAAAATGTATGTCTGTGAATACGGCCGCTTTCTTAAAAAGATTACTCATAATTAGTTTTCCCAGTATTCAACATCTATTATACATGACATAGGTAGGAAAAGCAAGACATTTGGATGCCTTGCTTGCCCGAAAGTGTTACTCAGTGTATGCTTCTGCTTTTTTCTCGTAACCCAGACCATTGTAGTCTTTCATTTGACGAGTGAATGAAGGATTTAACCCATTCATTTCTAAAATATCGTCTCTGATGTTTTGGTTACGTTTTTCAGAGTTGAGAACTCTACAGAAACTATTTGTGATTGCCGCAGTATAGTATGCGAAAGGATTTGCTGACTTGGCCTCGTTGAATCTTAAGCCTACATAAGTTAATTGAAGTATTGCACTCTGTCTCATCTCATCATTGTAAGTATAACCTCTCCAGTTAAACTTCATCGCATACTTTTCACATAACATGATATACATACGTGCTAATTTATCAGTTAGAGCACCGTCTGTTGCAGTAAACTTACCAGTCTTTAATCCACCTTTCCAATGTGACTTACCAACTAAAGGAGTAGACATTGTTTCTGCATCTAAACGATAGTGCTGAAAAGGAGGGAAGTTGACTTTTACATGAACTAAGTCTTGTACTTCTTTTTTTGTTTTTTTATCTTCGATATCATCAAATAAATCTTTGTTTGCACTTAGATCATCTTCAAAATCAATAATGTCAACCGCTTTCTTTTTCTTAACAACTTTTCTAGGTTGCTTTTGAGCAACAGGAATATGATCCCATGTCATTACCCTAAACATTAAACCGTCAGTTTCAATAGTTGCTGGGTCAATCTTATTCTTACCGGTCAACCCCTGCTCTGCTGATAGACGAGCGGCTTTGTTTTCTTTTGCTTGTTGAATCTGCTCAGGCTTAACTGCCCATGTTAGACTCTTTTCTATGCCACTTTGTCCTTCAGTAGCAAGATCAAGGTCAGTAATTAAATCAAACTGATGATAATCTTTCTTAGTGAAGTAGCAGTAAGATGTTTTACTTTTATGTATCTCTTTAAGAATGTCTTTATTATTTAGGTAATTAGTTGTTTTTCGCGGTCCTGGCATTAAAATTCCTCTATTAGTTAGTTCGACAAGTGTGGAGTCGATATATCTATTGTATAGCACTCGTTGTCCGAATGCAAGTGTAACGGGTAAAATTTGATGGTTTTTAGTATAGATAAATATATCATGTGAGATTACTATTTATACAAATAGGTAAGTCTTGGGAAATATTTGGAGAACATGTAAATGCCAGAAGATAAAGGCCGTGAAGTTGCTGACTGGAGAGTAAAATTATCATTAGCCACTGGAGCTAACTATCTATATAAGGCTAGCAAACCTGGAATTTTAGCACCATTGGCCGCAACAGACGGGGTAGTCTTCCCATATACTCCTACAGTAAACACTAGTTATGTAGCAAACTATGACGGTGTTTTACCAACGCATTCAAACTATAGAATACAACAATATTCAAGCAGTTCAGTTGAGCAAGTTACAGTTACTGCTGACTTTACAGCACAAGATACATTTGAAGCAAACTATATGTTAGCCTGTATTCATTTCTTTAAGTCAATGACTAAAATGTTTTATGGACAAGATGAAAACCCAACAAGGGGTACTCCTCCCCCATTAGGATTCTTTTATGGACTAGGAGCATTTCAATTAGATAATCATCCAGTTGCTATTACTAATTTTACATATAACTTACCTAATAATGTTGACTATATTAGAGCAACAAACAGTGACACTAGCAGTTCTGGAAAATTTGCTACGGAAAACCTAATAGGCGGCCAATTACAACCAGGTGGAAATAGACCTCCAGCAACGTTTACTGATACGCCGGATCAAGCAATAACATATGTACCAACAAAGATTACTTTATCAATTTCTTGTGTACCTGTTATTAGTAGAAATACTATTAGTAATGACTTTAGTCTTAAAGAATATGCTACAGGCAAACTAATGCGTGGATCACAAAATAATAAACCGGGAATCTGGTAATGGCTTCAAATAATATATACCCACCAACAAGTCCGTATAACAAAACAAAAATTGTAGACGGTGAATACTTAGGAGTATTGGATAAGTACAATGCGATTCCAAGAGACCCATCAGATTCTTCTTTTACGATTACACCGCAATATGAATTTAGACCTGACATGTTAGCACAAGACTTATACAACGACTCACGTTTATGGTGGGTGTTTGCATCACGCAATCCTAACTTACTAGGACCAGATCCTTACTTTAACTTTAAATCAGGTGTGAATATATTTGTTCCTAGAATGGACACTCTCAAACGTATCTTGGGTATATAATGACTGATAAGAATCAGAATCTAGTAAACGAAGATGCAGGACCAGTAGGCTTCGTCGGCCCTAAAAGGGACAACTCGGCTAAAGAAAATCAAAAAGTCACAACCGAAGGCACTGCTATAACAGACAGTCCTAACCTTGAAGGTTCAGGTAACGCACAATCAAACGCAAATACTAAAAGTACAGATGCACCGGGCAGAAGATTAAAAAACCCATTAGGTAATTTGTCATCTTATACATATCAATTAAGTTTGTATATGATTACCCCAGATGCATATGATGCTTTTCAAGCATCTGGTAGAACAGAAATAAATGCACTCTCAAACGCAACCGGAGAAGCAGGTGCAGATAGTGGCGGAGCCTTTCTAATTGCACAATCAGGTGGTGTTAATAACAACGAAGAAGTAAGAGCACCTGGATTTGAATTAGATTACTATATTGATGAATTTCAATTAAAACAAGCAGTCAATGGAGCAGAAACACAATCATCTACTAATATGTATTCAGTATCATTTAATATTATTGAACCGTATGGGTTTTCTTTTAATACTAAATTAAAAAGAGCAAGTGATCAATTACAACAATATTTTAACGAAACTGGATATTCAGGTGACGGTGCTATCGAAAACCCAAGTAGACAATTTTTTATTATAGGTATTAAATTTTTAGGGTACGATGCTAACGGAGAGTTAATAAACGGAAGAGAAGAAGAATTTGAAGGAGATATATTAGATAAGAATGCAAATGGTAACTCTATATTTCAAACATATTATGATATTAAAATTACTGGTATAAAATTTGAAATTGATGGTGGAGCCTCTCGATATGCAATGACTGGTACAGCAATAGCACCCGGTACTGCATTTGGTGTAAAAAGAGGAAGATTAAATTCTACGAAAACAATTTCAGGTTCAACGTTTGATGAAGCCATGCAAGGAGAAGATGGTTTGTTTACTCAGATAAACAAAATTGAAGCAAAAAAAGTTGAAACCGGTAACGCTGAATTTGAAAATAAATTTAAAATAGAATATATAGGTGACGGCTCAGATGCAATTAAAGATGCAAGACTTGTGTTACCTACAGATATAGATAAAGAAAAGTGGTGTGCTCCAGGAGGAGGACCATTAAACACAGAAGAATCAAATGACGCAACAGCCGCAAAGACAACACCTAATGATGCTCATCGCAAGATTGTATTTCCTCAAGATACCACATATTTAGAAGTATTTGATGAAGTTCTTAAGAAAAGTGGTTATATGTATGATGCATTAAAACAAATATATAAAAGTCAAGCACAGCCAGATTTAACAACAGGGGAACAACCTGCAGAAGAACCAGATAGTAAAACAAAAATTTCTTGGTATCATTGTACGCCAGTTATTCAAAAGGCTAAATGGGATCAAATCGTAGCAGACTGGGCATATGAAACAATATTTAGAATAGAAAAATACGAAACTCCTATTATTACATCATTGGCATCAAACCCAGGGTCAGATTATTATGGTCCACATAAAAGATATGAATACTGGTACACAGGAGAAAATAGAGAAATCTTAGAATACTCTCAAAAATTAGATAATCTATTCTATACCACAGTGTTAGGCGGTGCAGATGGAAATTTAGAAGACGGAGATCAAAAAGGACAAGCAACAGGTGGAAACGCAGATACCCCATTAGCAACTAATAAGCCCAGCCCAATGCCAACTTTTAATTCTCTTGGTGGAGGGTCGGCAACACAAAATCAATATGTAACAAGTTTATATGCACCAGGAGATTATGCTACTGCAAAAATTAAAATAATGGGAGATCCAGATTTCTTAGTACAAGACGGCCGAGGTAGCCCAGATGATGTATACAGTAGATGGTATGGAAGTGATGGATATAGAGCCAGTGCTAATGGAGGACAAGTGTTCATTGAGATTGACTTTAAAGAAGCAATAGATTATAATAATGAAACTGGTGTTATGGATCTTAATAGTTCTATTTTATTTTTTAAATATCCTTCTAAATTTGAAGAAGTAATTAAAGGTGTAAGTTATAGAGTAATTACTATTGATAGTAATTTTTCTGAAGGGAAATTTACACAGACTTTATCATGTGCGATCAACACATTCGCAGATGCCAAAGAAGAAGCAACAACAGGTGAAGCAGATGCAGAGGTACCAGTAGGGGCAGCCGCTGGCACTGAAGGCCAGGTAGACCTTCAAGGAAATAACGATACATAATGGCACAAGATATTTTTAAGCCGAGAGGCAAAACTAAAGCAAGTCAACCAGGAGCTGGTGTAGCATCAGTTTATCCTGTACCTGTTATAGGTACAGTAATGAACAATGTTGATCCTAGTTATACAGGTATGCTTCAAGTTTATTTGTCTGAAAATATGGACAAAGGTGCCTTTGAGTCAGACAATTGGATATGGGTAAAAAGACTTGCTGGATTTGCAGGGCAGACTGAAGGCATAGGTCCCTCAGACTCTTTTGGAGAATACGTAGGTAATCCAAGTTCATATGGTCAATGGAACGCACCACCGGATAAATTAACACAAGTTATTTGTATCTTTGTAAACGGCGATCCTAACTATGGATTCTATATTGGCATGAAGCCTAAGCCAGAAACATTATCAATGATTCCTGCTATAGGAGCCTCTCCAAATGTAACTCTTAATGAAGGGGAAGCATCGTCATATGGTGGAGCACCTAGACTACCAACTACAAACCTTAATGTTAACAACAAAGATATTGCAAATAGTATTGACTATCTTACTGTTGCAAAACCTGTACACAGTTATACTGCATCGATTATGCAACAACAGGGTGTTCTCAGAGACAAATACAGAGGCCCTATAGGTACAAGTGCAACAAGAGAAGCAACTAGTAGAGTAGGTTGGGGAGTAAGTACACCGGGTAGACCAATTTACGAAGGTGGTTTTACTGATGAAGATATCGCAAGTAACTTAGAGCAAAGTCCAGAAAAATATAGAATGGTAACAAGACGTGGTGGACACTCACTTGTTATGGATGATGGAGACATCATCGGTAGAGATCAATTAATTAGATTGCGTACAGCATTAGGTCATCAGATATTAATGAGTGATGACGGACAGATGTTGTCTATTCTACATTCAAATGGCCAGACATACATTGAATTAGGTAAAGAAGGAACAGTAGATGTTTTTGCTACAAACTCTGTAAATATTCGTACACAAGGTGATCTTAATTTACATGCAGACAACGATTTAAATTTACATGCAGGAAACAATGTCAATATTAATTCAGCCGCAAACACTAACCTTAACACTGACAAAGTATTCAGTCAACGAGTAGGAGAAGATTACAATCTTTATGCAATTAAAGATGCAAAAATAAAAACAGACTCAGCATTAGCAATAGAGGCACAAGGTCAAGTAGGAATAAAATCAACCGCAGAGATTTTTAATGAAGGATCAAAAATACATTTAAATGACGGAGCCGCTAGTTTAAGTCCAGCAGTTGTAGAGCCAATCGATATTATAAAACATCCAGATACATTATTTGATGAAACTAAAGGTTGGGCGGCCGCACTTGCTAAACTTCCTAGTATTACTTCACGTGCACCTGCTCATATGCCTTGGATGAATGCCAATCAAGGTGCAGATGTAGAAGTAGATCCAAGTGCTTCCGGATCTTTACCGGAATCACCGTCTGAAGAATTAGGAAATCTAAATGAAGGCTTAGCAGGTGATCTAGGTGGAGTTCAATTACCATTACCAAATCCAGTAGGAGCAGCCAGCATTGATGAAGTAGGAGCAATAAGCGGATCATTAGATAAAAATGCAACAGCATCTATGTTATCTGGAATAAAATCAAAAGCCGGTGGCTCCATTAATGGTGTTGCTGAGGGCATAGGCGGTCTTACTAATGTCGTAAACGGAGAGGCAACAAGTGCAACAGCATTAGCAGTAGGTGGATTTGGACAAACGCCATCACAATTAGTCTCAGGTGGAACACTTAAACCAGGTACTGATACAATGATTAATGCTTTAGTAGATTCAAATGCAGGCAACGTGGTTACTGATGCTCTTAATACTACCGGGGGTAAATTAAGCGATGATGTAATGAGTTCAATAATACCAACATCTGCATTCTCAGGAGCATCTGGCGTAAATTCAGTACAACAATATACAGGCTCTGGCTCAGCACAAGCACAAGGGGTAGTAGCATCATTACAAAAAGGACAAAAAGCATTACAAACAGTAGGAGCAGTAACAGGAAAAGAAGCACCCGGAGCATTAGGATCAGTAGTTGCAGGAACAGGGTCCTCTCTATCAGATAAAGGAAGTTTAGGAACAAACGTAGGAACTGTATCAGGCATTCTTAATAAAGCAACAGACGGTGGAACTGACCAAGGAAGATCAGCGAGAAAGTTCAGCGGTTCAGGTGCTGCCGGAGATGTATTATCTTCAATGAAAACTGGAGCTACATCAATGATGACATCTGCAATGTCAGGTGGAGAAGGTGGTATAACATCAGCATTAAGCACGTTGGGTGATAAACTTGGAGCAGAATTACCAGGAGTAGGTATAGACTTAAATATAGGAGCCTCAGCCTCATCATTCAAATCTATAGTGAATTCATTCCCTTCATTAGAAGCCGGAGTACCACAAGACCTAACTGCAATTGCAGGAGCAGCCGCGGCGAAGATTGCAGGCGCAAGTGCCGGCATGAGTTCAGCAGATTTAGCAGATCCAAGTTCAATAACAGGAGCACTATCAGATGCAGTTGGAGCAGGATCATTAGGAGATGTAGCCGGAGCATTAACTTCTGGTACAGGTGGAGCCGCAGAACTAGCACAAGCCGCAACAGGGGGAGCCACAGCGGCCATTACTGGAGCAGTAAATGACGTTGCAAGTATTGGGGCAACTGCTACGTCATTAACAAACTCTGGTGGACTACAAAATGCCGCAAATAAAGTACAACGAGGGGCAACAAGTCAAATATCAAGTACAATAGCATCTGGTGTAAGTAATTTACCAGGAGGACAAAAACTAGCAGAAAGTGTAGTTGACAATGCAAAAGGATCAGTTAATGCAATTGCAGATGGCCTAGGTCCTGTAACCGATGCACTAAGTAGTGTAGGAGCATCAGCATTCTCAGGAATAGATGCTGGAGGTTTAGTTGCCGCAGGTGAATCAGCATTGGGTAATCTGAGTGATTCGTTTGGATCACTTACAGACTCACTAACAGGTGATGTAGCAGGAGCATTATCAGGAGCATTAAGCCCTGGAGCGGCAGCCGCATTAAAATCTGCATTGTCATCATTGACTGCTGGCGGCGGATCAACTATAAAATTACCTGTTGTTGCAACTAATACATATGATCGATCTTCTATAACAAGTTTAATTAGTAATGTACTTGGTAATCCTAAAATACCAAGACCAAATCTATTAGGAGAAATTCCAGCATCAGCACTTTCAGCAGTTGCCTCATTAACTGCACTGAGAAAAACTATAACATCTGATACTAAAGCACTTAATGCCGCATCACGTGATGTTGCTAAAAAACAAAAAGCAGTCTTTGAAGCAGAATCAAATTTCCCTGCAGGATCACTTGAAATTGTACAAGCAAAAGCGGCATATGAAGCGGCCGCAACTTCTCCTGCATATATTAATTTAGTTAACAAAGTTAAATCAGCAGAAGAAACATTCAAAATTCTTCCAATAGATACAGATCAGCATATAATAGAAAACACAAATCCGTTTAGTAATATTGAGCAAGAACTTGCTAATGCTTCAAGTAGTGCAGAAGGCCAAGCAGTCAATACACCGTCTGCTACTGAAGGGATATATGATCCTTGGTCGGTAAATAATAATGAGACTGTTTTGCTAGATCAATTGGTTTCAGTTGATCAATCTTTATATCAGGACAATACTTATACAAACATATATTCAACTATAACGCAACCGCCCGCACCTATTGTTGATACTCCTGAAGATGATATAGTTGAATCAATCATTTCTGGCGGACCTAAGTTTGGACCTCTTAAACCTCCAGGGTATGTTCCTCTTCCGCCAACTGACGGACAAGGCGG
>Ga0209535_1003340_pt1 | contig 10232 bp, 11 predicted proteins | sample LinPmetageLP28_FD_184041 | JGI IMG/M metagenome (GOLD analysis project Ga0209535, IMG submission 184041) | Marine viral communities from the Pacific Ocean - LP-28 (SPAdes) (version 2) | ecosystem: Environmental > Aquatic > Marine > Oceanic | place: Pacific Ocean | collected 2009-08-22
CTTATTTTAAATGAATAGTCTTTATCATAACCTAATACTCTGGCTGCTATTAATAATGCATTTTTATCTCCTACAATTATATCATTGTAGTTTATTTTAGATATTATTAAGGATTCTAATAATTTATCTAATACAATACCTTTAGTAATATAGTTAGTATTAGTTAAAATATCTTCCTCTTTAGCAGTCATATATTTCATTTCCACTTTACCAGATGATAAGGGATTATCCTTAGGGTAAATTAACCCTTTAGATGGTAATTCAACAATTTCGGTTGGGAATTTAAATTTTGATTCTGTAACTTTTTCTTCCATACTTAATAACTTATTTTTTTACGGATATAAATATATAAAAAAGAAAAAGGTGTTCCAAAAGGAACACCGTTTTTCAAAGGTATGGAGGGTTGGGTAATTAAAAATTTAATATACAATAATCCATTGCAATGGTGATATCTAAGTTGACGGCTGCATCATTAGCCCAATCATACTCACCAAATGTAGCAGTTTTAACATAAGCGCCTTTAATGACCCATTCGCTTACTATATCTCCTACTGGACCCAATATATCTAATGTTAAATCTTTTTTATAAAAATCTGAATATCCGTCTCTACCGGTTACACTTTCATGTGCTAATCTAGCCCACTCCATTATTGCCTGAGCTCCGGAAGGTGTAATTGGATCATATAATCCTAAGGTCATGTCATTCCATCTGACTTTACCTTTAACTTTTCTATATACGTTAATATGATCAAGAGTTATTTCACCTGCTTCAAATCCTGGTGCCGTTGCATTTTTAATTAAATATGCGGGGATACCATCAACGTAAAGTATAAATCTATTTTGAACTTTTGGTTCAAAAGCGGTGAACATTATTTCGTTAGGGTCTAATACTGCCATTGTTTATTGTTTATTATAAATATTGCCTTTTTTATCTTTTAAAATGTTACGCCTGTAGGAGTTACATTGAAATCTAAAATTATATATTCAGCTGTTTTAGTTGGTTGAATAAATATTTGTCCTACCATTTGGTTTCTATCAATAACATCAGCTGTATTATTTGTATTGTCCATCACTACTCTATAAGTGTACAATCCTTGTCTTTGTTGGATTGATTCTAAATAAGGATTAACTTGATTTAAGAATCTATTTCTAGTTGCAGCTGTATTTTGTTCAAATAATAATGTATCACCAATGTTTCCAACTACTCTTTTTAATTCGATTAATAGTCTTCTAACATTTACTCTATCTAAAGCCGTAGCTTTAGTTTGGAGTGTTTTCTGTCCAAATGCTACTGTTCCTTGTCCTGGGAAAGTGGCTAATGGATTAACTCCTGCTAAATATAATTTATCACGATCTGTTGGTGATAATTTTCTTTCTGTTTGGATTACACCACCTAAACCACCTCTATTAAACCCTGCTGGGGCAAACCATTCAGCGCCTAATCTATCATTTGTAGCGTAAACTCCCGGTATTACTGTTGAAGCAGGTACAAATTCTAATTTATTAGTTTCCCCTGATTGTACTTGGACCCAAGGCCAATAAGTAGCACCATAGCTTGTATCAACAGTACCTGCTGATGTTATAGCTTGGTTAAGGGTTGAACCATAATCTCTTGCATCAATTACTGTGATTGCATCTCCTCTATTTGTAACTGTATCAATTGCTGTATTTACAGCAACTAACCCATTTTGAATCGTTACACCAGGTATAGTTAAAATTTCATAATCATACTCATCTTGATTTTGTAATAAAGCTAATGATGATGTATAATAAGAAGCTTCTAAACCTTGGATTGATGAAATATCAATTTCATTAAACATTTTTAATTGAGTATTTCCATTTGCACCACCTCCATAAACTTTACCTGTACCATTAGTAAATGCTCCGTTCATAGATCCACTTCCTATTGATGGTAAGGATGAAGTAAATTCACTTTTAAAGTTTCCTTCATTATCCAAATAGTTTAATGTTGGTAATCCTACTGAAGATACTCTTACATAACGGCTGTTATTAACATAAGATCCAGTAGTTTGAATAAATTGATTCGAATCACTGTCAGTATCTAAATTTCTTACTTGATTTCCAATTACAGATTCAATGTAATTAGTAGAATTTGGATCTAATGATAGATCTGTCCAAGATTCTAATATTGTTTTTGTTTTAGTATTATCATCTCCTCTACGTACTAATAAGTTAAAAGTACCACTGCCTGAATCGACATTTGCTACTTCCCAACGTACGTTTTCAGAAGAACCGCTTACTAATGAACCACTTGTAGATACACTACCTGAGTTGTTCATTATTTCACCTTGAGAAATTGTCTCTAGTTGAAATGAGGAAGAATCAGCATGCATTAGTGCTCTAACATTAGCGGTTGAAGGAGCAAAAGCACCAGATACAATTCTAGTTACTAAAGCAGTTTCACCTCCTTGTTGGAAATAATTATTTACTGCAATTGAAGTTAAGTATTCATAAGTTATACTTGCACTTTCAAATGAACCACCAAATTTGTTTTTGTAGTCACTATATGAAGTTACTACTGTTGGAATATTAACAGGACCTTTTACAGTTGGGCCTAGAAGAGCTAAGCCTGCAACAACGGGTCCTTGAGTAACTAGTGATTGATCGTTCTCACGTGTTAGTACTCCTGGGGATAATAAAGTTTCAGCCATTTTTATTAGTTATTTTATCAATAATAAATATATGAGGAGGGTTTAAAAACACTATTCCGGTTGTATAATTTCACCTGTTTTTAAATCTATTTGAGCAGTGCCATATTTTTCTTTTAGACGGTCGCCCAATTCCTTTTCTTCTAGAAGTATTTGGTCATATTGTATTTCCAAATTTTCTTCTTCTTTTTCTAAATTCAACTTTCTTAACGCTAATTGTCCTAGTTGATAGGTTATAAGATTAATATTTTGTTGAAAATTTTCTAGTTCTTTTAACTCTTCCTCTGTTACCTTTGTTTGTTTTATTGCCATAACGAATTATTTAATATAAATATTAAATGTATATACGAAAACAAAAAAGGAATACAAATGTATTCCTTATTTTTTTATAATTTTAGATTAATTACAATCCAGCACTAGCACTATAACCTGCTTCTATTGAAGCAATGCTAAGTTCATGCATATCATCGTCTGATCCGCTAGTGACATAAAGAGCTATTAATTCTTGTTGTGTACTATCTGTGGTTTGTAGCCAGAGACTTCCAGTTTCCTGTCCTTCTACAGTTACATAGTGACTTGTAAAATTATTATATCCACTTTCTGATACAAAATTACTTAATTTATGATGAATTACGTTCATTTTTTATATTTTTCTATTTCTATTAATCAAATGGATAAGCTGGTGATGATGATATATCTGGTGCGTGTGGGTGGTTACTGTGTAGAGATACTGTAAAAGTACCTGTACCTGGTAAATTTTGGGATCTAAATTGGTTATTACCCCCTATTGTAATAGGCACGTTTTGTTGAGATTGGCCAAATGGTCCATTAAATCTAAGTTGTGATGAAACTCTAGGGTCTGTATTTGTACTATCAGGATAGTAAATTTGGAAGAAAGTTTGTCCATTTTGAACCACTCCTGTTGGATTACCCCATGGTGGAGTAGCTACCCATCCTTGTGGTGCTCTTGCCCATGTATCATTACCTGGGGCAAATACAGTAGCATTTCCACTGAAATTACCATTCATACTTCTATTAATGTTAGCACCTTGTGTTGTTGAACCTGCTCCAAAAGGGTTTGCAGTTAATGTAGAACTTAAACTAGGAACGTTTGCACCATTAGTATATATAAGTCCTACTGTAGAGTGAGATTGACTACGGCCTACTCCGGCTGTCTCTCCTTGGAATACTGTAGAGGTTGAAGTTCCACTATAAGTTCCACTAAACGTTACTGATAATGTATATAGTGGTGTTGATGGGTTACTTAATGACCAATCACTTGACTGAAGTGCATAACTCAATAGAGGGAAATTACCATCAGGTGTACCTATATACCATCTTCCATTTGAAGTACCAGTTCTACTAAAGTTAGCGGAAAAAGTTGGTGTTGGTAACCCAGAATTTAATGCTGCGGCGTTTGCATCTGAATTTGTAAATCCATTACCTGAGGGAGCTGTAACATCATATGTCATGGTACCAAAACCACTTGCTCCTGGGGATCCAGTTCTGGATTGAGCTCCATCTAATGTAATTGTAACTACTGAAGTATATCCATAGAACTCAGAAAAATTATCTGGAGTTGAGAATCCTTCGGCTACTGACATTTCATGAATTGAAATATTACTACCAGTAGCATTTCCATAAAACTCTTCTCCTATTTGTGCTCTTAGTCCTAAGGGACCACTATTAGGTACTGCCATATTCTTTTAATTTTTTATAAAATTAATTATTTCCTTCAAGAGTTTTAACTCTATTAGATAATTCTTTTACTGCTTGGATTAATACTGCTGTTAATTTCTCGTATTTTACGGCTTTATATCCATTTTCTCTATCTGAAACTAGTTCAGGTAATACTTTTTCAACTTCTTGTGCAATTACACCTATATCTTTCATATCACCATATACGTGAATGTCTTCCATAGGAATCCAGTTATATGTGTAACCTGTCATTTGTTCTACTTTCTCAACTGCACTTCCAATTGGTTCTAAGTTTTCTTTTAATCTTTCATCTGAGGAAGCAAATGCTACAACATCGTTTGTTGCTAATATAGCTCCGGCAACCCCTGAAGGAGCAGTATTAATACCTAAACTACTAAATCTACCAGTTGTACTAGCACTTACAGCACCAATTACATTTGTACTACCAGTAATACTTAAAGATCCAGATAGCATACTACTACCTGAAACATTAAATGATCCTGTATTGAAAATAGACCCTGTTATTTGTTGAGTATCGGTTGCATCATTACCAAATACATTTGATCCTGAGGTAATAATTGTGGAAGATGATTCAAAATATTGGTATACAAATGTACCTGTAGCGGCTGTTACTGTTCCTGTTAGTGTAATACTATCATCAAGGTTAACTGTAGTTCCTGCTACTGAAATGTTTGTTCCTCCAATAGGTGCTACATTGGTTAACTGTCCACCATCTCCTTCAAAGGATCCACTAAAGTGACCAGAACCGGTAGTGTGTACTGTTGGGTTATCTATTCTCATTCTATTTTTTTATTATAAGGGGTTATAAATTTTGTCGTTGATAAATATTTAATTTTATTAGAAAAATTAAACTTTTACAATAATATGACCATTAAAATTATCTGTAAAATTAACAGTTATTGTTCTATTGTTGTTTGATATTATACTTTGGGGTAATACTACTTGAGCTCCATTGCTACCCGTTTCCCATACTGTAACATCTGGGTAGTTTTCATTTAATGAATGGGATACTATATATGATCCTGTACTACCTAATATATCTTTACGGTAAGAAAATGATTCACTTAAAAAACTTAAGTTACTATCCATTTCTCCAATGGTTAATTTTCTACCTAATCCTGATCTTAATGTTAAACTTCCTGTTGGCATTTTTTGTATATATTATAAATATTACTAAGTTATTCTAATTTTAATATCGCTTCCATTTCTATATAATCCTCCTAATGGTATCCCCCCTGATTGTGCTGCTGAATCATTTGCAAAGTTTAAACTTTCTGAAACTTCGGTTAATACTATATACCCTGTATTGTTTAAGAATGAACCTGTAAACGAATTAGCACTTTGATAAGCACCAAATATACTACCTGTTAATGCTATATCTCCATCTGATCTTATAGCTGTACCTGCAAAATAACTTTCTACATAATCATCTACATAATCATTAAAAGATTCTACTACTAAAGTACCTTGCATTTCACCAGAACCAGTAAATGGAAAAGGATTTACATTTAATTGTGAAGCATCACCTTGGAATGAACCACTAAAAGAACCACTAAAAATACCATCTCCTTCTTGTACATGCGAAGAAGTTACTGAATGAGAAGCCGAAACCGATGTTAAAGCATGTGATGCGGTTGCTAATTGTGATAGTAAATCCGCCATTGATGCAGTTGTTGCTCTATCAGCAAAACTAGCAGTAACAATATGTGAAGCTGTAGTAGCAAAATTTGCAATGGAAGCTGTTCCTGCTGTATGTGAAGATGTAATTGATAATGATGCCGTTTCTGCAAATGATGATGAAGTTTCTAAAACAATTTCATGTGATGCAGATACAGCATATTCAGCATATGAAGCAGTAGTTGCAAAAGATGATGAGACAGCTGTTAAGGCATGTGATGCTGTATTTGGTACGTTTAAGGCATGTGATGCTGTAGTAGCTAAGTTTGCTATTGAAGCAGTACCTGTTGTATGAGAAGCCGTAACAGATGTTAAAGCATGTGATGCGGTACTAGGTACATTTAAAGCGTGTGAAGCAGTAGTTGCAAATTCTGCTTTTGAAGCAGTACTAGTTTCATTTAAAATAGTAAACCAAGATCCACTATATAAATCATAAGTTGCAGTATTACTATTATATATAATGTCTCCTACTTGGGCTGTAATACTACCGGTTTCTGCATTTGTAAATGATGCTAAACGTAGTGGGGATGAAGTGATTACTACGGCATTAGATGCGCTTAAATTAATATTTGAATCGGAGTATATTGAAGGGGTTCCTACTGCATCAGAACTAATATTAAAGCTATGTGCAGTTACAGCACCTGAAACTAATAAAGAACCTGTTCTTTCATGAGTATCATCTGAAGTATCACCAAATTTAGTTGAACCACTTGAGTAAATTACTGAAGCAGTTTCATATATTGTTTCTAAATGTCCTATAGAAGCAGAATTAAGATAAGCCGCGGATGCAGTTAAATTTCCCTCTATATAGACAGATGATAATGTTGCGTCAGATCCACTGACGATTATTTTTTTCCAATTTGGCATATACTCGTTATTATGGTTGGTTACTCAAAGAGCCCACTTCCTTTTCAGGCCAATAATACTCTAACATAAATATATAAGAATTAAGCTAAGATGCTTAGTACCTTTTGTAATTTTAAGGTAAGATTATAAACTAATTCTACACTATCTCCTCTAAAATTAGAATTTTTAATTAAATGTAAAAGTATTTTGGTTTCTTCTTCATTTAATGCTAAATCTCCATTAGAAGATTTTTTTCTTGTAGTTTTTTTAGAATTAAAGGAAGCAGCCGATTGGGCTGCTTCTTTATCTCTTAATTTATCAATTAAACCCATAACTTTTTTAAACATGTTTTATACATAAATGTACGCTTCATCATTGCTGGTATCAACTAATATTGTACCTTTACCAGCTGTTCCACCATATGTTGGTGCTGAACTTGGAGCTCCTGCATTTTCTTGGATAACTCCTACAAATGCGTCTGGTGTTATTACTGAAGCAGTATCGTTTAGGTTTGATTCGAATGCCCATCTATTTGCGCTTGAATCATAAGCAAATGCTTTACCTTTACCATCTGGATCATCATCTATTTGATTAACAATTATACCACCATCAATAGCACCGTTTGAACCTGATGCCAATATAATAAATTGATCTTCAACTGCCAAACTAGAGGCACTAACTATTGATCCATCTACTACTAAATTACCGGCAATTGTTGCATTATTAGTAACTGTTAAATCTCTACCAATAGTTACATCTTGTGGTAATCCAACTGTTACTTTAACATCAGTACCAACTTTTGTAACTGCTGTTTCAATTTCTTGTGCAGTACCAATTATTTGTAGATCGTCTGCTGTTAAACTAACATCTTGTGTTCCAGTATCACCATCTACTGTTAAACTTGTAGCAATTCCTGTTAAATCTGAACCGTCACCTTGGAATGATCCACTAAATGATCCACTAAATAATCCATCACCACTTGATGCAAATGAAGCACTTCTAGCTGTTGAAGCTAAATCAGCGAATGATGCTGTCCCAAATGTATGTGAAGCACTTGTAGCTGTATCGGCAATACTTGCTGTAGCTGTTGAACTTAATGTTGAAGCTAAATCAGCTATTGATGCACTTGTAGCTCTTGTAGCATTAGAAGCGGAAATTCCCATTCCACCAACCATTGCGGCTGCAACTCCGGCAGTATTACTAGTAAAGTATAATTTTACATTATTAGCATCAATACTTTCAACTCTTGCTGGGATTAATTGATCACCACTTGAATCGTAAGCTTGAACAATTGGATATAATTCATTTAAGGAGTGATTAAATGACCAAGTTGATGCTGCTACTGATTGGTTTAATTTTTTAGTTGAACCAGTTCCAAATATGTCTCCATAAGCCATTTGACCAGCACCATTTGTAACTAATGCTTGGTTTGCAATACCATCTGCAGCTGGGAATAATAATCCTGCTGTTGTTGCTGAGGCACTTGTTGCATTTTCTGCTTGTGAAGCACTTGTTGCATTATCAGCTTGAGAAGCTGTTGCTGTTGGTGCTAAACTATTTGCTCTTGTAGCAACTGATGCTGTTACAGCAACTGTATCTGGTAAACCTAATGTTACTTTAACATCAGTACCAACTTTTGTTACAGCTGTCTCTAACTCATTTGCAGTTCCAATAATCTGTAAATCATCATCTGTTAATGATACATTTTGTGTTCCACTATCACCATCTACTGTTAAAGAAGTAGCAATACCTGTTAAATTTGAACCATCACCTTCAAATGAACCACTTATTGTTCCATTTGATTGTTTTAAACTTCCTGAAAGTGTAAAACTTCCTGATTGTTTTAATGAACCTGTTATTTGTTGAATATCTGCTTGATCATTACCAAAGATATTTGATCCAGAGGTAATAATTGTAGAAGATGATTCATATACTTGTAATACAAATGTACCTGTAGTTGCACTAATAGCTGTTAACCCTGTTAATGATCCTATTGTTGCTCCTAATTCTACTTCTGACGCACCAATTGTTACACTATCATTTACTAATCTATCATTTGCAATAGTACCTGCTGCAATTTTTGCATTTGTAATATTACCATCATGTACAGTACCTGCTAAATCAGCATATGATGCTGTTGCTGTTGCACTTAGTGTTGAAGCTAAAGCTGCAATTGAAGCACTTGTAGCTGTTCTAGCATCTGAAGCCAAATCGGCAAATGATGCTGTAGCAACTGCACTTAATGTTGTTGCTCTTGCTGCAACTGATGCACTATCAGCTGTTCTAGCTGATGAAGCTAAATCGGCAAAGGATGCTGTTGCTAAATTGCTTAATAAAGTTGCTCTACCAGCTACTGAGGCACTATCTGCTGCTCTGGAAGTTCCAGCTTGTGTGGCAAAAGATGATGAAACAGCTGTTAATGCATGTGATGCCGTATCGGGTACATTTAATGCATGTGATGCTGTTGTTGCAAAGTTTGCTATTGAAGCTGTTCCAAATGTATGTGAAGCACTTGTAGCTGTATCAGCGATTGAAGCTGTAGCCTCCGGGCTTAAAGTAGTTGCTCTAGCTGCAACCGAGGCTGACGCTATTGTACCAGTATTTATTAAATATCCACTATCGTTATTTAGTTGGGATATATTGGATCCTGATACAATTATCTTTTTCCATTCTGCCATTGTAATTTTTTTATTTTAGGGTTATCTTGATAATATTTTATCTATTAATAAATATTTAACTTCCTACAAAAAGGGAAGAAGCACTATAAATAAGTGCACCACTTACTGCTGTTGCATCTCCTTGATAAGGCGATAATATTAAAATTCCTTCTTGATTAACTTTTATACTACCACTTGCATTTTTGACCAATAAAAGGTCTTCATCTACTGAAGAAGAAACTTCTAATTTAGCTGAAGCTGAAACTGTACCAACACCTACTCTACCTGATTCTTTAGAAATAAGAAGAATAGTATCTTCACTGCCAGTGACAGTAAATTCTATATCTTCTGTGTTATTTACTGTTCTTAATACTACTGATCCTGTTATGTCATACCCATCAGCTGTAAAGTAAATAGATCCAGAAGCAGGAACTATTCTTACATTCTTAGCCATCTATTTTTTTCTTAAGTAAATATACTTCTTGTTTTAATTCTTTTATTCCTTCTATTAAGACTGATACTAATTTCTCGTATTTTACGGCTTTATATCCATTTTCTCTATTTGCAACAACTTCAGGAAATACTTTTTCTACTTCTTGAGCTATAACTCCTATATCATGTCCTGAGTGAACATGTATTCCTTCCATAGGAACCCAATCAAATG
>Ga0209535_1003342_pt1 | contig 10230 bp, 12 predicted proteins | sample LinPmetageLP28_FD_184041 | JGI IMG/M metagenome (GOLD analysis project Ga0209535, IMG submission 184041) | Marine viral communities from the Pacific Ocean - LP-28 (SPAdes) (version 2) | ecosystem: Environmental > Aquatic > Marine > Oceanic | place: Pacific Ocean | collected 2009-08-22
AATACGAATTATTCTAATGTTGCAACTGGATCAAATACAAGTTATACTGAAGCTGCATAGGAGATAAAATTATGGCATCAACTTATACACCTCTTGGTGTTGAACTAATGGCAACCGGTGAAAATGCTGGTACATGGGGAACAAAAACAAACGCAAACTTAAATTTAGTATCACAACTAACAGGTGGATTTAAAACATTATCTATTGCAGGTGGTGCACAAACTACAGCCTTAACAGTTGCTGATGGTGCATTAACTGGAACCGCTCAAGCTAGAATGATTGAGTTGACGGGTAGTATTTCAGGAAGTCAAATCGTAACTATTCCAAACGACGTAGTAAATTTTTATATTTTAAAAAATGGAACTTCTGGTGCACAAACAGTTCAATTTAAATATGCATCGGGTTCTGGTGATACTTTTACTTTTGCAACAGGCAACAAAGGAACTGCATTATTATTCGCTTCAGGAAACCCTGATACAACAAACCCAAAAATAATTGAAATTCAAACAGGTGGAGATGTCGTAGACGATACATCACCTCAACTAGGTGGTAACTTAGACACTAACGATTTTAACATTGCCTTTGATGATGCTCACGGAATCATTGATGAAAATGGCAATGAACAATTAATATTTCAAACAACAGGTTCAGCAGTCAATCAATTTGATATGACAAACGCTGCAACTGGAAACGCACCATCAATATCTGCTACAGGTGGGGATACAAATATAGATGTTGCAATTATTCCAAAAGGATCAGGTGAAACTAAAGTAGGAACTGGTGCTGCAGCTGCAACAATTACATCAAGCGGTGCACATGATTTAACTTTAGATACAAATTCAGGAACTGACTCAGGTGTTATTACTATTACAGATGCAGCTAATGGTAACATTGCTATTACACCAAATGGTTCAGGAAACATTGTTCTTGATGGTTTAACTTTTCCAAATGCTGACGGATCAGCAGACACATTCTTAAAAACAAACGGATCTGGTACTTTATCTTTTGCAGCAGTATCTGGTGGTACTTCATGGCAAGCAGTAAAAACTTCTAATTTCACTGCAGTTGCAGGTGAAGGGTATTTTATAAATACAACAGGTGGCGTAGTTACTATGACACTTCCAAGTTCACCCACAATTGGTGACGAAGTTTCTTTTGTAGATTACGCAGGCACATTTGATTCAAACACAATGACGGTTGGAAGAAATTCTGAAAAAATTAGTGGTGCTTCTTCTGATTTAACAGTAACAGTAGAAAGGGCAGCAAATACTTTGGTCTATACAGATGGAACTCAAGGTTGGTTGTTAAAGAATAAATAATGTCTACATATAAAGAAATTATTGGAAATGCTGTTGTAAGTAAAGATGATGCTAACGCAGAAAATGTTGGACAACTTTATTTTGATACTGCTACTAATAAGTGGTATTTTACACAAAATAATGGTTCAACAGTTAAAACAATAGTAACAACAAACTAAGGTTAAAAAATGGCATATAAATATTGTGTAGCAGAAAATTGGGGAAAAGGTTTTATAGAACACCAAGAGTCCGTAAATATTAATTTTCGAGGTCTTCCAGGTAATGTTTGGAGACTACCCATAAATAATAAACATGCAAATCTTTGGGTTGCAAAAGTAGAAGCAGTTTATAAAACAAAAGAAGAAGCTCAAGCAATAGTAGATACAGTAGTTTCAGCAGCACAGGCAGAATATGATGCATATGATGAAGAAGTAAAAAGAATAAATAACAGACCAGAAAATATAATATTGGAATAATATATGTCTACTTACTATGGCGTTAAAGGACAAAAAGTTCAAGGAATTTCATCAGATCCTACAAATCTAACAACAGGTCAAATTTGGTATAATAGTAGTACTCAAGTAATTAGAGTACGTACAGTTTTAGGTTCTAATGCATGGGCCACTGGTAATTCATTAAATGTATTAAGAAAAAGAAATAGTGGTGCTGGCACTATAACAGCAGCCGTAGCTTTTGGTGGAGAAGGCCCTACAAACCCAACTCCAGGCCCAAGTGGTAAATTATCATCAACGGAACTTTATAACGGATCTGGTTGGACAACTTCAGCAGAAATGGCCATGGGAAGAAATTCTTTAGGAGGTGCAGGGACTCAAACAGCTGCATTAGCCTTTGGTGGTCAAGGTACTGATCCAAGCCCTCCAAGTATTACAAATTTAACTGAAAAATTTAATGGTTCTAGTTGGACTACTAATCCCTCTAATATGAATGCTGGAAGATGGCTTATAAAAGGTGCAGGAACTCAGACAGCCGCAATAGCTTTTGGCGGTGAAAACGTTCCCACACCGCCATCATCTATAGATTTTTCTTTAAGTGAAACATTTAATGGTTCTAGTTGGACAACTACACCAACATTGAATACTGGAAAATTTAATCATGGAAGTGCAGGATCTTCAACATCTGCTTTATCTTTTGGAGGAAGTAACCCCGATGTAGCTAACGCAAATAAAAAAACTGAAAAGTGGAACGGTTCTAGTTGGTCAAGTTCAGGAGACATGAATACTGGAAGAACTGATATAACTGGCGCAGGTGCTACTAATTCGGAAGCTATGGCTATTGGCGGTTCACCACGAAATGGATTGGTAGAATTATTTAATGGTTCTTCTTGGACTAGCACAACTACTCAGCTTACAAGTACACAGGGTAACAAAGGTGTAGGAACTGACTCATCAGCTTTAATTTTTGGAGGTCAGACACCTAGCGCACCTGGTGGATCTGGAAATACACAAATTTGGTTAGCTAGTGGTGGATCGGTATCAACAACAATACCAACAACATAAAAATTATGACAACTTATATAGAACTAAAAGGACAAGACATTCAAGTGGTAAGTAGTGATCCTAGTAACCCAACTTTAGGACAAATTTGGTACAACACCAGTTCTAATCAATTAAAAGGTTTTAGAGCTAGCTCAGGTGGTGTATGGTCTACTGGTACTTCTACTAATATATCAAGAGAAAAACTTGAAGCAGTAGGAGTCTACACTGCTGCTTTAGCTTTTGGTGGAGCAACTTCAGGTCAATCTCCATCAATGGGAGGTAATACTGCTAAAGCTGAAAAGTGGAATGGTTCTAGTTGGACTACTGATAGTAATTCAATGAATAATGGAAGATCAACTTTAAGAGGTGCAGGAACTCAAACTGCAGCTGTAGGTTTTGGTGGTTATAGTTCTCCACCTTTTGTAAAGTATTCACAAACTGAAAACTATAATGGTTCTTCTTGGACTGTAGCTCCCGGTTCTCTACCTTTTGCAAACAATGTTATGGGAGGTTTTGGCACTCAAACAGCCGCTGTTTCTTGTGGAGGTGCTGAGTCACCTAATTCAGCAACTTTTAATTATAATGGTTCTAGTTGGACAGCTAGTGGAGCAATGAATACTGGAAGAAAAGATATGGGATCTGTAGGAACTCAAACAGCAGGACTGATATTTAGTGGTAACCCTGACCCTACTCCAGTAAGACAAGCAACTGAAAAATATAATGGTACTAGTTGGACAAATACAGGAAATTTTGGATCTGGTAGATATTCTATGGGTAGTTCTGGAACTCAAACAGCAGCTTTAGCTTTTGGTGGAGGTTTTCCTCTTGAAGGTTTGACAGAACAATTTAATGGTTCTACTTGGTCAACTAAAAATGTTATGGGTTCTACTAGATATAATCTTGCAGGGTGTGGCACTACATCCAATAGTATAGCAGTAAATGGTAGTCAAAGTGGGTCTACAACACAAGTAGAAGATTGGAATCCAGAAGCAACTGTCGCAATATTTTAAATTATTTTATTTTACATTTAAAATAAAATAACTATATTAGTTAGTAATGAAAGATAAAAAAGATATAAAATCATTAATTGAACAAGAAGAAACTCATCTTAACAATTTACTAGAATTAAATGATCTTAATTCATTTAAAGGAATGGTAGAAGAACTTAGAGACACTTGGACTAAAAAACAAATATTTAGAACAGAAACAGAAGCTAGATTTTCTGTATTACAAGACAACAATCACCCAACAATGGGTGCTAAATATTGGCAGTGTGTTAAAGAACAAAGTGTATTTTTAGAAAACTTAATGGCGCTGTCGTTTGAATATAGAAGAAACGAAGCAAAAATTAAATGGTTAGAAAAAAAATTAGAAAAAGAAAATGATGATTATAAATTAGAATGCTACACAATTGATTTAGATGAAAGAAAATATAGTAAAGCAAATATGGAATTAATTGCTAAAGACCGAATGCGAGAAATTAGTATGTGGTCTAAATTAAAAAAAGAATTTGATGATGGCTCTTTTGATAATCAAGATCATAATCAACACCAATTACAAAGTTATCATGAAGTATACAAACATAAAGTCGACACATTAACTCCAGGATCTTCTCAAGCAGAAGTATTTAATGCTGTAGGACAGTTGCACACAATTGAGAGAGTTCAAAAATCTGGTGAATTAGAAAATAATACAGAAAAGAAAGAACAAATAACTCAGTATGGAAAATTTAAAACGTAAGTTATTTTTTTTAGTTTCACAACCTAGATCAGGTAATACTTTGTTTGCAAGTATTATGAATCAAAATAAAGACATAGCAGCTACTCCTAATTCTTTAACATTAGAAATAATAAAAGATTTATTTTTAATTAAAAAAACAGATGTGTTTCAAAATTATCCTGACCATAAATCATTAGATAATGTAATAGATAATATATTTAATAATTACTATCAGCATTGGCCGCAACGTATAATTATTGACCGTGGACCTGTAATGTTAACAGGAAATTTTGAATTAATGAAAAAACATTTTAAAGCTAAATTTAAATGCATTGTATTACTTAGAGATTTAATGGATGTACTTGCTAGTTATATGCAATGGTACACAGAAAACCTTGATGCATTTCCTAATAGACACGGTTTAAATACAGATGAAGAAAAATTACTACTAATTATGAATAAAGATGGTGCTGTTGCAAAAGCATTAGAGGCCATTAAAAATAGTTTTAACTACCCAGATATGTGTCATTATGTAAGGTATGATGATATAGTTACAAATCCAGAACAAGAGTTTAAAAAAATATATGAATTTTTAGATGAACCTTATTTTAATCACAGGTTTAATAATCTAGATCAAGTAAATGTTAATGGTTTATCTTATGATGATAAAATAGTTGGTAGCAACATGCATAAACTATTTGATGGACCTGTTAGAAAAGTATATAATCCTTACATAGAAAGAATTCCAGAAAATATAAGAAAATTATATGGACACATTAAAATTTAAACCAATATTTTTAGGTCAGTGTATTATAAAATATCAAGTACCTTTAGATATTTTTTCATATATTAATGAAATTTATACAAAAAATTACAACAATCTTTATAAAGCTAATGATCAATTAGTAGGTAAGATAGAAAAAGAACATTCTTTATTTTATCAAAGTGGAGATGAAACAGAAATGAAACATCATAATTTTTTGCCTGTAAATGTTACTGATTATTTTATTAAAATGTTTAAACATTATTTAACCTTTAATAAAATTATAGATTATAAAATTAAATTAAGTTCTATTTGGATAAATGAAATGAAACAACATGAATACAATCCAACGCATATTCACCAAGGTAGTTCATTTACAGGTCTATCAAGTGTAATGATTTTAAAATTGCCTTCAAATTATGGTATTGAATATTCAGCATCTAATAAACCTCAAAATGGAAAACTACAATTACTAGGGTCAGCTTCAGGTCAATTTGCAAAAATAGATTACGAACCATCTCTAGAACTTAGAGATTTTTATATTTTTCCATATGATATGAGACACTGTGTATATCCTTTTAATTCAACTAACGAAGTTAGACGTACTCTTGCAGCTAATTGTGATGTGGATTATAACCCTATAAAAAATAGAGGAGCAAAATGATACATACAGAACCAAATTGGAAAAGCTACATGGTAAAAACAGTTGAACCTATATTTACGCCAGAACAATGTAATATTATTAGTGAACTAGGAAGATCAATGCCTCCACAAAATGCACAAGTTGGTTCTCCTAATGGAGGCACTCAAGATACTAAAACTAGAATATCTCATATTAGTTGGATACCATTTGAACACTCTAATTCAATTCCAATGTATGAAAAATTAGAAGAAGTAATGCATAAAACTAATAGAAAACATTTTGGTTTTCAAGACATGGCTATTAATGAACAAGCACAATATACAGAATATCCTGAAGGTGGTTTTTATGATTGGCATATGGATTGTGATTTAACTATGGAAAAAGAACCTCCTGTTAGAAAAATATCTATGACATTAGTTTTATCTGATGATAGTGAATTTGAAGGAGGTGGATTAGAGTTAGTAAAACCAGGTAATATATTAAGACCTAAACAAGGGCATGCAGTATTTTTTGCAAGCTTTATTAATCATAGGGTTGTGCCTGTTACTAAAGGATTAAGAAAATCTTTAGTGATGTGGTTTGGTGGAGAGCCTTTTAGATGATGAATAAAGAATTATATTTTGCAACACCTATCTATGTTAAAAATGTAGGTTCATTACAATTTAATAATGAATTAGAAAAAAATATTATAAATTGGTCAAATCAAGATAAAGGTTTAAGTAAAACTAATATGAATGGATGGCACTCACCAGATAATATGCATACAAAACCTGAATACAAAACATTGGTAGAGTTATTACATTTAGCACAAAACGATATTTATAAAGAAGAGCTATTAGATAATGAACCTTTTTTAGGAAATATGTGGGCTAATATAAATCCACCTGGTGGATACAATAGACCTCACACACATCCTAATTCACTGTGGTCTGGTGTGTATTATGTAAAAACCCCAAAAGATTGTGGTTCTCTTAAATGTGAAGATCCTAACCCTTCGTTAGATGTATTAAGACCCAGAAGAAAAGAAGTTGATCTTCCATCTTATTTATGGAATGAAGTAAATTTTGAACCTGAAGCCGGAAGACTAATTATGTTTCCTTCATATCTTAATCATTGTGTTGAACCTAATAAAAGTAACGATATAAGAATATCGGTTTCATTTAATTTTTTACAGAAAGGCATGTTTGTATGATTCATCATTTTTCTATAAAAGAAAATATTAAAAATTTTAAAGAAGACTTAATTAAAGAATGTATAGTTCAAAGAAAAAAAGAAAAAGATGGTTTAAATTTTAATGTAGAAACAAAATATATAAATAATTTATATGACATATTTATTGAGTCTGCTAAAAAAATATTAAAACCATTTACTTTAAAAAATAAAAATTTAAAAATATGGTGTTACATAACCGACGATACTTTTAATGATTCTTGTTGGCATAACCATAAAAAATCCTCAACCATAAACTGTGTAATGTATTTACAGATAAAAAAAGAAGGTATTAGTTTTAAAATTAAAAATAAAGAAATATACATAGAGCCAAAAAATGGGGATATGTTAATTTTTCCAGGTTCTTTAGAACATTTGCCAACACCATCAAAAAAAGATAAACGTATTACTTTAAACCTAGAACTAAATTGTAATGAAAGTGAAAAGGAGATTTTTAATGTTTAATAAATATCAAATAATTAAAGGTGCAGTGAACTATGAGTTAGCTAATTTTATCCTTAATTATTTATTACTTAAAAGAGATGCTGTTAACTACATGTATCAAAACAATATACATGCACCGTCCCCGATCCTTGGAACATGGACCGATAAACAAATACCCAATACCTATTCTTGTTATGGTGATTTTGTAATGGATACTCTACTTGTTAAAATGTTACCTGTTATGAAAAAACACACAGGTTTAGACTTAATTCCTACATATTCTTATGCAAGAGCTTATAAAAAAGGAGACTGTCTACACCGACATAAAGATAGACCTTCTTGTGAAATATCTACAACTTTAAATTTAGGTGGTGATCCGTGGCCTATTTTTATAGATGGCACAGGAGCAGATAACGTTATTGATGAAAGTAAAAATCTTGTTAAACCAAACGCTCCAGCGGGCACTAAAGTCTTGCTTGAAGTAGGGGATATGTTAGTATATAGTGGCTGTGAACTTGAACATTGGCGAGAGCCTTTTGACGGGAACATTTGCGGTCAGGTATTTTTACATTATAATCATGTAAACGGCCCATTTGCTGATAAAAATAGATTTGATGGAAGAGCTATGTTAGGTCTACCATCAGGCATTAAATAGTATTATAATGGAGCCATATGCTACAAAAGATAGGATTTCAACCTGGATTCAATAAACAAGTAACAGAAACCACGGCCGAAGGACAATGGGTCGATGGAGATAATGTTAGGTTTAGATATGGAACACCTGAAAAGATAGGTGGTTGGGCACAGTTAGGTGAAAATAAATTAACTGGAGCTGCAAGAGCTTTACATCACTTGGTTAACAAAGCTGGTAATAAGTTTGCAATCATAGGTACTAATAGAATTTTATATGCGTACACAGGTGGTGTATTTTATGATATTCATCCTATTAGAGCTACCTCTACTTTAACTAATGCTTTTTCTACAACTAATGGATCTGCAACAGTTACAATAACTTTTGGTGGAGATCATGGTTTAGTTGCTGGAGATATTATTCTTTTAGATAATTTTACAACAATAACTAATTCAAATTATTCTGCATCAGATTTTAATGATAAAAAATTTATGGTTACTACCGTAGTAGACTCCTCCGTTATTACAATTACAATGCCATCTAATGAATCAGGATCAGGTGCTACTACATCAGGTGGTATTAGAGTACAAGCATATTACAGTGTTGGACCAGCAGAACAGTTACCTGGTTTTGGTTGGGGGCTAGGTCAATATGGTGGAACAGTTTCAGGAGAAGTTACAACAACTTTAAATGGAGATATCGATGCCTCTACTACAACTGTTGTATTAACAGACGCTTCACAGTTTCCAGATACTGGTACAAACTTTGTTCAAATAGGTTCAGAAGAAATATCTTATACAGGTGTATCAACTAATACATTAACAGGAGTTACAAGAGGGGTTAGAGGAACTACAGCTGCTACTCATAGTAGTGGTGCAACAATTACTAATAGTTCTGATTATGTTGCATGGGGAGAAGCAGCATCAGGTGACTTGGTTGTTGACCCTGGTTTATGGAGTATTGATAACTTTGGAGATAAAGTAATTGCACTTATACACAATGCACAAGTATTTGAATGGGATTCAAATGCAACAGGTGCAATTCAAACAAGAGCAACTATTATATCTGGTGCACCAACAGCATCACGTGACATGTTAGTATCTACTCCAGATAGACACTTAGTATTTTTTGGAACAGAAACAACTATTGGTGATCAATCAACTCAAGATGAAATGTTTATTAGATTTTCAGACCAAGAAGATATTAATGTTTACCAACCAACAGCAATTAACACTGCAGGTACACAAAGACTTGCAGATGGATCTAGAATTGTAGGTGCGGTTAGAGGTAGAGATGCAACTTACATTTGGACAGACTCATCTTTATTCACTATGAGATTTATAGGTCAACCTTTTACTTTTGGTTTTCAACAAGTAGGAACTAACTGTGGATTAATTGGACAGAATGCTGCATTAGAAGTTGATGGTGCTGCGTATTGGATGTCAGAAAATGGTTTTTTTAAATACTCTGGTAACCTTGAAACTATGACTTGTTTAGTAGAAGACTTTGTTTATGATGATTTAAATACAACAGCTAATCAATTAATAAATGTTGGATTAAATAATTTGTTTGGTGAGATAACTTGGTTTTATTGCACATCTAGTTCAACTGTAGTTAATAGGTCTGTAACTTATAATTATCTTGATTCACGTCCACAAAGACCTGTTTGGACTACAGGAACATTAAATCGTACAACATGGGAAGATTCTTCTGTGTTTGGTTTACCACATGCAACATTATTTAATGCCGGAGATGATGCATCATTTGATGTAGTTGGTAATACTGAAGGAAGCACAATATACTTTGAACACGAAAAAGGAACTGATCAAATATTGGCAACTGGAGTTACTACAGTTACATCTAACATTGAGTCAGGAGACTTTGATATTACACAAACAAAGTCTGGACAAGGACAAACAGGTGTTGCAACGTTTCAAGGAGATGGTGAATACATTATGAAAATTAGAAGATTTATACCTGACTTTTTATCTCAAACAGGTAACACTCAAATAACATTACAGCTTAGA
>Ga0209535_1003344_pt1 | contig 10227 bp, 18 predicted proteins | sample LinPmetageLP28_FD_184041 | JGI IMG/M metagenome (GOLD analysis project Ga0209535, IMG submission 184041) | Marine viral communities from the Pacific Ocean - LP-28 (SPAdes) (version 2) | ecosystem: Environmental > Aquatic > Marine > Oceanic | place: Pacific Ocean | collected 2009-08-22
AATAAATCGTTCATAATAAAAATCAAAGAGCAAAGGGTAAACCAATGCTCTTTATAAATTAAGGATGTGAAATTATTTTTTTCATTACTTCATGAAAACGCTCTTCATATTCTACAGTTCCATACATATTGTTTATTTCGTCAAACATTTTCTTTAAGAAAAACAAATTATACAACATGTCTTCACTATGTATAGTTTCAACATAAATAGTTATAGATGTAAAAGATTCATCATTATATAAACAATGCCATGATGATACTTTATAATTAATCGTTTTTAAAAAAGGTATAAACTCTTCTTTTAAAACAATTTCAAATTCTGAATTTATAATTTCTCCAGGAACTTTAAACTTTATGTCTTTACTTTCTAAACCAAAATTATTTGGCAATTTTATTTGCTTAAATGCTTTTATTATTTTTTCTTTTTTGTGCAATTTTAACATTGTTTTTTAATTCATTAAATAATTTATAGATTTTATCTTGAAAAGGATAAAACTTTTCTAAATCAAATTTCATTTCAATTTTATCAGAAATTTCTTCTATTTGATCTTTAATGTTTAACATATTTGATTAATAAAATTTTCTTGACTAGGGTCAGGTATAATAATGTCACGTTCAGCAAAAGTAAATTGTAATTTTTGATAAAAAACATTAAACTCTTCTACAGACATATCAGAAGTTCTTTTTTGAGTTACTTCTATTACATTATACCCAAACAACATTTTAGATTCTAACTTAATTCCGTCAGTTATATTTAAAGCTAATGCATGAGCTGTACCTTTGTCTAGTATTTCTCCACTTTGTTGCTCTATGCCTTTAATAATTGTAGGAATAGCAACACCCCAATACCAACGGTTTTGTCTATCACTTCTTTTTTTTACAAGTTTTTGAATTCTTACAGCTACGTTTTTTCCTTCTAAACTTTGTATTTGTAATTCTAATATTTCTCTATTTGAAAATATTATTTGACCTTGTTCTATTTTTGCTATATACTCCATAAGAAAACAAAAGGAAGCTTTTACACTTCCTTTTTTATTTTTACATTATTGAATCAAAAGGGTCGTTACCTTTTTGTTCTACAACACCTTGTTGCTCTGCAGGCGTATGCAAACTATCCCAATAAGATTTTGCATCGTCATATGCCTTTTTTCTTTTAGGATTTAAAGGAATGATTTTTTGAATATCATTCATTGTTTTGTTAATACTGTTATTTGGATGTTCAACAATACTAACTTTAGTAAAATTCTTTAATAAAGGCTCTTTAGATTCTTTGTCAACTATAAATGCTTCTTCTAAAACTATTACAATTTTTACTTGTTTTCCAACTAAATCAGAACATAGTTTTTTTCTGTTTGTTTTATAATTAGCATAATCTGTTGACTCAGAACTTTCACACAAACGTTTAAATATCGAACCTTTAACTTCGTTAGCCCTTTCATTAAATGTTGTGTGAGGCAATACTGCTTTATATCTAATAATATCACCAGCGTTTTCAGCTGATTTTGCTTTGTTTTGACTTGCTGTTGTAAGCAATCTAAAAACAAGGTCAAACATTTCTGCATCTGGTGTTCTACCAAATGCTCCTTGCTTATACTCTGCACTTTCTATTACCGCTAAAGCAATGTCTGGGTGGTTAGCATAAGTAGGCGTTGACTTTAATTCTGATTTTTGTACAAAATCGAATGCATCCATTTTAATTAAATTTTAAGATTTATAAAAAACTATCAATACTTTCTAACTTTTCGTCTGTTTCGAAATATTTATCACAACGCTCTTGAAAATAATTTAAGTCGTTAGGAATATATTCGGGTGCTAAATCTAAAGGAGTTTTAGCCGAAACGTTAGAGTATTTGGAATTTTTATTTGTTAAGAACACGTACTTAAATTCTCCGTCTCTTTCTTCAACAGTAGAATACAATACGTTAACAAATTCTTTCTCAATAGACTTCTTCCATCTATTACCTTGAACTACAGCGTATCTTTCTGACACACCTTCTGCTGATTCAATTACTTGGTCAATTGAAATCATAAAAACATACTTATCTAAAGATGATTTTGATTTTTTAAAGACTTCTGATAACGTAGTGTTATACAAAGCCCATTTTTCAAAACCACCTCCGGTCATTTTTTCAGCATGTTCGTCAATCATTTCTATCAAAGACGTTAATGACTCAACTACAATATGAGTTATTTTTTCGCTTTTTAATGCCTTGTCAAAGGCTTTTTCAAACTGAGGATAGTTGTGTATCGCAAAGTTCATTTTAAAATCTCTACCTTCTCTAAACGGCAACGTTTTTCTTTCTGTATTAAAGATAATCGTTGTGTCTTTGGGTAAATTTCTGATACTAGAAGATTTTCCTGTACCAGATGCTCCGAGGATAAGTGTATTCGGTTTCATGTTAATTTAAAAATAAAAGTTGATATTCGTCGTTTTCTTCTGCAAATTTTAATTGTTCCTTTGTCTTTACCTTTTCTAGTAGACCTGTGTTTTTGTGATACCACAATGCCGATTCTACTATTTTTTCCTTGTCGTTTAGTGTTTTTACTCCTACTTTTAAAAGCTGTTCGTACACTTTTTGAATGTCATTAATATTGTTTATAACACTCTTTGTTACTATTAGTCCAAACATATTTTCTATCTTACAAATGTAATTAATTTACAATAAATATCATAAATTTTAATCTTTTTTCTTATTCAAAAACATGAAATAACCTTTTAAATTTATATCACGTTTTTGTTTAAGAATTTTTCTAATAGAGTTCCAAAAAGCCTTAATGACTATTGTTACTATTATCGGTTTTAACCCAATGGTTTTCGATACCAATCGCTGAATTTGCCAATATTTGGATTTTTGCATTTTCTTTAAAATCACTTATAAATTTAACATACTTACTAACGTAGTTTGCATATACGCTTCCAACACCTGTGCTTCTGCCTTTTGCTATAATAATTTCAACATCAGTTTCTAACTCAGGTATGCCTTTTTCTTGCATTTCATAATAAGCTGGTCGATATGGAAATATAACCATATCTGCATCTTGTTCTATAGCACCTGACTCTCTTAAATCAGATAGCATAGGTCTTTTGTTAGTTCTTGCGTTAACTTGTCTATTTAACTGACTTAATGCAATTACAACAATTTTTAATTCTGCCGCAACTTCTTTTAATGATCTAGAAATCATTGCAATTTCTTGTTCTCTGTTACCAGATTTAGACCTACAAGATATTAACTGCAAATAATCTATTACGACTAATTTACAGTTATGTCTAATTACTTGTTTTCTAATTTGATTTAAAATCTTACCTAACTTTCTAGACTTATCGTCAATAAAATAACATTTTGATTTAAAAACTTTAACTGCTTCATTTACTTGACTTTTATCAATACTGTCTAAAGATTTATCTCTAAACTTGTGCATTTCTATACAACTATAAGAACTAATTAATCTTTTAGTCAATTCTAAATCTGTCATTTCTAATGAAAAGAAAATTGGATAAGTTGTATCACACATTATATTATTTTTAAATATCTCTAACGCAAAAGCTGTTTTACCCATTGACGGTGCGCCAGCTATAATAATTAAATTATTTAAATCAAATTGATAAATAAATTTATCTAAACAAGGTATACCACTTTTAACGCCTAAAGCAACTTCACTTTCTAAATCTTTTATAAAATTAATCATAGATTTTTCTACATTAAAGTCTTCTATTTCTGCTAATTCTTGAATGTCTAGCAAACTTTTATGTATTGACTGTATAATTTCTAATCCATCTTGACTATCATTACACATTTCACTAATATTACGTGATAAAGAAAACAACTCTCTACGTTGCGTATAACCATTTAATATTTTAACATGGTCTTTAATGTTTTTATCAGTATCAACCTTATCGCATATGTCTTCTAAATAGCTTATAAGATTTACTTCACTTTTAGCGTTTGACAACAAAACATATTTTTTCTTAATTAACATGTCTGTTACAGTAGCAATATCAATTTTAGATATTTTACTTAACTCTAATATTGCTTGATATATTAATCTAGTTTCTGTAGTTGAAAAATCTTTAACTGAAACACTATCTGACAATAAATAATAAGTGTCTGGATAATTAATAAATGTTCCTAATACTATTTCTTCTATTTCGACATTAGTTTGTCCAATAAAATTTGGTAAGTTGTCAAAACTTAACTGTTCTCCCATAATAAATAATAAATAATAAATAATAATCAAGACACAAAGGGAAAACCAAGCTAATGCCTGATTTCCTTGATGTCTTTACAACAATTTTGAATTAATGTTGATTTTTGCTCACAACTATTTCGTTGTATAATTACTGTTATTCCTATAGCTATTGATGCAACAGCTATATTTGATAGTATTATTACTAAAACTTCTCTCCAATTAATCATTCCAATTTATAGATTTTGAACTTAATGTTTCTAATGAAACGTATACACCATGATAAATTATTTGTTCTTTTGTTAACAAATCGTGTAACAAATTAAGCCCATGATTTGCTAATAAAGGATTCATAAATAATTTTTGTTTTGATATAGCTTCTGCAATAGAGCAACTAGGCTCGTCTAAGTCTTCTTTAGTTTCTAAATAATTTTTAGGAAAACCATATTGAGGAACACATGTTTTAACATTTTTTCCTGGAATGTAGCTTAAATATACTTGTCCGTAATCATAACTGTTACCAAAATCAATAATATAAACACCTTCTCCATAATTAATTTCTTGTCCTTTAATTTTATGAGCTACATAATTGTAAACTTCTTTTCTTACTTTCATGTTGTCAGGACACAATATAATTACTTGTGTTTCTTTTATTTTTTTTACGTTATAATGACTTTCATAAGCATTCCAATCAAAGCCATAATTTCTGTTAATATTACCAACAATAGTCATAGCTTTACTTTCTCCAATTTCTTCTTCACGAAATAATTGCCTTACTGTATTAGAAGAACTTATTACGTCAGGGTCATAGACATTAACTTTTAGTCCTTGACTATTCATTACAATTTCTTTGTGTACAAGATTTAACTTAGCTAAACCTTGTAACACATAAGAACCTGTACCTCCAACACCTATTAAATCAATATGAATAGGTGATAATGGATTAGATAGAAATCTTTTGATTAAGTGCATTAATTACTTCTTTAATAGTTTTACCGTTTTCTATATGATTTTGCAGTTGCCCTTGTTTATCTAATTCATAAAACTTATTAGGTGCGTATAACAAACCGGAATGTAAATGATTATTAAACTGAGAATCCCAAAAAAGTTGCGGAATAATAGTTCTAAAATTACTCAATTTACGAAAAACATTTTCATTATTATTTGATATATTTCCCCAACATATTTTACCATCATCATAAATGTTTGGTGTTGCCAACCTATATAAAGTAGTTTCAAGATGTCTAAATCTTTTGTAAGCATATAGATATACATTGTTACCATCATAAGCCCAGAAAGTGTTAGGACATTGATATTTATAATTTATATCTCCTATTCTAACAATTCTTTCTTGTGGCTTTTCAGTCCAAGCAATTAAAGTATTATCATGACTTGTGTCTAACCAAAAAAACTTATTTGGTCTACAATCAACTTTAATATTAACTTGATCAACAGATTCAACAATTAAATCTTTCATAAAATTCATTGTTTTTTTACTTGCAGGCTTACCTACAAGCATTTTACCTTGTGTATTAACGTCTCTTACTTCAACGTAATCTTGATTTTTATCATTTCTGTAAAAAATCATTACTTTTTTAGGTTCTAAGCTATCAATAGGTTTAAAAACCTTTTTTTCTAAATCTCCCATAAGTATTCTACTATTTTTTTAATATATTTTATTGTTTTTTCATGTTTGATAGTGTTTTTAACACCTTCTAAAGAATAATCTTTACTATATACTATTTCTTCTAATGTGTAATCAGCACAATAAGAATTGATATGTTCTTCATAATTTTCAAAAACCGCATCATAAGAAGGTAATATTGAAAAATAAGCTTCAAAAGACATGTATTCACTATCAAACCTGCTTAAATCTTCATGTATAACTTTACTAAAACAAAAATCTTTAGATTCATAGCTTTGGTAATAATTTACCATTTCTAATATTGTTTTAATTGTTTTATCATGAACTGGAATTTCCATTAAATAATTATAATGCCATTCGTTATTTCCTTTTATATATTCAGAAATACATTCATTTAAAACAAAATTATGTTTGTCAAAATACTCATCAAATGATTCTTCAATACATGATTCTTCATCCTCTTCTTCAAAACCTGTACAATATTCTAAAACATTATTAAACATGTAATTATCTTTAAACGTAGGAAACTTGTATTTAATAATTAAAGCTCCTATCGTATATCTAATAATTTTTTTTAAATTTTCATCATCAACATTTTTAATACAATCCAATGTAAAACAGTTACCTTCTGTTATTTCTTTTTTATAAAGTATTATTGATTTACCATTAAAAACAATATCTTCAAAATCAAAATACTTTAATTCATCTTGAAACAACTCAAGCATTTTTTTGTTTAAATAATTGATTAAATCTTGCTGATTTTCCAAATCAACAATGTCGTTTAAATCTATATTAGTATGTTCATTAAGAACACTTAATAGACTTAAACAAACATTATCAATTTTTAATAAACTATACTTATCTTTTACAGATACTACAGAGTGAAACGTGTTGCTCCTTTCGGAACTCGCAAACGTTTTTCTTTTTTTGATTCGTTTAGAACTCTGTTGCATAGTTGTATGTGTAACGCATTGTCCAATATAACGATGTTTTTCTCCTCTTTTTTGCATATTCTTTTTACTTTATTAGTAATGTCATATGGAAGAGATCGCAAAACTTTTTCCATTAAATTATTCATCCCTTAGTGCCTATTTTTGTTTCAAAAGTGTATTCTATTTTGTCTTTTACAATTACAGGTTCAGAAAGATGTGAGTTTACTAATTCTGGATAAGAGTTAGCGTAAAAATCTAATACTTGCTTTAAAGTAAAATTTGGATTTGGGTCTGCAAGAGTAAGTTCTTTGAACTTAAAACATCTTTCTAGTCTTTTACTTTCAGCCATTGTGTGCCAAATTTTTGGTCATTAGGATACATTTCTCTTGTTGCTTTTAACAACAATAAAAATGATTTGTTTGACGTGTTTTTTGGTTTAGACTCATAAAGACCTTTCCATTCTTTATAGAGTATTTGTTTAAGTTCTGTTGGACTCATCTTGTTTTGTTTAATATGTTAAATTTGTGGTTTTTTAAATATTTATCTAATAATTTATGAGCTGTACTTACAGCCTCTATTCTCTTTATTTTCCCTTCTTCAGCAGATGTATATCCTAACCAAAGTAGTTTATTAATAAGTTTTTCTTTACTCATCTTTGTTTTGTTAAATTAAAATTTAGTTTTTTATATCTGTCTTCCATCATTGATTCTATTTGTTCAGGTGTCAACTCTACCGATTCTATTACTTTTGGTTGTGCCGGTGCTGTATAAGCTTGTTCTTGAAACAATCCAACAGTTTTGTTGTTGTCATCTAGCTTTTGCTTACACGCTTTAGCTAACAAGCTTTCTGCGTCTATTTTAAACGCACTTTCAATTAATTTTTGTGCTTCTTTAAAAGATTTACCTTCTATTAATTTATCAAATCCTTCTAATTTCTTTTTCACTTTTTCGTCAAGAGTTTTTTGTTTTTTCTTGCTTTCTTCTGCCATCTTTGATTCTGCTTTCATCTTTTCTGCCGAATTGATAAAATCATTCATGTTGGTTGTTACTTGTGAAATTTCAGGTAGTTGGTTTTCTAAAGCTTTACTTATTTCATTTATTATATTAGATACATTAGTACCTGTAACAATAAATGGAACAATCAGCTTTGCACTTTCATCAGAAGTTTTTGGTTTTGGCAATACTGAAACAGTATATTCATCACCAATCTTCTTAAATGCTACTACAACATCTATGTTGTCTAGCTTTTCTAAAATTTGTGTAAAAATCATAGTTTAAAATTTTAATTATCAAGTCACAATGGGTTTTATTCCATTGTGACTTTTGATAATTAACTATAAACTAAATTAGCAATTTGATTAAATGCTTTGTTGTCTAGTTTTTGACCAGAACCTATCATTTTAGTTTCCATTAAATCTTTGTTTCCTGGTAAATCTCTATTAGTATAAGAAGTTACACCTGAAAACAATCCCCATAAAGTTTGACCTTTTTGTGCAGACTCTTCAGCAATACGCATAGTTAAACTTTTTGCTTTGTTTAATGCTCTCGTTGAATAAGTATCTTGAGCTTCGCTTGCTTTCATTTCTACGTCAACACCTACAAGATTTTTAATTAAACGCTTAACATCATTAGGCTTAGCTTCGATTTCAGCCATTCTTTTGTAAGTTTCATACAAACTTTCTTCAGAAGCTTTAAACTCGCTTAAACCGTATAATACAGCATCAATCTTTTCTCTCATAGTTACAGTATGTCTAACTTTATGAGCTAAATCTCTATATGCTTTGTGAAAAATATTACTGCAACTAATAGTTTTGTTAGTCATTCCTAAACCTACTCCGGTACTACCATCGTGACTATTAGTTATAGTTATATATTTATCAACTTGATCATTGTTTGTACCAATGTTCTTAATAGAGCCACTATCAATTTGCATAAATACTTTACGCCCATTTTGAATGTGACCTCCATTTACAATATCACCGCCTAATTTTGTAGCAATTTCATGAGTTAATTCTGCTAAATCCCAGTTTTGAAATACTTCATAACCTTTTTTGCAAGTCATAAACTCTGTGTCTTCATCTGCTCTTCGTACAGAATAATAATTAGATTGAATTCCTTCTCCAGTGTAAAGTTTTTCTTTCTTTACTTCCCAAAATAAGTCGTTTGTTTCTAATAAATCCATTACCATTTGCCCTTTGTTTTGAGCATCATTAATTTCATTTTCCATAATAAATTTGATTTTAAATAACCAAAACACAAAGGGTAAACAGTGTTTTGGTAAAAAAAGGCGAGGACTTAATGCGTGCTGTGTAAAGTTTTCCTCGCCATATCAAAGAACGATTTTTAAATTATCTTTTTAGTTTTTTTATCAAATTTAATTTCTTTTATTATTTCTTCATTAACACTAAATTTAAAAATAATTTTATTATCAACCTCACGTTTAGTTGTGCATATTTCAGCAATTTTGTGAGAGTTTTTTGCACTTGTACCTACAAATATTTCTTGATGACTTGTGTCTTTTGCTCCAAAAGATTTATCTGATTTGTAAATACAAGCTTGCACTTTTGTCCAAATTGGGTAACTTCTACTTGCCATAATTTATAATTCTTTATACTCAGTTACAGGTTTAAGAACTTTATAACCTTTTGATTTAAGATATTCTATACATTTTTCAACATGAGTTTTATCTTGATCTTTATTTTTAGTATAAGTTCTTTTTTCTATATGAATAGCATTTTCTTTTAAAAATTTAGAGCAAACAGCTTTTCTTACTTGTTTAGTAGTAATACCAAATACTCTAGCTTTTTTGCAAAATTCACTACTGCTAAATTCATTAGGCATTAAATCTAATGTTGCATATAATTCTTCCATAATTAAAATATATATCTAATTTTATTCCATTTAATAATACTATCATGAAGTTTTATAAACGATTGAATATAATCACGTTTTAAATTGTGTTCATATCTAATGTTTTTACCTCCATAACTTGAAACTTTGCTTTCTTGGTTTTGTGGTGTCCATATTAAACTTTCTCCTTTTTTGTTGTTTTGAACATTTTGATAATGTTTTTTTTCGTTGTGTGTTAAAAATATCACTTCACATTTTACTTGTTCTTTGTAATCTATATAATCATTACATAATTCAAATAAATATTTATAATCTTCTAACCAACTAGGATAAACAACAACAGGACTAAAGTTTAAATGAACATTATAACCGGCATCAATAAAAGCATTTACAGCTTTTATTCTGTCAATAATCTTAGGTGTACCTGGCTCAAGATAATTTGAAATTTTTTGTGGCATCAAGCTAAATCTAATTCTTACTTTACCGTTTGGGTTATAATTAATAAACTCAATAGGTATAATTTTAGTGGCTAGAGTAGCCATAGCTATAGGATGATTTTTAAAGAACTCAAAAATCTTTTCCCAATCATGATACTTTCTATGCAAAGCAAAATCTTC
>Ga0209535_1003345_pt1 | contig 10225 bp, 2 predicted proteins | sample LinPmetageLP28_FD_184041 | JGI IMG/M metagenome (GOLD analysis project Ga0209535, IMG submission 184041) | Marine viral communities from the Pacific Ocean - LP-28 (SPAdes) (version 2) | ecosystem: Environmental > Aquatic > Marine > Oceanic | place: Pacific Ocean | collected 2009-08-22
CTTACGGAAAATCATTAATAGGTTTAGAGCATGGAGATGGTGCAAAAATGGATAATTTACCCTTGTTAATGGCACAAGAGAAACCTTTACTCTGGTCTAAAACAAGCAGAAGATATTGGTACTTACATCATATCCATCACAAAGTTAAACACAAGTGGAGAGACGGTAAAGACTTTATAGGAGTTACTGTGGAGTATATGCGCAGTCCATCTTCAGCTGACAGCTGGCACGCAAGAAAAGGTTATACAGGCGCTCCTAAAGCGGTTGAAGGGTTTCTTCACCATAAAGAGTATGGTCAAGTTGCTAGGCTAACTCACTATTTTGATTAATTCTTTTTCTTTACAGTTTTACCAGAGCTTTTAGCTTGCTTTAAAGCATAACGACCAAGAGTACCAATCTCCGCAGGCATTAGACCAATATTGTACATCGTAAGCGGAAGTAAGTATATTCTTAAATTCTCTGATGCTTCTTCTGTTATTCTTTTTTTATTACCATAACTATCGGTAAATTCTCTATTACCATAAGCTAGCTTATACATTTCAATTAATTCACGGCCTTTTTCCAAAGTGATTCCAAATTGACCAGCTACATCCGCTAATTCAAATTTACTGTCATCAATATCAAAAAACAATTTCTCTTCCTTTTCAGTCATTAATTTATACGCAGTATTTATTTGTTTAATAACAAATCCATCCACTAATTGTTGTGGAAAAGGACTTATAACGTCAGCTATAGCAGAACCTTTTCTTCCTTTTGCTAGATTCTCAAGTCTCTTTTTTCTTTTTTCTTCATCATCATCATATCCTATACTACTAAGTATTGTTGAAAAATAATAACTCATAGCATGGAATAGACTAATTTCTGTACCTGCTGCAGCTAAAGATAGTGCCGCTCTTTTCTTTTCGTTTAAGTCTGCAGTTGGACTAAGTAAAGCTGCTGTATCAGTGTAAATTCTAATTTTTAAATTCATAGCAAAAGAAGCAAAGGGAAGAACTAATTTTCTTACATTACTTAAGGTTGTGTCTTCACTTTGAAAAAACTCTCCAAACATATCACTGTCAGATATATTTTGATTTAAATCCACTTGTGCTTCAGCATAAGCTAAAGCTTTTACGTCTGTTTTGTGTGTTTTCCAATTTATATTACTTACATCTACTCCTTGTTGTTTAAGTTTTTGTTTATAATAGCTAAAAAAAGAAATTGTAGCAATTGCTTTATCAGGTTTTACTAATGCATACTCAATACCTAAATCATTTATTCTTTTAATTATTTTTAAATAGTTTTTAGGGTCTTTAGCTAAATTAATAAATTCATCACTATTTGTAAATTTTTCTAATTTTGCTGTGTCTGCGCTTGACAACGCTCCTCTTAGTGAAATGCTAGTGCCAGTTCTTTTCATCCAATCCATTATATCAGTGTCATATAAAGACTTAATGTCTAAATTACCTTGAGAATTAATTAGCGTGTTAAACATAACAGGAATTGTTTGTTTAAGTGGTTGAGTTGCTCCAGCTAAAGCTCTTGTTACTCCAAAATTAGCAATTAAATCAAATGTTTTTTGATATATAGTTTTTTCTTTTTTTGGAACAAAGTTTTGTTTTTTGGATCTATCTATAAATAATTTAATTTTATTCGCTATCAGCTCTCTAATTTTAGGGTCAGGTATTATTTTACTAAACTCTGGTGATTGTAAAAATCCTTTTATTTGAAGGAAAGATGATGCAGTTTCTACATCCATTTTTGCAGCTTCTATTGAGTTTAACATGTTGGTGTCAAAATTAAAGTTTACAACCCTGTTGCCAGGCAAACTATTAGGTTTTTTTGATTCAAATAAAACACCTGCTTTTTTACTAAACAAAAGATCACTTAAATAACTAAATGAGCTAGTGTTTTCCAAGTCTATCTCAACATCACCTTCAAACAACGAAATTTTATCTGGAGTATAGTTAAAGTCATTTCCTAAAATAGAATTATAAATATTGTAATTTACTTCTTTTAATTTTGGATATGTTTTTCGCCATTCATTTTGCCAAAATCTTACAGCTGATCTATTATCTTTATTAAACTTAGAATCTATATCAGATGCATTATCTATGTTTTTAATTTTATTGTATATTTTTTCTAAAATATTTCCTATTTCTGCTTGAACAGCATTTCCAGATTTATATTTGTCAATAGATTCTTTTAATAGTTTTTTTCTTCTTTTATATTCTTTTATTTGTGAATCCACATCTGCTGATACAGTTCTTGTTAAAAAAGCATAAACACCTCTTTCAAGTGTATTTAATTGGCTGTTAAACAATTCATTGTTTGGTTGTTTATTTTTAAACTTTTTTAAATATTTTTTTCCAATGTCGGCTGCTTCATTTTGCGCTCTACTTTTTCCACTAATAAAACTTCTTAAACCACTGGCTATTTGAAATTCCACATAATTATCTAAAGAACCTAGAATAGTTTTTAAAGTCATCGGTAGGGTGGCAAAATTTTTAAATGACGGTAAAATTAATTTATTATATAATCCTTGGAATTTTTTTAAAGGAACTAATATTTTTTTCTTTAAAGTCATAGTCTTAGCCTCTAAAAGACCCTTATTTAATGAAATTACCGCTTCCATACCGCCAGTATTATTATTTACAATAAAACTGTTTAGTGCGTCCACTGCTTTGACTAAACTAGAAACATCCATAACCTCCAAGTCCATATTTATAAATTGACTTATAGTTGTTTTTTGATTTTGTGTAAGTGACAATGGTTCGTTTGTAGCAGGATCTAGCCCAGTACTAAGCATTGTTTTAATTACTTCTGTATATTGATCAAATAGTTTTTTAATACCTTTTCTTATCAAGCCCTCATTTTTTGTACTTGGTTTTTTTTCAGGTTTTAAGTATTCTAACATTTGATTGTAAGTCAATTCACCAGGAGGTATTCCGGTTAAAGCTTCGAAACGTTCTTGCATTTCAGCCAACACTATGGCTTTTTCTATCTCTAATTGATTGTCTACATATTTATTTATCTGACCTAAATTCGCAACATCTTTAGAAATTACAATGTTATCTTTTATTTTAGTGGTGTTTACTCCACTTAATAATTCATTAGCTTTTTCTATGTAATTGTCTAAATCTTTTATATTTAAAGGATCTAACAAAGCAAAATTTGCTGCAGCTTGTGAGAATGCTGCGTCTATATTTTTATTATTAGAAAGTTTTTTTAATTTTTTTCTTAAAACGTTTGCATTTTTTAATTTAAATGCAAAATCTGCTTTGTTTAAAACTCTTTTTGCATATTTTACAAATCTATCTACAGCTAATGGATTATTAACATTTAATTTAGAAACTCTTTCAACTAATACTCTTACCTGCTTTACATTTAAAGACCCAGATTTATAACTAGCTTTTAAATCTAACATTAGTTTTTTTCGCATTTCTTTTTGCTGCTTTAAACTTTGTCTAATAGCACCTTTAATATATCTAGATATTTTACCTAATAAAGTTGTTGAAGTGGCTTCTGTAGTTGATTTTTTCTTAGGGTTAGAAGATTCTGGTAAAGCAGGGACGCTGGCTTTAGGGCCTTGAGAACCATCTGAAAACTTAGATTTAGGTTTTATCGCCGGATTTTCTCCAGTTTTTTCTAAAACTTTATTTCCTTTAGTTTCTTCATCTATATCCTCTATAAACATAAAATCAAAATCTGTCAATTGCTCTCCTTTTGCTAATTTTTTAGCGGCGTTGTTTAAAAATCTTAAAACCCTATCTGGATCTTTATTAAGTTCTTTAGAAAAATCTTTTAAACCTAAATAATTAGCTATACTAGTTATAAAGTCTTTTACAATGTCTTGAATTTTTTGACCTGCGGATTTAGATACAGCAGCTGTATCGTAAGCTGCTAATAAAGTAGCAAAAGCTTCTACTATAAATTCTTCACTTTGTGTGTTTTTTACTTTTCCTCTATAAAGTTTTGTAAAATTATTTAATTTATCGTATAAATTTACAAGCTCAGGGGTTTTAGAGTTTTTTAATGTTTTTTGCAACTCTAACATTGCTTTCTCTGTTATTAATCGTATTTTTTTATCTGCCTCTAAACGATTAATAATCATTCCATTTGCATTTCTTTTGTAAAACTTTTTTGCAAATAAAGCATGAAGTGCTTCATGCGCTAAAGTTTTTACTGGATTGATAAATGAGCTATAAAACCTTCCTCCTTTTGTTCGGGTAAACGCAAAATCAGCATTAATTAATATGGCATCATTAAATTGATAATATAGTCCCAATGTATTTCTATCAATTCGACCACCAGATAGTTTTTTTTGCATTTTATTATATTCAGCTTGACTTCTAGCAATATATATTTTTGTATTTGGTAAAAGCTTTCCTAAAAGATTAGCTAGTTTAATTGTTCTAGCATAGTTTGCTTTATAAGTTTTTAAAGCCCCAACAATTGAATCATCAATTCTTTTTTTGTAATCTAAATCTGATTCATTTAAATTTTGCGTAAAGCTTATAGAATTTCTTAGTATTTTATTTATACGTTTTACTAAACCTTTTAAATTAAAAGGACCTGTGATTAATTGTAAATTTGGATTAGTTATTTTTTTATTGGCTTCTTCAATTTCATTTTTAATTTCGTTTTCAACTTCACTCTCAACTTCACCCTCTGGCTCTGCTTCGACTACTACCTCTGGCCCGGATTCAATTTCTTCTTCAGTTTTGACTTCATCGTTTATAATGTTGTCTATAGCATCTTCAGATTCTTGTTCTGTTTCCGTTTCAATTCCTTCTATAACTCCGTCTTCCGTAGTTACTTCCTCTTGGGTTGTCGTTGTTGTTTCGGTTTCGGTATCTGTATTACCCTCTCCGGAAGGTCCTGAAACCTCACCGGGTACTCCTTCATCCACTTCTGAAACAGTTTCGGTTGTGTTCCCTTGAGTTTCAGATATTGGGCCTGACTTTTTATTGGCATCTTTATATCGTTTTAATATTTCTTGTTTTTTCTTAAATATAGCATCTTTTGTTGCCTGATCTAAAAATTTATATACAGCATTTTTAATTGGTTTCCCATTTAATCCTAATGCTTGATCCATCTCATAGTTTAATTCAGTTTCTGGATTACCTAATTCTTTATTTAATTCATTTTCTTCTTCAATTTCTGAAATAGCATCAGCATCAGTAATATCATTTTCTGTTTCTAAAACTTTCTTTTGTTCAGAAGTTTCGTCTATAGACTCATTAGATAGTTTTTTAATTTTACCATCTATAGCATCAATTCTAGTTTGTGTATCTTGAGCAAAAGAATCATCTTCATTTTTTAATTGATTTTTTAATTTGTCTTTAGCAGCTAAAAGATTGCTTATTTCAATTGCTACATTTTTATTCCTTATTTTTTTAGGTATGTTGTTTTTATATTGATGATAATTTTCTACTTCTTTAACAACCTTATCTGCTTCAATTTGACTAATTGTTCCATTGTCTACATAAATTTTCATATATTTTTTAAACAATTTTTGATCTCCACCTAGTCTATTATATAGTTGAACTCTAGATTTTCCTCTAGCTCCAAGGCCACCTAAAAGACCAGCTGATGAAAATGCAGCAATCGAATTATTTATTACGCTAGTTCTGGTAAATACAGGACGAAATATTTCTTCATCAGAAAATCCATTTATTCTATCCTTAGCAATTTGTTCCGAGTAAAGTTCTATATTTTCTTGCACCGCTTCTAATATACCTTCAGGAATAGCTCCTTTTGCAAACTGAATAAGTTTACTAGGCTTTGGCTTTTTAATTAGTTTTTTAAGTTTACCTACTACATCTTTAGTTGAAACATTAGCTAATAATTTTTGAGCATTAAAGTTAGGAGAAATTACTGAAGTTATAGCGCCAATCGCACCTACCTCTGTTGCTATAGCTTGAGCATACTCTACTGCATCTCCTTCTCTTATTCCGGCTAACCTAGCTTCTTCTAAGGTTTGATTATAAACGCTAGAGTAAACAATAGCTCCAGTAGAAATACCTGCATTTAAATATTGAGTTCCTTTTTTAGTTAAAACTTTACCAAATTTCTTACCTCCTGCTTTTAAAGCCATAGAAGAACCTTTCATTCCTAATATTTGAACTCCTAAATTACCGAGAACATTTGCCCCTTGCAATAATGCACCATATTCACTAAAAGAAGATCTGTTATAGTCTGTTGATGTTTTTGCTTTTTCTTTTATAGCTTTTATGTCTATACCCGCTTGTTCTCCAAAAAAAGCAATATTTACAGATCTTTCCTCATCAATTATTTGCCCCTCTGGTGTTACGATATACTGAACACCATCGTGTTTTACTCCTACTCCATTTGCATATGAATAATTAGCTGGATTTGTCCACTTCATCTCATTTAATCTTCTATGAAGTCTTAAGTTTTCAGCTGTACCATCTAAAAATATTAAATCTGCTAGAACAGAACCAGAGTCTACTATTGCTGAATAAGAACCTTCTAAAATTTCTCTAGCAACCGATCCTAATCCTTGTATTCCATCGCCAACTTGATAGTCACCCATATCTCCTGAAACATACTCTTCAGCCATTTCTACTTTTTTCTTATTTAAATATTGATTTAAATATGGTAGAGAGTTTTTATTAAAGTTTTGTACACTTGTAATTAAATTGTTTTGATCCTTTATTAATTGATTAATTTTTTCTTTATTTTTTTCTGGATTTCTTTGTAAAGAATTTAGTTCAACATTCATAAATTCTAATCTAGCTGCAGTAAAAAGATTTAAAGCTTCTTGTCTCTCTAAATCAAACGCTAAAGCATTTCTATCTGCGCTCTCTATATCTTCATCTTGGAACCTATCATCTAAATCAATCACCCCTTTATTAACCATGCCGAGTAAACGATTTGTACTTAAGTCCTCTCCGTCTTGTGAACTATAGGTTTGACTTAAGTATCTAGTTAAAGTTTCTTTATTTACACCACTTAAACCACTGTACAAAGCCTCAACGGTATTTAAACTATTTTGATTGATAGGAGTATTTTCTTCAAACTCTATTCCGTAACCAAAGACTCCACGATCTTTAAAAAATTTTGCATCTCGATTAGCATCATATATTTTATCTACTTCTAAATTAGCCGCTTCTTCAAAATCACTTATAATATCTGGATTGTCATCAAAATATTTGTTTAATTGTTCTGTGGTTAAGTTTTTAGGAATATTCTTTAATTTATCTATATTCTGTGCTATTTTTTCTCCTAAATAAGTATTTTCAATTTGAACATTATCTGATTTTATTTCTTGTCCTAATTCATCATACTGTTTTTTTTGTAAATCACTTTCTTTGTTAATTAATCTTTCAACAAATATTTTATTGTCGTCATTCAAACTAGATTTTTCTAAAAGATTATCTATTATGTCTTTAGGAGTTAGAAGACCGCTCTCAGATTGTTGTATAGCTCCTGGAGTTTGAGTAAGGTCTGGTCTTGTAGTTGGTGTAGATAACTCTGTGTTATTTCTATTTACAGAAGACATAGATTCTGCCATCTGATCATAATAATCCGGTGTGTTATTTTCTACTGATGTAGTATTATTGCCCTGTTCTGGTATTGTAGGTAATTCCAAAAACGAATTTGAATCTGAAGAAACCCCATTTCCAGAGTTTTCTCCATCCGAGCCTTTTTTTTTTAATCCTGTTGCTGTTTGCCAAGACTCAAAGTTTTGATCACCAATAGCGTTTTTTTCACTTAAATAAGTAAATACGTTATTTTGCACTTCTTTATTAGAAGAAATGTTTTCTTTCCAAGCATCGAATTCTTGATTTCCAATTGCATTTTGTTCAGACAAATAAGTCCAAATGTTTTTTAATATAGTGTTTTCCATATTATTGTGGTCCTCCTAAGTCTGCACTAGAAAAGTTAGTTAAAGTTGGGTCGTCGGTAAATGAACCTGCTTCTATTTGTGCTTTATTAATTGCTGCTTGTAAATTACCTGTGTTTACTAATCCTGTTGTTGAATCTAAAATTACAATATCACCGGCCTTTATTGAGCCGCTACTATCTACTTGTAAATCTAATGTTTGCATTTGTTTATCTGTATCAACATAACGTAGTAACGGTTGTATTGTCTGAACTAAACGTTTACTACTATTAACCCTTTGTGCACCTTTAGTGTTTTCATTGTTTTTTTGATGATTAGCTAAAAATTTTGTTAAACTTTCTTCACCTACTTTCAAATTGTTAATGTCTTGACGACCAATTTCCGTTTGCTGAGAATAACTAAAATCATTCATAAAATCAATTTTACCGACAAATTTTTCATTGTTTGCATTCCATAAATCTATAGACGGTTGCACTTCTGCTTTAGGAATACCAAGTAGCGTAGCAACTTGATTCATTGCCTCGTTCATAGTGATAGTTTCTGTTGTATCTCCAGTTGAACTTCCTAAGGTAATTGGAAATCTTCTCCCTTTTTTATACACATAAAGTATAGTCTCTGTTTTCTTTTTATCACCCTTACCTGATGTAACTTTTTTCTTATCTACTTTAGTAATCTCTGGATTTTTACTTTGAATAGCTCTAACTGCAGCTTCAACATCAACATCATCTGCGTTTCCACCAGTTATTGCTACAGCAAAATCATTTAACAATGTAGAATTTGAATTTAATTTATCTTCTCTAATTTGCCCACCTACAGGTGCTGTTTTTTTACTTTGTATATTATTTAATTGAGTATCAATAAATCCTGATAAAATATCTTCAGAAGCTTTTATATTTTCATCAGATAAAACTGGTTGTAATAATCCGTTTTCATCAGGTTTAAGTAAAATAGTGTTTGCATTTGCTTTATCAGGATCTTCTGTAACTTCGTATCCACTTTGAGTTAATATACTTAAAGTGTTTCTAGGGTCTGCGTTTACGCTATCTATGTAAGATTTTTGTGCATCTTTAAAACTTTTTTGATTTCTTATATTTTCAATAAGTCCACCAGAACCATCTCTTAACACTGTTTTCCCTATTGAGTCTGTAAACCCTTTAGTGCCAACTATCATGTCGAAGTTTTTAGGTAGATCTGCGGCACGGTTGTTTACAGTTGCCATGTCCATTAGTTTTCCATCTTTAGTTTGAAAGTACAACCTACCGTCTTTCGGACCGACCACTAATCGACTATTGTTTATATCTACTTGTTTTAAAAAATTACTATAACTTAGTTCGCCTTGTTTACTTAATCCTTTTTTTTGAGCTTCTCTAGCAGCCGCATCAGCGTCTTGAAATGTTTTAGATATTTTTTCAAAGTTTTTCCAATCGTCACTTAAAATTTGATTTCCTCTTACTACATCACTAGGTTTTATTATACCTTTTTTTAGTAATCGTTGTTGCATTAAGGTGTAATCAATAGCTTGTTGTGAAGCGTCTAATACATAACCATTATAAGTTGTATCAGAACCTATTGCTGTTTGATGGTCTTTAATTTCAGTAATTAAATCATCTGTTCCTTTTTGAATATCTGCTTTTTTCTGAACTCTTCTCTCATCTTCTTTCTTTATACCATCAACTAAATCACTGGTTATAGTTCCCCAATCTACTTGTTCTACTCCTATTTCTGGATCATATCCTATATAATTTGCCATAATTTATTTTTAAGTATTGTAAATAGGTTGTGGAATTTCTCCTCCTAAACCTGGGATTTCATTGAAATCAAGTGCAGCTGGAGCGGTAGTGTCTATAACTGCGGCTTCAGATGCGGCTTGAAAAGTTGCACCCTCAACATAATTATCTACTATACTAAAATCTTCATCCTGAAGTAATCCTCTTACTGCTGCATTACTTTCTATATCTGCTCCACCTTCACTTACATCTGTAGCTATGTGAGCCATTAAGCCATCTCTTTGATCTGGTCTAATTTTTCCATTATCTATGGCTGCTTGAGCGTATCTTTCTACAGCTCCAGAATATTCTCCTTTGTTAACATCGCCTAAACTTTTTCCATATAAAGGATTGATTTCTTCATCCGAGTATGCGGTTTGCAGTCCTTTAGCTAAAGTTTTAGCGCCACTTTGTAGCGCTTTAGTTGAAGCGTTTGAGGCTTGTGCTGCTGCTTGCATTGCTCCTGTCCCTTGCGCAAGCTCTAATCCTAATAAAGTTTTGTCTCTTTCTTGTTCACCTTCTATAATTGCATTTTGTCTTTCTGCTAACGCCTGTTCTTGTGTTGCTTGTTGTCGTTGTTGTGCTTGCATACCTGCTTGCGCTACTC
>Ga0209535_1003346_pt1 | contig 10224 bp, 16 predicted proteins | sample LinPmetageLP28_FD_184041 | JGI IMG/M metagenome (GOLD analysis project Ga0209535, IMG submission 184041) | Marine viral communities from the Pacific Ocean - LP-28 (SPAdes) (version 2) | ecosystem: Environmental > Aquatic > Marine > Oceanic | place: Pacific Ocean | collected 2009-08-22
TGTTACGGATTGTTCACCTTCTGTGTTAATAGATCTTTTTAAAGTTAAACCATCTATTGGACTTATCTCAAGATTTGCTTCTGCTTCATCTATTGCACTTTTAAGATTTTCTTTATTAACCATTCCTGTTTCTTTGTCGATTATTTCTTTTTCTGGATATTTTAAATCTAATTCTACTATTTTATTTTTAAACAATTCTTTTTCTTTTTTCTTTTTTTCCATAAACATTCTCATATTCATCATAGAATCAGGATTGTTTCTTTTAAATTTTTGAAACTCTTTAACCATGTCAAACATTTCTTTTTCTTTTTTTTCTTTTTCAGTTTCATTTGGCATAAAAGGATCAAGTTTTTTTGTTAGTATTTTTTCTCCTTCAACAGAAATATCTACAGGTTTGTCTTCTTCAGTTTCTTTTTCAAGCATTTTTTCAATTGCTTTGTCAAAATTTAATCCATCTTTAAAAGGAACTCTTAAATTGTCATTGTCTTCGGCAAGTAAATAATTTAATCCTGTAGAAGTTGTTGCTTGGTTACCAGGAGATACTAATCTAGTTCTGGCCATCAATGAATCTGAGCCATGACCTATGTCAGATAAATTTGGCTCAACGTCAACCATACCACCGGTATAATAACCTTGTGGTTCACCTAACATTGCAGCAATACCACCGTTTGCTTGTTCAGTTCTGTCTGTTTGTTTTTTAAATATATCTATGATTTCGTCACCACTTTTTCCTTGTTTATTTAATTCAAATGTTTGCTCTACCATAGCAATTACATCGGCCTTACGTTTTGGATCTGGATCAGATGCAATTTGTTCTGCAAGTTCTTTACCCATTCCTGGATATTTTTTAATAAGCAGGTCTGCATCTAAAGTACTGTCAATTTCTTCAGTTACATTTTTTTTAATCGTTGATTGAATAGGTTTTCTAACTTCAGGTAATACCGCACCATAGATTTCCATTTGTGTGTATTGATCTAAATCGTCATAAAGTTTACCACCAAATAACTGTGGATTTAATTCTACAAAAGACTCTGCTGCCATTTGTGCATCGTATTTGTAATCGTCAGTTTTAAATATATTATCAACAGCTTTTTTAATATTTTTTGGATTTAAAGCATTTTTAACTTTTTGAACAACTTTACCTTTAAAGTATCCTTGTCTTATTCCAGCAATACCACCTTCTGCAAAAGGTATGTCGTCATCATCTGGAGTTGGAGCTTTTATTTCTTCTGATTCTGTTAAAAGTAAGCTACCATCGCCGGCATACTCTTTGTTTTTAACTTTTAAAATTTCTTCACCCATGTTTTCTCTAAATATTTTTTCGTAATGATTAAAATCTTCACCAATTTCAAAAGCACCAGGAAACGATCCTGCTTTGTTATAAGCTTCGTCGCCGTATATTTTTTTAAATACTAAAATTGGATCATCTTCAAGAGTTGGAAAATATTTTAAAACTCTTTCTTGATCCATTGGATCTAATTTAATTCTGCCATTTTTTAATTCTTTTTGTAAGAACTGTCTGATACCAGTTCTAATCTGACCTTCTTCGTGCATGCTACCACCAAGAAATTTTGTTTCTTTTTTCTTAAATGGATTACCACCTGTTTCAATAAAACTTTCTAAATCTTTTTTAGATTGTACTAAACTTTTTTCTGCATCATCTTTCATAGATTTTGCACTTGTGTTTAATTCATCAAGAGCTTTTTTTAATTCTGATTGAGTGTTTTTAAATTGCTGCATGGCTACAGTATTTTCAATACCTGATGTAGCATTTTTAATAGGACCACCAAATTCTTTGTACTCATTTAGATTATTTAAAAAAGCCATTTTTTCAGCGTCAGTTGCGTTTACTACAAACTTCGCTTCTTCTTCTATAAGTTTTAATGCGTCGTTAAAGTTAGCACCAGTGCCTCGTAATGTTTCTAAAGCTCTTGGTTTAAACATTGTTGGTTTACCACCAAACATTGCTTTTTTAACATTACTAGCTTTACCTAAAAAAGTATTAGGTTTTATACCAATGCTATCTAATGCTTGTACAATTCTAAGTCCGATATCTATTGGGTTTGCCATAATTAATAATATTCCTTCTTCCTAGGTTCTATTTTTTCGTCTTCATAATCTTCTGGATGGGGTAGGAAGCCTCCCTGCCTGAATCGCATAACAGCCATAGTCATACTATCGACTAAGTCATCATGATCGCCGTATGGAAATGATGCACATTCCTCAATAACTTCTTCTGCAAATTTCCTGTCAGGAGCCCAAATTATGCCAGCTTCAAACAGTGGTGCACAAGAATTTACACGTACGTGCTTATCATTACCACGACTTGGCGTAAAAGTCATCACTGGAATGTCCATTTGCCGTAGTTCATGAGTTAAAGGTGTGCCTGATGCTTTTTGTTCTATGATTACCATATCTGGATTCCAATATTTATATTGTTCTAACGCTTCACGACGTAATTCTGGAAATTCAAACCTATCTTTAAGTGCATCTAACAAAATTAAATTTGGTTTACTGTCTTCGTTTGGATAAAATACTCCCCAAGTTGTAATTGCGCTGTAATCGGCCGTTTCTTTTTTTAAAAACGCTGTATCCATTGATTGAATAACATAATGACAATCTGGAAGATGTTCTTTATCCCATTTTGTCCACCATTCACGTTTTATTAGCGCTCCTTCTTCAGAAGTTGGCTTTTGCATCCATTGTGCGTTCCATTTTCCAACTGGAAGTGTTGCTTTTACTTTTTCTAGCTCATCCATTTTCCAATATTGTGGCCAAACCGGTTTTTTCTTCTTTCCGTGGTCCATGATCGCCGGAAATTCTACCACTTCCCACTGATCACCCTTAACATCTTTTTGATTATCTAATAAAATTCCTGTTAAATCTTTTTTTGACCAACGTGTCATGACTAAAACAATCTTGGCCCCTGGTTGTAAACGTTGACGTGGTCCTGATGTGTACCATTCGTAGGCGTTATCGAAGGCGCTAGCTGACATTGCGTCTTGTTCCGAGTGTGGATCGTCAATAATCAATAAGTCCGCACCACGGCCCGTGATTGCCCCACCAACACCAGCTGCAAAATACTCCCCACCTTGTGCAGTTTCCCATCTTCCTGCTGCCTGACTATCTTCTCTAAGCGTTGTATCAAAAATTTTAGAATATTCTTCACTGTCAATTAGTGTTTTTGCTTTACGACCGAACCTTACAGCAAGTTCTCCTGTGTGAGTTGCTTGAATGATCTTGAGTTTTGGATTACGGCCTACCATCCATGCTGGTAACAAGTAAGATGCAAACTCTGACTTCGTGTGCCTTGGTGGCATGTTCACAATTAGACGCGTAATTTTTCCTGTAGCAAGGTCATTGAACTTTTGTGCAATAACTCGGTGGTGTGCACCTTCTATAAACTCTGGCCACACAGCTTTGACAAAAGACATGAAGTCATCTTTAGCTTTATTTTTAATTTTTTTTTGAGCAACAAGAACCTGTAATTGCAAAAGTTCTTTTCTAACGTCGGCAGGTAGTTTACTTATATCTATATCATTCAAATTCATAAAAATTTTTATAAAATTTTTTGCACCATCTTAGGTGTTCAATAAGTTTTTTACAGCCTCTAACTGTCTAAATCAAGCAATATATACGAGAGTAGTGGGACCCCTTTTTATTTAAAGGGGATTGTTTATACAGTTACAAAGTTTATTGGGTATGGGTGTGGTACCTCTATTGGGTCCGTGTTTTGTGTGCGTAGGCGCGTTAGCGCCTACGCATAGATAATTAGTTTGCCCAAGTATTAAGAGCGTCTTTTTTTATAACCATTGCAGGTCCAACAACAAAGTCATCGTAACCAAAGGCATGTGTTTCTTTTGTGAAGTGTGTTCTCCATAATGTTGTGGCCTCTGGGTTTAATGGTAAGCCCATTAGTTTACCCTCTTCATTTAATAGAAGTAAGTCACCATTTGGAAATGTAACAACCTCAACCATGCCACCAACAAACTTAGATACTGCCTTATAATCTGGCTCATCTTTTTTGTCAGTGATTAGTTTGAACTCTGCTGCTGCTGTGTTTATTTCTGTATTTGTCATATCATGGAACATATAGGATAAGTCTAACATTGTCAAGTCCTTTTCTCAATGGTCCAATTATTCCAAGTGTGCCCATAACTAGAAGTTTGTGTTTCTTTCTTAGGGTCCTTGATTGGTGTTTCGAGCGCCTCTCGTCTTGGCGCTAGTGCAATCATACCTTGAATGTTATGTTCAACAAATTCCATTAAACAAGATTGATTACAAAAGTAATTCCACCAATGTCTGAACCAATAACTATCATTCGGTTGTCTGTATTTTACTTTCATTGTTCTTAATACTTTGTTGCCCTTGCTACCTCTTACTCTTGATTGTATGTGTTTAGTATGGCAGTTCGGACCATGGCACCAATTAAAATCACTCATATGTCGGTAGCCCCCCAAAGATTGAAACAATACCGGCAAAAGAAATTAATATTCCTACCTCGTAATGTTCCCCATGTATAAAAACAATTACTCCTAATAATGCTAATACAAATCCTGTTAGTACCATTAGTAATCTTCCTATTAATTCGCCATTCATTAGTGCCTCACTTTCCACGATTGCGTTGCTGTTCTATAACCATGACTGTCTAGATCATAATAAACATAATAAGGTGTTCCATTTTTAGCAACACCATATCTACTTTTGTCGTCATGTTTTCCCTGTCTTGTTATATGCTTTTTGTGCTTGTTAGCCCAATAAGTTATATAAAATGTTTTAGTCATTATTTCTCCTGTATAAGTTAATGGGATAATCCTATAATAGAATTATCCCATTGTCAATAGTCTAATTTAAACTATTTTCTGCCTGTTGTTGCTCGTATAATAGTCTTGCCTTAATCTTGGCTTTTCTATCTACATTCTTATTCTTCATGCCTTTAATTCTTTCAGCAAGATTTTTAGGATTGTAGATTACAAGTCCTGTACTATTAGTTCTGATTATTTCTGCGTCAGTAATATTTAAACCAAGTTCAGTACAAAGTTCCAATGCCTCGTCTAAATATTTATAACCTTTTAAACCAAGTTTAATTTCTTTCATCTGGTCTAAAATAGACTTAATCCATTTTGAGTGTGCAACAACAAATCTTCCTTTTTGTGCTTTCCACTCAATTAAAAAGTTAAACTCTTGTTCAGTACAAGCAATAGAACGATCTCTACAATAATCTCTACCAATTAAATCTAACTGATATTTTTCATTCCATTCTTTGCCATAACCTTTGTCATCATTACCAAGATAAGTATTATTGTTATCACAATATTTTGTTTTATGTGGGTTGTTGTCTTTCCCCTCTTGTTCAATCAAAATATCTGGGTTGCAATCTTCTTGTGCTTTTAGTTCATCACGAAATAAAGCATAACCATAATCATTATCATTTGAATATGAAGAATTGCTATCAGTATCAAAGCTACCATTTAATCTAAAATCAAAATGTTTCTCAATGGTACTTGGAACAATACTTACATTGTTGTCATAATCTCGTTCTTCTTTCTCACCCATATAGTGAAAGTGAAAACAACTATCTTTGGCAATCGTACTTACATTTTCAAACTTATCTTGTAAGTATCTTGCTTTCTCAACATCATCTTCGGTATAGTGTCGTCTTACTATTTTTTCTGCTACTTTCCAAGCATTGTCATTTATGTCAATTTGTTCTGCTTTCAAATCGTCATACTTTTGTTTTTCTTGCGTGTCCTCTTGTTCAAGGTGTACTCGCATACGATTAGCAATCTTATTACGATACTCTTGATTTAGTCTTAGTCTAGTCATTTGTGCCTTTCTGGTTATTTATTTTTATTTGCATTTAATTTGTTTTAACACTTGACAATTAATTTGTCAAGTATTATATAGGAGAAGTATTTGGGATATGGTTTTGACTAACTTAAACACTATGCAAAACCTATCACCAAGTATTATCGATCATTAGCAAGGATACACTGACAACTTGCTACTGATCCCTGGTCTATTGTCGAGCCTAGTCTTTAAGTAACATGGCGCTAAGCAATGGACCTGGGATCAGAACTAGTATAGGGCGCCTGGACTTTTCTGGGCTATATCTTGGGTCGAGATGTGATCGATTGACAATGTCTCCGCATACCTGGTTGGACGGGGATCGCCTGCGAGCCACTAGTACTGATCCCTGGTCCCAGCAAGGATGGCGCGCTGTCCCCTGGGACTTGGGATCAGTTAATAATAAAAAACAAATTACAAGCGGCAAGCTTCAAGCAGCGCTTGACAATGGTTCAAGGATAATGTAGGATGTATATAGAAAGGTATAATTATGGACAATGAACAATTACATCAAGAATCAGCTGATAGTACAAATTTATTATACAGCACTGTACAATTAAAAAGAATCGCGGATGCTATAGAAGAGATCCTGCGTATGGTGAAGGCTGATCAAGAAGCTTCAACTGCAAGACAAAGACAGAATGACAATGAGTAAAGTTAATCGATCAGGATCTGAAAGTACTCAGATCCTGGTTAACCATTGGCGCTGGCTTCAGGAGCAGGGCCCAAGTTACAAGCAGCAAGCAGCAAACTGCAAGCGACAAGCCGCAAGCTTGACAAGGAAACATTATAATGATATTGTATCCTATAAAATACAGGAGAAAGTAAATGACTAAATATAAAAACATACCTAATGATCACAAAAAACTACAGAAAGAAATTATTAATTTCTTTGGAATCTTGAGCACAAAAGAACTACAAAAGATTTTAAAATTCATGATTGACTTAGAAGCAAATACAGGAGCTACAGACAATGAATACTAAAGAAGCATGGCAGCTGGTCGGAGGCCTAAGTAAACCGTCAAAAATGCCTGGCTGGTCAATAGGTATACCTGCCAAAGAATGCAAGACTGGCGGCAAGCTCCAGCAGGTGAAGGGCAGCGTCTGTTATGACTGTTATGCTCTTAAAGGTTGTTATGTTTTTAAGGTTGTTCAGGATGCACAATACAGAAGACTGAAGGCCATAAGCTCACCTGCATGGGTGGAGGCAATGGCTCACTTGATCAACAGCAAAAAGCCAGATGTATTTAGATGGCACGACTCAGGAGATGTACAAGATTTAAATCACTTACAAAAAATTTATGAGGTGTGCAGGTTAACACCTACAAAAAAACATTGGATGCCTACTCGTGAAGCGTGGATTAAGGACCATCTTCAGGACAAGCCAAATAATTTAGTCATAAGGTTCAGCGCGCCCATGGTCAACCAGCGGGCGCCTGCTTCCTGGCCTAACAGCTCAGAGGTTGTCGACTCAGGGGCCAGCTGTCCAGCTGCAAAACAAAACAATGAATGCAAGGATTGCCGCGCATGCTGGGATCCAAAAATTAAAACGGTTAGTTATGGAAAGCATTAAAGAATTCCCGCGTGGAATAAATTCGGATCAGGTCATTAGCTTAAGTCCACACGACGGTGTGGTAGAGCGTGCACCTGGTCCGGGCCTTACCTCAAACAGCAAGCGACAAGCTTCAAGCTCAACAAGTCTCAAGCAACAAGCGGCAAGCTTCAAGCCCTGAACAACAAGCGTCAAGCCTCAAGCCACAAGCTACAAGCTCCCTGATCCTAGCACCACGGTACATGGATATTGGAGAAGTATTAGGGGGTAAAGGACCAAGGGTCTTTACCATGATAAATGTATTGTCAGGATGACGTATATGAAAGGCAATTTGGTGCGGTGAAAATCTAATTTTTTTACTTTTCGTTACCTTAAGTTCTAAAGTGCAAAAGTGCCCAGAAGTATTACAGACCAATAGATCAGGAGTCCCAAGTAAGCTACTGTTTTCAATTCGAATAAGCGAAAGTTGCTTAAAATTTCTTTTAATTTGCTGATAAAATTTTGCCTCTGGACCCATGTCGTTATCGAGGTAATTACCTCATGCATTATGCGCCCGGCGTACGCAATTTATCCGGTAAAATTATATTAGATGCATCTCCCGTTTTCATAACAAGACGGTGAGATTGATGGTTTTTGCTTAACCCAAATATAGTTTGACTGTTCTCGTGTACTTCCATTTTTTTAATTTCGTGTAACTGTCCTCTTACCTCTACATAAATAACTGCATCACTAATGGCATTACCTTGGCCTGATGCAGACTTATCTCTAGCTGTAAAAGATTCTAAAAATTGTTGTAAATCTCTTACTCTCATTTTTTATTCTCTGCAACAAGTCTTTCAATTTCTTTTTCTAACTCAGATATTATTCTAACTTGATCAATAAGTTTAGCACTTAACTCTTCAATAACTTTTTTGTAACCATCTGCAAGATTCTGTGTTTTAATCCATTCAGATTCTTTTTGTTTGTATTCCCAAATTTCTTTCTTATGTTGTTCGATCATAAAAGTTAAATCTAACGAACCTCTATCTTCTTTAAAATCTATTTTGCTTTCGTTCTCATGTGTCATATCTTCTCCATGTTCTTTCAAATGTGTATACGTACGCTTATCTTTCATACCTTGACTTTATAGGACGATTACCTTAAAAAGTCAATATGGGAGTTCCAAAAAGATTAACAGAAATGCAGAAAAGATTTGCCGAGTTATTAGTATTTGGTGGACCTGATGGACCATTGTCTAAATCAGAAGCAGCTGAGATGGCAGGATACTCACCCAAACGTTCACGTGTTGAAGGTAGTGAATTAACTAATCCTAGACTATCACCATTGGTAGTACAATATATTGGTAAACTACACGACGAACGATTACAAAAACACGAAGTAACTTATTCTAAACACATAGCAGAATTAGATAGAATTAAAGATAAGGCTTTAAAAAAAGGTTCTTTCTCATCAGCTGTAAACGCTGAAGTAAGTAGGGGTAAAGCAGCAGGGCTATACATAGACCGGAAAATAATAAAAACTGGGAAATTAGAAGACATGTCAGAACAAGAACTAGAAGCAAAAATGAAACAAATCTTAGACGACTACGCACCTCTTCTAAATGTAACACCTAATGAATCCGAGTTATCTTCTTCACACAAGAAGTTGGAAAAACAGACCTCTCTGAAAAATGAATAGAACCATCTGATTCTACATCATAACCTGCAAAAATTCTTACAGTATCATCGTCTTTACTAAACAACCAACCCTCACTTACGGGTGTAGCAAGTTTCATATCTTTAAACTCTTTGTCTGTACCCCAGCCGCCTTCAGTTATGATATCGATCCAATCGATACGCACACGCTTATATGGAAATACAACAGACTCTTTGACAGTCTTTGGTTTAGTGTAGCTGTTAATTCTTCTAGATTTCTTTTTGGATTTCATAAATGTATATGTATGTCAAAAGTTTTAAAAAAACAATGTAAATGAAAAGCTTCGCGCATAGGCAATCCTAGAATTGACCTAGGTAGACAAAATAATCTGTCACCTTAGACATGAAATGTCTACCTGACTGTCTACCCTAAAGTTATATATACCAACACTTATAGACCAAAGTGACAGAATGACATTATTTCTAGAGTAGTTTTTATTTTTATTTTTATTTTTTTTACCATACATATACACTGTCTATAATACTTGTTTTTCTGCCTCTTTTTGGACATAATGTAGCTCCATTACTGCCATCTTTTCTTCAGCCTGAGCAATCTTCTCTAATAATTTATCTATTTCTGCAGTAATATCCGGGTGTTCAGGTATCACCAACTCATGATCGCTATAACATTTTATTTTATACAAAGCGTCTTCTACCTCAGCATTGTATCTGTACATTAGAACCTTTCTAAGTTTGTCATTCATAGTTTCTCCTTTTTCATTATAATTTTACCATCTTCATTTATGTACATGGTATACATTTGTTTACCATCATAGTAATAACCATGCAATTCTAACGTTTTACGAGCCATTAAAAAAATCCTCCGGGTTTAGGTTAACTTTAGCTTTCTCTTTTTCATCATGTATTAGTTCATTATACATGTTGATTCGTTTTAGTGCCTTGTGTTTCCAGGACCTAAGGGCTGCGCCCTCTGTTTTGAATTCTTGATAATATAAGTCAGGCGTGCAGACCATGATAACTCCTTGTTCGATCTTGCTGCCGTAAACGTAGTCGTGGGCCATTGCGTACATGGCAATCTGTAAGTAATAGTCTTCGATCCATTCTTCTTTTTTCGGACGATTACTTTGTTTGAAGTCAACAATAGTTTCTTTGCCATTGTGTAAGCAAACC
>Ga0209535_1003347_pt1 | contig 10220 bp, 10 predicted proteins | sample LinPmetageLP28_FD_184041 | JGI IMG/M metagenome (GOLD analysis project Ga0209535, IMG submission 184041) | Marine viral communities from the Pacific Ocean - LP-28 (SPAdes) (version 2) | ecosystem: Environmental > Aquatic > Marine > Oceanic | place: Pacific Ocean | collected 2009-08-22
CAGTTACAATAACTGTAACCGTTGCAAGTAAAACAGCTGCTCACCCATATAATGGTGATGGTAGTTCAAGTGCATACTTCTTAAATGGTGTTGAATCACCTGCAATACAATTACATGGTGCAGATAATGTTACATCTGATTCTGGTTATTATTATAGATTTGACCAAGCAGATTCATCAAATGGTGGACACCCACTAAGATTTTATTTAGATGCTGATAAGACAACAGCATATACAACTGGCGTAACAACAAATGGTACACCTGGTAGTGCAGGTGCATATACACAAATTGATGTTGATGAAGATACACCAAGTATTCTTTATTACCAATGTTCTTCTCATGCTTACATGGGTAATTATGCTACAGTTCCTGCGTCAAACAAAATTAATCATACTGAAGCTTTAATTAGTATGCCAACATCAACAGGTACTTTAGTTGGTACTGGTGATACAGGTAGTGTTACAAATACAATGTTAGCTGGTTCAATTGAAACATCAAAACTTGCTGGTAGTATTACAAACGCAAAATTATCTAATTCAACTATCACAATTAGAGACGATAGTTCAACATCAGACGCAATAGCGTTAGGTGAGACATTAATAATTGAAGGTGGATCAGGTGTGACAACTACTGTCACAGCTAATAAAGTATCAATCGCAACAGATGGTTCTATTGTTACGGAATCATCTACAGACACACTTACAAATAAAACATTAACAACACCAGTCATTGCTTCATTGAAACCAAATGGTTCTACTACATTAACAATGCCTGCGGCAACTGATACTTTAATAGGTAAAGCGACAACTGATACACTAACAAATAAAACTCTAACTAGTCCAAAAATTAATGAAGATGTGGTAGTCTCAGCGACAGCAACACAATTAAATCATACGGTTGGAGTGACTAGTGCTATTCAAACACAATTAGACGCAAAAGCGGCAAAATCGTTTGCTATCGCTCAAGCTGTGGCACTAGGATAATATATAAATAGAATTATGGCAACACCAAGTAGTAGAGAAACATTAAAAGAATACGCTTTGAGAGCGTTAGGGAAACCTGTAATTGATATAAATGTTGATAATGACCAACTAGAAGATAGACTAGATGAAGCATTTCAATATTATGCACAATATCATTATGATGGTATTAGAAGAACATATTTAAAATATCAATATACACAAGCTGATTACGATAGAATGACAGTTGATGGATCAAATGAAACAGCAACTAAAAATTCTGTATCTACAACTTGGAAAGAAGGACAAAACTTTTTAATATGTCCAGAATCTGTTGTATCTGTTATTAATATGTTTCCATTTTCTAATAAAGGTAATTTAAACTTATTTGATGTTAGATACCAATTAAGATTAAATGACCTTTATGATTTTTCATCTACATCTGTTGTTAATTATGACATAGTAATGAGACAATTAGATTTCTTAGATCACATATTAGTTGGTGAAAAACCATTGAGATTTAATCAACATGATAATAGATTATATGTTGATATGGATTGGAAAAATGATTTACAAATAGGTGAGCATTTAATTATAGAGTGTTATAGAAAATTAGACCCTACAACTTTTACAGATGTAAACAATGATATATTTTTGAAAAGATATGTTACTGCATTATTTAAAAAACAATGGGGTGCAAACTTATCTAAATTTAATGGTGTTGCTATGATAGGTGGAGTAACTTTAAATGGTCAACAAATTTATTCTGAAGCGTTATCAGATATTGAAAAATTAGAAACAGAGTTAAGAACAACTTACGAATTAAACCCAGCACTAATGATAGGATAATGCCATGCCAGTTAATCACTATTTCCAAGATGGTAACGGTATTGGTAATACAGCCGAAAAAAGATTATACGAAGATTTAATTATAGAAGGCCTAAAGATTTATGGCCAAGATGTATATTACTTACCAAGAACAATCGTAAATAGAGATTTAATTTTAGGCGAAGATATGTTGTCTAAATTTTCATCTGCGCTTTTACTTGAAGCGTATATGGAAACAACTGAAGGTTTTGCTGGCGAACAAGAGATTATTAATAAATTTGGTTTAGAGATCAGAGAAGATACAACTTTTATGATCGCTAAGAAAAGATTTAATCAAGCAGTAGATGAAAAAGCTACCTTGGTTGCTGAAGGTAGACCAAATGAAGGCGATATAATTTATATGCCTTTAATGAATAGTTTTTTTGAAATACAATTTGTACAAGACCAAGAGCCATTCTTTCAATTAGGTCAATTACCAGTTTACAAACTAGTATGTACTAGATGGGAATACAGTTCAGAAGAATTAAATACAGGTGTTGGTACAATTGATAGTGCCGAAGATCAATATAGTTTAGATCAACTAGCTCACCAATTTACTTTAGAGAATGAAGTTGGATCGTTGGTATTAGAAAATGATAGCGCAAGCGGCGATACTAATTATCTATTACTTGAAACATATAACTTACAAACTCAATCAGCTTATGCTCAAAATAATGATTTAGATTCACAAGCTGGTTTTGATACATCTTCTACAACAGATGATATATTAGACTTTACAGAGCGTAACCCATTTGGAGAGGTTGACTTTTAATGTTTGGAAATTATTTTTACAATGAGAGTATGAGAAGAATGACCATTGGCTTTGGTCAAATCTTTAATAACATACAAATCAAAAGACGAGATAGTGCTGGTAATATTACTCAATCAATTAGAGTGCCATTAGCATATGCTCCAAAAGAAAAATTTTTAGCGAGATTAGATCAACAAGCTAGTTTAGATAATAGAGAGTTTTCTATTACTCTACCTCGTATGAGTTTTGAGATTTCAGGTATATCATATGACTCTAGTAGAAAATTAACAAGAGTACAAAAATTCAAGCATGTTAAGGCAGGTAAAGAGGGTAAAGTATTAAACTATAATTATGTTCCTGTACCATACAATATATCTTACAACTTATATTCTTTTACAGCAAGTGCTGAAGCAGGTCTACAAATTATAGAACAAATATTACCTTTCTTTCAACCTGATTATACTGTGACTGTAAGCGCAATACCAGAGTTGGATATAAAAAGAGATATACCAATAGTTTTAAATAGTGTTAATTATGAAGACACTTATAGTGGCGATTTTTCACAAAGAAGAGCCGTAATATATACACTAGGTTTTACTGCTAAGACATACTTATTTGGACCTGCGTCAACTCAAAAAGTTATTAAAGAGACACAATCAGATATATACACAGATACTGATACAACTAATAAAGCGAGAGAAGAAAGAATTATTGTGGTTCCAAACCCTACATCAGCGGACGCAGATGATGATTTTGGATTTACAACAACAATACAAAATTTTAAAGACGGTAAAAAGTATAATACTTCAACCGATAGTGATGAATAAATAGTATAAATATAAGAAAGAGAACAACTATGGCACTAAGTAAAATTAAAACAAAATCAATCGCAGATAGCGCAGTAACGCAAGTAAAGTCATCAGGTATTCAAACTACATTGACTTACGCACAATCAACAGGTACTGGAGATGGCTCAACAAGAACTTTGACCATAGCCTCTGGTAGAGCTGTTAGTAATGTTATTGTTGATGTCAATGGTGTTATTATGACACCTACAACTGACTACACAATTTCAGGAACAACGCTTACTTTCGCAGTAGCACCAGCTGCCAGCGCAGAATTAACGGTTAGACTTTTACCGATTAACACATAGGAGCTCTAACTAATGGGCACTATAAAACAAAATTACGCCAATAACATAACATCAGGCGGTGACTTTGATGCCACTAAATTAGATGGCACAATATCAAACGCAAATGTGAATAACACAACTGTTGGCAGTCTAACTACTTTTGGTACCGCAGGTTCTGGAGTAGTGTCGGTAGCTAGTGATCCATCTCCAGCATCAACAGGTGATGTATGGTTTAATACATCAGAAAATAAATTTAAATACTTAGGTCTAGGCGCAGGCTCTTGGGCAAGTGGTGGTAATATGAATACAGGTAGAGAACAAACAACTGGAGCTGGAACTCAAACAGCAACTTTAGCTTTTGGTGGTGGTTATCCTGGAAAAACTGAAACAGAAAAATACAATGGATCTACATGGACTGAAGTTAATAATCTAAACAGTGGAAGAAGAAGTGCGGCTGGTTTTGGAACACAAACAGCAGCGATTTGTGCAGGAGGAAATGATCCAAGTCTAGCAATAGTAGAATCTTTTAATGGAACAAGTTGGACGGAAGTAGGAGATTTAAATACTGGAAGGTCATCTTTGACAAGTGTTGGAACTTCTCCAGCAGGGTTAGTTTATGGTGGATATACAACTACAAATGTTGCAGTTAATGAATCATGGAATGGTTCAAGTTGGACAGAACTTGGAGATATGAATACAGCTAGAGCAACTTTAGGTGGAGCAGGAACTCAAACAGCAGCATTAGCTTTTAATGGTGGTCCACAAGCAAATGTTGGTGGAGCAATTTATACTACAGAATCTTGGAATGGCTCATCTTGGACAGCGTTATCTGAACCTAATGATACAAATACAGCTGCAGAGGGTGTAGGATCAAGTGGTTCTCAAACATCTGCAATTGTTTTTGGTGGAAGTATATATGCTAGTTCAGGATCAAATAATAGAACAGAACAATGGGATGGCTCGTCTTGGACTGAAGTAAATAATTTAGCAACTGGTAGGGCTACATTAGGTAGTGGATCAGGTGGTGATAATACATCAGCAATAGGTTTTGGTGGTTCATCAAATACAGCAGCAACAGAAGAATGGACAGTGCCTTCTACAGCAACAAACACGGTAACGGCGGCATAATAATGGGAACAATTAAACAAAATAGAGCGAATTTTATAACATCGGCAGGTAAGTTGACTACTACTGGTTTAGCTAATGATATACCTGCTAGTAACATAGCAACAGCATCATTAAATAATGTTAATGCGTTTCCACCATCTACTGGTCAAGGTGTTAAACAAGTATCAAGCGATCCACCGTCACCAGACGCTGGACAAGTATGGTTTAACACGACATCTAAAGTTTTAAAACAATATATTTTAGGCGATGGTACTTATGCGTCAGGTGGAAATATGAATACAGCAAGACAAAGAGCTGGTAGCGCTGGGGCTTCACAAACTTCAGCTTTAATTTTTGGTGGTTTTGAAGCACCACCTAATGGTCCACCTTTAGGTCAAACTGAAACTTATGATGGGTCATCTTGGACTGAAGGAAATGATATGAGTACAACAAGAGGTAATACTTCTGGCTCAGGAATTACAACGGCAGCGTGGTGTGGAGCAGGAAGAGGAACACCTAGTGGACCTTTTATTCAAAACACAGAAGAATATGACGGAACAAGTTGGACTTCAGGAGGTGCTTCAACCACTGCTCATGCTGCAATTAGATCGTGTTCAGGAACACAAACTGCTGGGTTAATGACTGGAGGTTTTCAACCACCATCACAGGTACCAGCAGAACATAATAATGCTGCAGAAGAATATGATGGATCAAGTTGGACAGCTGTGACTTCCATGCCTCAATATCAAGCTTACAATGGTCAAGCAGGAACTCAAACAGCAACTATTAATGGTGGAGGAAACGCTGGACCCTCTGCACCATCTGTATCAGATAATGCAATCTCATTAGAATATGATGGAACAAATTGGACTGCTGGTCCAAATATAAACATAGCGCCAGCTAAATTTGATGCATATCAAGGTGCATTTGGATCACAAACAGATGCTGTTTTTAATGGAGGATCATCGGCAACAACTGTAAGTTATAATGGAACTACAGCTACAGTTGCAAGTGACATGCCAGGAGCTAGACCAGGAACTACTAGCTCAACAAATTCACCAGGAGGAAATGCTGTTATTATGTCAGGTACTCCTGTTCCAAGTATAGGTGGTACTTCAATAGAATTTACAAAAGCTGTGGCTGTACAAACAATAACAACAACTTAATATGGGAACAATTAAACAAAATTTTGCGAATAATGTAGAGACAGGTGGTAAACACGATGCGAAAGATTTATCAGGAACTGTACCAGCTAGTAATATAGCGAATAGCTCTTTGTCTGATGTCACAGCTGTAAATCCAGCATTAGGTGATTTAAGACAAACAGTTTCTAGTGATCCATCACCAGCATCTTTTGGTGATATATGGTATAATTCAACAGCTCAAAAAGTAAGGCTAAAACAAAAAACTGCTGGTACTTGGGCATCTGGTGGAAACATGGGTACTGCTAGAGGAAATGGTTTAGGTGGTGCTGGAACACAAACAGCAGCATTAGCATTTGGTGGCGATGGTGGAACAAATTTAACAGAAACTTATAATGGAAGTAGTTGGAGTGAAACCGCTGAATTAAGTACAGGTCGAGCTTATTTATCAGGAACAGGATTAACACAAACTGCAGCACTTGCCGTTGGAGGTAATGGTGTTGGTGTTGTTGAATCTTGGGATGGTTCTTCATGGACTGAAGTTGCTGATGTACCAGTTAGAGGTTATTCAAATTTAGCTGGTTCATATACATCTGCTATAGTAACTGGTGGTTTTAATCCTTCTTATGGTAGTGGTAATGATCCATCATCACAGGAATGGAATGGTAGTTCATGGGCTGAAACTGCAGAAATGAATACACCAAGATATGCAGGTGCTGGGTGTGGTATAAATGCAGAAGCAGTAATAATAGCAGGTGGTTCAAGCTCAGGTGGTCCAGGAAGTGCAGTTGCTGAAACTTGGAATGGTTCTAGTTGGACTGAGGTTAGTGATTTAAACCAGGCAAGATATAACTTTAAAGGTTCAGGAACTTCAACAGATGCTTTAGTTTTTGGTGGCGCAGGACCAGCTTCCGCTAATCTAGTAGGAAACACAGAAGAATGGAATGGTTCATCTTGGACTGAGGTTTCAGATTTAGCAACTCGAAGAAGAGGAGGAGGATCTGCAACCGGAGGAACAACATCATCAAGTCTTGCTTTTGGAGGTAACGGAACACCAGAACCAGCAGTTCCTAATGTAAATTCAACAGAAGAATGGGATGCTCCTGTTGGTCCACAATCAATTCAAGGTAGTTAATAACTACTAAATAGTTTTGTTATGAGTAAATTAGAAGATAAAGTAAATGAAATATTAGGTATTGATAAAAAAGAACCTAGTAAAGAAATCATCAAACAAGAATTTAAACCAGCCGTACCTCGTAGAGAAGATGATAAGAAAGCTGATGTAGATAATGACTACAAATACAGCAGAGAAAATTATTATAATCTTATAGAAAGAGGACAAGAGGCAATTGAAGGTATACTTGATATTGCTAAAGAAGGACAACACCCTAGAGCTTATGAAGTCGCTGGCCAATTAATTGGTCAAGTCGCTGGTACAGTAGATAAACTACAAGATTTACAAAAGAAACTAAAAGACTTAAAAGAGTTACCAAAGACTGCAGACACAAATATTAAAAATGCCTTGTTTGTAGGATCAACAGCAGAATTACAAAAGATGTTAAATAAAAAAACTGTTGAAACAAATAGCGAGAGAAAAAAAGAAAATGAAAGTTTTGAAGGCAAAAATATTACACCCGAGAAAACAGATACTAAAGATAAATGATTTAACTTATAATAAACATTATACCAAGTATGATGTAAAGTTGAATCAAGGTGTAGATAAAATAAAAGATATTATGGATATACCAGTTGAAGTTTTTAAACATAAGATTAGTGAGACACCAAGAAAAGGTGTAGGTGATAAACCATACACAGAAAAATTATATAGTGTTCACAAAGGTAGTCAAAGAGTTACTAGAGCAGTTCAATTAGGTTATACTCACATAGAGGCAATAGTGTATGAGTAACAACGATGCATATCTAGGTAATCCAAATCTTAAAAAGGTAAATACACCTGTTGAGTTTACTAAAGAAGAAATTTTAGAATATCAAAAGTGTATGGGTGACCCATTATACTTTATGGAAAACTATGTTCGTATAGTATCACTTGATGAAGGTCTTGTACCTTTTAAGATGTATGGCTTTCAAAAGAAAATTGTAGAAACAATACATAACAATAGATTTACAATTTGTAAACTACCTAGACAATCAGGTAAATCAACAACTACAATTTCTTATCTTTTACACTACGCTTTATTTAATCCTAATTCAAACATTGCGATACTAGCAAACAAATCATCAACTGCAAGAGATATACTTGGTCGTTTACAATTAGCATATGAGAACTTACCTAAATGGTTACAACAAGGTGTTATTAACTGGAATAAAGGTAATATAGAATTAGAAAATAAATCAACTATTGTAGCAGCGGCAACATCATCATCAGCCATTCGAGGTGGTTCTTACAATATAATATTTTTAGATGAGTTTGCTTTTGTACCAGCGAATATATCTGAAATGTTTTTCAGTTCAGTTTATCCTACAATATCTTCTGGTACAAAAACAAAATTAATCATAGTATCTACACCTCACGGTATGAATCAGTTTTATAAGATATGGACAGATGCAATTAACAAGAAAAATGATTATATACCAATAGAGGTTCATTGGTCAGAGGTTCCGGGTAGAGATCAAAAGTGGAAAGAAGATACAATTAGAAATACAAGTGAAGAACAATTTTCGCAAGAGTTTGAGTGTGAGTTTTTAGGTTCAGTAGATACTTTAATCTCACCAGCAAAAATTAAGAACACAGTTTACATAGACCCAATACAATCTAAAGGTGGACTGCGTATGTTTAAGAGACCAGATAAAGATAGACTTTATGTTTGTACTGTTGATGTAGCCAGAGGAACAAATAAAGATTATTCTGCATTTATAATATTTGATGTTACTAAATCTGGCGATAAGATAATATATGAGATTGTGGCAACTTATAAGAACAATGAAGTTAAACCATTTGTCTTTCCAAATATTGTGGCGCAAACTTGTAAGGCTTACAATGAGGCACATATATTAGTTGAAGTCAATGACTTAGGTCAATCTATATCAGAGGCGATGCATTATGAGTTAGAATACCCTAACATTTTGATGACTACACAAAGGGGTAGGGCGGGTCAAATACTAGGTGCGATGTTCTCAGGTAGAGGAACCTCATTAGGGGTTCGTATGACAAAACAGATAAAAAAGGTTGGTTGTGCGAATTTTAAGACGCTTATGGAGGGTGACAAACTATTAATCAATGACTTTAGTATCATTGAAGAAATGTCCACTTTTTCTCGTAGAGGTAATAGTTGGCAGGCAGAAGAGGGTTGTAATGATGACCTAGTTATGTGTCTAGTCATATTTGGGTGGTTATCAAATCAACCCTATTTTAAAGAATTATCTGATTCAAATATACGAAATCAAATGTATATGGAAAACGAAAAACTAATAGAACAAGATATGGCGCCTTTTGGATTTGTAGATGATGGTATAAACAGCGACCCTGAGAATGAAGAAACAATTGATGAATATGGTAATCGTTGGATACCGATTGTGAGAAAGGGTCAATAATTGTAGTTTTGGGTTATTATAAATATCTACAATGATAAAAAGTTTGAATATGGGCGTAAGAAAACTTACGAATTTTGAAAAATATAAACAATTAGCTAATTAAAGAGGAGAATTAACCTATGGCATTTCAAGTATCACCTGGTGTTCTCGTACAAGAAAGAGACTTAACTAATATAATCCCAGCAGTATCAACAAGTATTGGTGCAGTTGCAGGTTCATTTGGTAAAGGTCCTGTTGATGAGATTGTTTCAATCTCTAGTGAACAAGAATTAGTAGATACGTTTGGAAAACCTGACTCAAGTAACTTTGAGCATTTTTTCACGGCTGCTAACTTCTTACAATATAGTAATGCTTTGAGAGTTGTACGAGCCCAAAATACGTCATTAGCAAATGCGTCAGCAAGTGGATCAAGCACGCTGATTAAAAATACTGATGACTATTTAAATAATTATTCTACAGGTCAAGGAATTGTCGGTACATTCGCTGCTAGAACAGCTGGAACACACGGAAATAGTTTACAAGTATCTATTTGTCCAAGTGCAACAGCTTTTGAAGAAATATCAACAGCACTAGTTGCTACAACTTCAACAACTAACGCAGTAGGTAATACTACTATCGCAGTTGATGATGGAAGCAAATTTAGTGTAGGAGATATTATTCAATTTTCTACAACAGCATCTACTGATGACTTTGATGACGGAGACTTTTAC
>Ga0209535_1003348_pt1 | contig 10220 bp, 6 predicted proteins | sample LinPmetageLP28_FD_184041 | JGI IMG/M metagenome (GOLD analysis project Ga0209535, IMG submission 184041) | Marine viral communities from the Pacific Ocean - LP-28 (SPAdes) (version 2) | ecosystem: Environmental > Aquatic > Marine > Oceanic | place: Pacific Ocean | collected 2009-08-22
ATTACAGTAACAGGTACAGTTGCGGCAACTGCATACACAGGTGATGGCAGTGCATTAACAGGATTAGAAGCCGCGGCAGGTGGTGGTACAGATCATGCATTCTTAGAAACTGACAATACTATTAACTCAAGTTACTCGATAAGTAGTAGTAGAAATGCAATGACAGTAGGACCAGTAACAGTAGCAAGTGGTGCTACAATTACAGTACCTAGCGGACAACGATGGATTATAATGTAATATGAGCAAAGTAAGAATATACGGAGATACCAGTGGATATGTAGATATAGCTGTGCCAGCAGTGGCAGGAACTACAACACTTAACTTGGATAAAATACCACAAGCAGATATTAATGGCAATATTGCAATGGACACTGATACGCTATATGTAGATGCACAAAATAATAAAGTAGGTATTGGAACCAATACTCCTGCTAGTAAATTGCATATCAAGGTTGGAGATAATGCGTACAGCGGTGGAATTCAAATTGAGGACACTGATAGTACTACTAAAAGTGCCATCACACATGTTGATGGTGGGTTGTATATTTCTAGTAACGCAACAAACGATCATATATCTATTCTAGCTAATGGCAACGTTGGTATTGGTACAGCTTCACCTAGTCGTAAGCTAACCGTCAAAGGTATTGTAGGTTTTGAAGCAACCAACAGTACAAATAGTTGGGTAGCTTACTCACACACTGACAACACATTCCGACTAAATTACAACGGTGCAGGTAATGATGAAGTAGTCATCCAATCGGGTGGTAACGTTGGTATCGGAATAACTTCACCTAGTGCTCCTTTGGATGTTGTCACCAATAGTGTTGTTTATGCGGCTGAATTTACACAGAGTAATACTTCCAATGGAGATGGTGTGTTTATTTCCGTAGGCAGTACAGCGTCGGCAGATTATGCTTTAACAGTTAGGTCAGATGCTGGTAACACTTCTGTGTTGGCGGCTAAAGCAGATGGTAATGTTGGCATTGGAACCTTTACTCCTGCCTCTCGTCTAGATGTTTTAAACGGCACTGCTAACACACAAGTCGCATCATTTTCTGGAGCTGATGCTGGCGGCGGCTTGAAGATTTTAACAGCGTCTACCACTAGAAACGATGACACAGTTATTCTTAAAGCATCTGACGCATTTGGTGAAATTGCTTTTACGTCTGATAATACTGAAGTTATGAGAATAACTAAAGATAACAACGTTGGTATTGGCACAACTACACCAACAGAACACTTGGAAATCAAAACTTCAAGCCCTGCATTAAAACTTACAGATACTGCTAACAGTAACAATAATATAAAAATAAGTCAAGGATATAACTCTTATCTCACTGCCAGCAATAATATTTACATGAGTGCTAGTGGGCATTCGGATATGTTAAATTTAATAAACGGTGCCGTACAAGTTAAAAAAACTAGAACAGGCACAATCAGTGGTGGCACTAGTAATACAGGCGCTGTAATTAAATTACACACAGAAGCCCAGTGGGAAAGTGGATACGGTAATAATGCATTGGCAACTACTAATGACTACTTGGGTGGCATAGAGTTTCATACAGGCGATAGTTCAACAGGTGAAGGTGTAAGAGCGGCTATTAGAGGAACAGTAGACAGCTACTATAATCAAAACAGTATTGTATTTGAAACAGCAGTCGGGGCAACAGCGGCTGAACCTATAGAACGTATGCGTGTCTGGCATAATGGTATTGTTACAAAACCTTATACCCCTTCATTTTCATGTTATAAAAATGGTACTCAAACTGAACAAACTGGAAATGTTAATGTAACAAACTGGACTGAAAACTTTGATGAAGGCAACAATTTAAATACGTCTACAGGAGTATTTACTGCACCAGTCGCTGGTAAATATTATTTTACATTTAATGCAATGCACAGTGGTACAATGGCTGGAGACCAACAATATAAAATCTATTATAATGGAGTCTATTATCAGGGAAGTAATGATACCGGTGACGGCGGCAGTTGGGACCAGTGTACAGTTGTAACTATTATAAACATGAACGCCAATGACACTGCCAATCCAGTTTCATATAGTAGTGCAACTGACGGTAATAAACCGGCAGTTTACACCAGCCAATATAGTGGATGGATGGGATTTTTAATAGGATGAGTAGTAGGATATACATATGCCTTTAGTATTAGACGGAACAACAGGATTTAATTTACCAGTAGGAGCAGAAATTGGCGTAGGCACAGATACTCCTGCTGGTAATGGCTTGCATGTGGATCACACAGCAGGTGCAACACTCAGACTCACAAGACTGGGAACCAGTACATCACATTTTGTGCAACTTGAAACTGATGGTGCTCACGGAACACTACGCAGTGAAGGAAATTTGACACTGCAATCAGGCGGTGCAAATCCTAGAATTACTGTACTAAGCACTGGTAATGTTGGTATTGGTACAACGAGTCCAGCCACTAAGTTGCAGGTTAATCATACTAGCAATAACGGATTTATAACTAATGTTGGTGTAGCAGGGCAATACAGTGGTATCAAATTTGCAAGAGGTACGGGTACCGGAGGCGGAGCGGGTTCTAATAATAACTGGGGGCTAGTTGTTAGTGACAACGGTTTAGAATTTTCTACATTTACAAGTGCTGGAGATAACGTTACTGGCAGATCAGCAAAAATGTCTATTAGTGCAGACGGTAATGCTGGTATCGGTATAACGAGTCCTGGTACTAGATTACAAGTTGCCGGAACACAAAATGTTCCAAGCGGCACATCTAAAGGTATGTTACTCGTGAGAGCTGACGGCAGTAGTCATGGTTTACAGATGGGTGTTACAGGCTCAGCACCATGGGGTAGCTGGATACAAGCACAAGATAATAACATATCTTCAGCATATCCGTTAATATTACAGCCTGGCGGCGGCAACGTTGGTATTGGTACTACTAGTCCGTTAGCTATGTTAGATATTAGCGGTAATACTACAACCTACGATGGAATGGCTAAGATCTATTTGACAGACTCTAATGGTAATAGTAGTTCCAGAAACTGGTCTATAGGAAATGGAGGCAGTGCATTTGGTAACCTAACATTCGCTGTCAGTGCCGCAAAAGATGGGGTTGCAGGAGATAGTAGTAGCGTAAATACTATGGTAATCCAGCCATCAGGCAACGTTGGTATTGGTACAACTAATCCCACGGCAAAACTTGATGTAAATGGCAATATAGTAATATCTAATGCATCATCTCCGCCAAATGTACCTACAAATTATGACCAACTTTACTTAGGTGATCGTAGCCAAATCTATAATAGGTCTGGTTTAGGATTAAGCATCAGTACAAATAATGAATTTGGTGGATCTCCAACTCACAAATATCAAGTTAATGGCTCAGCTGGGCTAATAGAAATGTTTGGCAATAGCTTTAAGTATTATAATGCGGCAACTGGCACCGCTGGTGCTTCACCATCTTGGATAAACAGATTAACAATCCTTGCTAATGGCAACGTTGGTATTGGTACAGATGATCCAAGCAGAAAGTTAGTTTTATATGATGCTAGTGCGCCTTACATGGCATTTCAAAACAGTAGCACTGGCACTGCGGCAGGTGACGGACTGCAAGTTCAGATGGCAGGTCTTCATGGATACGTTTTTAACTATGAGAGCGGAGACCTCTATCTAGGTTCAGGAGGTGCTACTCGTATAACTATTAAGTCAGATGGCAACGTTGGTATTGGTACAACTAATCCATCTGCGCCACTAATGATACGACAGAATACTTCTGATGCATATACTGCTACTAATTATAACAACGTGCCTACTCTTACCCTCATGTCCAATAATGGGAATACTAACTACACAGGGATAAGATTTACGAATAGCGTTGGCAACTATGAACAGTTTCTCGGCACTGTCCAAACCAGTGCAAATTCAGCTGATATGGTTATCCAAGGGCATGATAGAAGTGCAAGTGCCTATAAAGAATACATGAGGGTAAAAGATAGTGGTGCCATAGATACACCGCTTCAACCAGCATGTATGATTTATTGTCAAGCAGTGGATATCAATTGGGACGTTGGTGATATAATTGGTTACGGAACTGGCAACAGTATTAAGGCATTTGATACTACTAATAGTTTTAATATGTCAAATTACACATATACTGCACCAGAAGATGGAAAATATTATGTGAGTTTTACATGCAATGGTGTTGCTTATAACAACCAAACTCCACGTGCATATCCAAGAGTAAATGGAACAACCTTAGGTAGAGGTCAACACGCAAGAGGAAACAGCACCATTACAGGAGACTTGGATATGAGAACATATTCTGGTATTATAACAATGTCAGCCAATGATACACTAAATGTATATGTTGGAGTTGGCCGTTGGGACACATTTGGATGTAATTACTTCTGCGTATACAAGATGCTTTAACATTAGGAGAAAATTATGGCTAAAATAACAATCGAAATAACAAAGTTAAACATAAATATGTATAACAGATAAGGTATACATATGTCAAATGAACGGAGAAAACATGCCAGATATTACAATTAGTATAACAGACACAGAGAAAAAAGCACTTGAGATGGTGATGACAGACATCAGTGAATGGACTGATAATGCAGTAACCAATCGTGCTAGAATTGCCAAAGATGAAATTATTTCACTATTAGTAGCTCACTGTAATGCTAACAGTGTAGCTATTGCTACAGGTGAAGATGCACAAGTAACTCAAGCATATACATTAGGTGTAGTCAAAACAGCAGTACAGCAAAATGCAGATGCGGCAAAAGCAGACGAAGATAAAGGTTAATCAATATAAATATGTATAATAGATAGGATACACATTTATGCCGTATATTGGACAGGGGCTTACTGAGGGTAGACGCAGAGTTTACAATTTTGTAGCAACATCAAATCAAACAACTTTTACAGCTACATATGATGTGGGCTACATCGACGTCTATCAAAATGGAATTTTATTAACTTCTACAGATTACACAGCAACTAATGGTACAACTGTAGTACTAGCTGTAGGTGCCAGTAGTGGTGATGAGATTACAATTATTGCACATCAAATATTCAGTGTCACTGATACAGTTAGTGCAATTACAGGCGGTGCATTTGGTGGTAATGTTGATGTAACTGGAAATATTACAACCACAGGTAGTTTACGAGGTCCTAGCACTTTTACAATTGACCCAGCTGTTCATGGAGCAAACTCAGGTACAGTTGTTATTGCAGGTGACCTACAAGTAGATGGTACTACAACTACAATTAATTCAACTACACTAGATATAGATGATAAGAATATTGTGCTTGCCAGTGGCAGTGCAAATAGTAGTGCCGCAGGCGGTGCAGGCATTACAATAGATTTAGGCAGTGATGGCACTGCTACAATGCTTTACACACACGCAACTACTAGTTTGGACTTTAATAAGCCAGTAAACATAGCTGGTAATCTAGGTGTAACAGGCACAGTAGATGGCGTAGACATACAAACTCTTAATACTATTGCTGGCGCGGCATTGCCAAAAGCCGGTGGTACTATGACAGGTGTTATTGCTGGATTTGAATCAACTGGTATTGATGATAATGCAACCGATACAGTAATTACTGTTCAGCAAAATGGTAATGTTGGTATTGGCATAGATGGTCCTGGTGCTAGATTAACTTTAGGCGGAACAGCCGGAGCCGCAGACAATTCCAGTGTTATACTGATCGCATTGGGTGCTACTCAGAAAACATATTTTGGTACAGCAAACGCAACAGGAAATATTATTGCTGGAAGTTCTTCAGGAGATACAGTACTTAGAAGTAATGGCGATAACATATTGTTTAGTGTTGATAGCGGATCATCTTCAGCAGTTTATATAAAATCAGATGGCAACGTTGGTATTGGTACAACTAATCCAGGAGCAACACTAGATTTAAGAGGTCATATACGTCTTGATAGTGGCGGATCTACTTCTAGAAGCATATATTTTAGAAATCAGGATACTTCTGCAACTGGTGGTGGGCAAATAAGAAGTGATCAGCATTTATCATTGTGGGCAGGTAATGGTGGTGGAAGTCCTACTCAATATGTAACAATTAAACCTGGCGGTAATGTTGGTATTGGTACAACGAGTCCAGATGGCAAACTCACAGTTGCTTTAGAAAATAGTAATACGCCTGCATTTAGATTATCGTCTCCTACTAGTAGCAATGATTTTGCAATCAGTAGTTACAATGACTCCAATGGTACATATGTAGCATTAGGTGTTAATTATTTGTTTGATGTGTCAGGTAATGATGCTATAATGGACACTAATAAAAGAAGTGCTGGTATTGTGTTAGATGGAAGAGGAAATGGTAGAATACAATTCCTTACAGCTAATTCAGGAATTCCTAACATAAGAATGACAATTTTAAAAGATGGCAATGTTGGTATTGGTACAACTACTCCTACTGAAATGTTGCATATCTTTAATAACTCACAGGCATGGAATGCATATGCTCGCATCAGACTAGGTACTGAAAACTCAAGCTATGAAGGTTCATTAGGCTATCACAGAGGAACTACTGATGATGCTGATAGAGGGTTATATCTATCAGGTAGTGGTACAACTAAACATGTAAACGTCAGATATAACGGCAGTGTTGGTATCGGAAATAATATACCTGCTTATAAGTTAGATGTTGGCGGTACTACAGAAATTCAGGGCAGATTTAAATCCAGCGGTGGTACTGGGTGGACTCAGGGTGCTATTGTTCTTGAAAGTAATGATAGTTTAAACAATCCAGGTAACAGAGGCCAAGGGGTATATATGTATAATGTACCTAATCAGCGTACATGGTACTCCGGAACACTTTATAATAATGGAAATAAATTTGGCATTGGGTATCAACAGGCGGCTGGTCTGCAACATATTGCGGCTGATAATGTAAAAGCAAAATTAGTAATCGATGGTGATACTGGCAACGTTGGTATCGGCACAACTTCTCCAAGTATTAAGCTACATGTAAATACTTCTGGAGGAACAGTCGTTAAGTTTCAGAGTACATATGGCTATATGGGTATGGGCCCGGCTAATTCATCTTATGCACATCATAACACCGACAGAGGAACGTATTATTTCCCTGTAGCCTGTCAAGCATCTGGCGGGTTTAGTACTTACTCAGATTCCAGACTAAAAGAAAATGTAGAGCCTGTAACAGGAGCTTTAGATAAAGTTGCAATAATGAATGGTGTGACATTCACATGGGACAACTCAGAAAAAGCATATGGGCCTGAAGGTAAACAGTTTGGTGTTTTAGCTCAAAATATGTTGGAAGTAGACAGTGACTTGCCTAGTCTAAAAGAAGATGCATTAGAATCACAAGAGAACATTGATAATGCAGATATAGACACTCAATACTACACAATGGATTACTCAAGGTTAACTCCATTCTTTATCGAAGCAATAAAAGAACTAAAAACTAAATTAGAGGCGGCCGAAGCTCGACTTGCTGTACTAGAAGGATAATATAAATGGCATTAACAAAAGTAAAAGCAGGAAACATTATATTAACTACTACAGGTGAATGGCACAAATCGATTAAAGCTATAAAAGATGCTAATCCGAAACCGTCATAAATTAAGTTTATAAAACATATAAATATGTGTAACAAGTAAGGTATATACATATGAGTAATGCACGTAATTTAGGTAATATAACAGCAGGCGGAGCAACTGGTGCTACCACAGCTAGTGTAACTACTAGTATTGATAATCTCATTGATGCTTCTCCTGGTGCATTGAATACACTAAATGAACTAGCCGCGGCATTGGGAGATGATGCAAATTTCTCAACCACAGTAACAAACTCTATAGCTTTAAAAGCAACTATAGATAATCCAACATTTACTACAAAAATAACAACACCTGACATAGACATAACTGGCGGCAGTCAAATAGGACAAGACTATGCATATCTAAAAAGTAGTAGCACAACAAACACCAGTTTAACACTTAGAAAAGATTCATCAGGTGCAGACTCGATAGACTATTTACAGCTAAGAAGTGATGGCAACGGGCTTGTTAGTAAAATTACTGGTGCAGGCGCATTAGGTGCTGGAGCAGGAACTGTTAGTTTACCTTCATTATCCTTTGTTAATGACACTAACACAGGACTTTATTCGCCGAGTGCTGATAATTTAGGTTTTGCAATAGGTGGCACTGCTAGAGCATTTATGAGTAATACTCAGCTTAATGTTAGTGCTAAAATTGTTGCGACAGAACTAGACATAAACGGCAATGCTGATATATCTGGAACTCTTGCTGTTTCCGATAGTGTTACAGTTTTAATTGCTGATGGCGGTGCTGATAATGAATACGCTATGCAAATAAAAAACCAAGAAGCAACTGATGATCGTTCTTGGGGTTTGTTAATCCATGCAGGGTCAACTTCTACGGATAGGGCTTTAGTGATAAATGACCATGATGGAACTACTCCTTTGTTTTACGTCACAGGAAATGGCAATGTTATGATTGGCACAACCGTTCCGGGTAGAGCCGCTGAAGGTGCAGATAGGTTTACTATTGCTGACGCTACGCACAGTGGTATGACAATACGAAGTGGCACAAGCAGTTATGGTTCTATAAACTTCAGTGACAGCGAAGGTGGAACAGGAGAGTATGCGGGATCTATTTTCTTTGCTCATGGTGGACTTGGTGATAAATTAGTACTGGCTACAGCTGGCGTTGATAGAGTTACAATTAGTGGTAATAATGTTGGTATTGGTACACAGACACCTAGTCAAATGCTTCATATCGCTGGAGGCAGTCCTCAAATTATGCTAGAAGACACTGATGCTTCTGGAACTCCTTACTCTAAATTAAGTGGCGTTGACGGCAATCTTTTTTTTCAAGCAGATGAAGGTAACGAAGCGGCAAGCAGTTTCATATCAATGCGTGTAGACGGTTCAGAAAAATTAAAACTTACCGACACAACTATAAGAGTTGGCGGCGGCGGATCTGCAGACAGTGTAAACACACAGTTTAACATGGAATTTCCTGCAACTGGAGGATTAAGTTTTGGTGGTGGTTATACGTTTAGTAATATCTACGGTGATGCAAGTGGAAATTTATTTTTAAAAGCAAATGCATATCCTGCTAACACTGGCAGTTCAAGTAGAGTAGAATTGAGAGCGGCTAATAGTGGCGGCGGCATGTCATCTCCGTTAGTTTGGTACGACAATGGAAAACTTGGTCTTAACAATTTAACTCCAGCTTATTCGGTTGATATAAATGGTAATAGTTGGAATAATAGCTCAATAAGAATGGTTAGAACAGATGCCGGAATAAGTAATGATCCTGGTATTATTTTCAATAGAAATGCTGGTACTGCGGCAGGCCAAGCCTTAGGAGGTCTATGGTTTCAAAATAGTAATTATGACAGTGGCGACAATGCATATGCTCTTATTCGAGCAAGGACGCAAGAAGTAGGAAGCTCTGGAAAATTACAATTTATAACCAGTAATGGTGCTGTAAGTAACGTTACACCAGCTAAAATGACTATCAATCATGCTGGAGATATTTTATATGGCGGTCAATTTAATTTCCACGTTGTAAGTGGATTTAGTGCGCCAAACAGTGCATTTCAATATGATTTTTATAGAGCATCATACGGAATGCCAATGAAAATTACTTGTGCAATAAGCCACTGGAATAGTTCATATATGAGTTATACAGAAGGTTTTTATTGGGGATTTAATACAGCAATGACCAGTAATGTTCTGCACAGTTATAATGGCGGTAATGGCAGTTGGACTATCAGTTTTCCAACAAATACTATAGTAAGAGTTAGAATGAACGGAGATGCTAGCTACAACTATGCTAGTGGTTGGTACATAAAAGTAGAAGGCAATTTGAGAAGGGAATATACATCATCATGACATACATAGTATTTAAAGGAAGCAATGAAGTGGTTTTTAGTGGAGATAGTTTGCCTACATTTGACGATGCAACACTGGTGGTTACACAAAATCTAGAAACATATGAACCGGAATATGATTATAGTGTAGTAGATGGCGAAGCAGTAAAAGGTGATGCTAGAGAAATAACACACCCACCAGAGGAAGAATAAATGGCAGTAGGACAAATAATTAGCAGAGCAATTGCACCAGGTGCAGTTACATCAGACGATATTGCTGACACTACAATAACTCACGCAAAACTACACACAGACATGGACTTGAGTACAAAGACTGTAA
>Ga0209535_1003349_pt1 | contig 10217 bp, 6 predicted proteins | sample LinPmetageLP28_FD_184041 | JGI IMG/M metagenome (GOLD analysis project Ga0209535, IMG submission 184041) | Marine viral communities from the Pacific Ocean - LP-28 (SPAdes) (version 2) | ecosystem: Environmental > Aquatic > Marine > Oceanic | place: Pacific Ocean | collected 2009-08-22
AGAATCAAAAGTAGTGCTAGGTTGTTGTCCAATGTAAGTCAATTTACCCTCTAAGTTATTTCCATGATTGATAATGCACCAGATACTTTATCTGCTACTGAACAATCTATTTTAAGTACGTCTGTTTGCTCCATAACTATTTTGCTACCAGCCAAAATTTCTAAACTAGATTTTGCTGGGATCACAACATCCTTTGCAAGAAACGCAGTACCATTAGCGACATTGTTTGCTCCATTACGATTTGCAGTATCACTAACCAATTCCACTTCAACAGTAATAGAAGTAGTATGGATATTAGTTAAACGTAAACCGAGAACAACACTTGTCGTGCTAGAAGCTGCTGTGTACATTGTGTAAGGGGTTCCAGCACTTGCTGGTTCAGCTGCAAAAGTTACAGTTTTAAATGTGTTAGCCATATTCTCCTTTCTATTAACCGAGTGCTATTGCAAGTGCAGTAGGATCGGTTGCATTTATTGTTAGTGTTTCGTTACTGCCATCATTAGCTTCGGCAAAAGTAATCGCTGTACCAGCAACTAATTTACCATTCAAAAAACCAGCAGTTGAGTCATTTGAACTTACAAGAACTTTAACATCGGTATCAGCAACAATAGCCGACCAAGCAGATCCATTGTAAAAATTTAAAGTGTTAGCAGATGTATCGTAATATAAATCTCCTTCGTCTAAAGAAGAACTAGGAGCAGATGATGCTACTCTATATCTATCAGCAAAACTATTTACTCCAGAAATATTAGATGCAGTTGTATTAACATTAGCTATTGATCCGCTTACAGTTGCAATATTTGATACTACTCCACTTGCTCCAAGAGTTGCCATGTTTGTTACATTGGCACTTGTTCCTAAAATTCCTAAATCTTCTACGACACTACTTGTTGCTAAAATTCCTAAATCTTCAATTACTGTTGATGTTGCAAGTAATCCCATATCTTCAATTACCGCTGCTGTTGCTAGTAATCCCATATCTTCGATTACCGCTGTCGTAGCAAGTAAACCCATATCAGTAATTACCGCACTTGCAGCTAAAGTATTTATATTTGTTTGCTCAGAAGATGTTGGTTTAATTGATACCCAAGCAGATCCTGTATAAACAAAAAATTGGTTAGTTGATGTATTCCAATACAATGCTCCAGTAGCTAAACTATCTCCATCATTATCAGCGGAGGGATCAGAAGATTTTGCTCCTAAATATTTATCATCAAAACTATCAAAACTTGCAGCGGCTGACGTAGCGGAAGAAGCAGCAGCCGTAGCGGATGATGCAGCTTCACTTGCTTTTGTCGTAGCAGTATCTTTATGACCAGATGCAGTTGAAGCACTTGATGCAGCAGCTGTTGCAGAACTTGCAGCAGCGGTAGCACTTGTTGCAGCAGCAGTTTGACTTGTCGTTGCCGATGCAGCGTCAACAAGTAAAGACCATTTAGCACTATCTGTATTAGTAGTTAATGGTACTGATCCTGAAGAACTGTGGGCCGTAACACATATAAAAATATTATTTGTGTTTGTGTCTTTTACTATATCCCGAATAACATACGCCGTTGATGCGGCCCAGTTACCTTTAAATGTTCCTAATTCTTGCGTAACTGATATTTCACCAGAACTATCAAAAGCTAAAATTTTAGAAGCACGATCAGTTGCACTATTAGTGAAATCTGTCGAAGTCATTGTATTGGATCTAGAAATTTTTATAGACCGGTCTACTTCTTCTTGTAACTCTTGAATATTCATTACCGCAGCATCTAATGCTGTTTCTAATGTTTCAGCAGATAGCGGTGAATTTTCTACAAGATCCGTTGCTTGCGTATTAGAACTTTCACGTCTAAGTAAAACAGTTTCACCAGAAGCTGGTGTATTGCCTGACGTAAACGTAATTGTGCCACCTGAAGAATTACCAACACCGGCCACCGTATAGTGTGTTGTTTTTGTTTTAACGGTTTCTGTACCCGCTGCACTTCTAATAATAACAACGATATCGTCATCATCAGAAATTTTAAACGTATACGCAAACGCTGTAGTAGAAGCATTTCCACTATAACTATTTTTAACCGTAGTAGTTGATATTGTCATTGTTCTTTAGCTTTCAGTAATTGACTTTCCATAAATAAATCTTGTAATGTTCCCGCATACGGGCTTGATGTCATCATCCAATTTTTTGCAACTTCTCTTGCAAAATATATTTGTTGTTCAATTCTATTTATTTTTTGTCCTCTAGATAATTCATTGTATCCAGAATCTTGTATTAAATTTAAAACATTTTGGTATGCTAATTTACCAACATACTTTCTGTACATGGTATATTCGCTATCAATTTTTTCTCCGTTAATAACTTTTGGTTTTTTAGAAAATGGAATACCACCAGCAAAATTATCTGAATGATCACCCATGTTCATTTTTAGTTTAACCATTTCTTCAGCAACAGGATTGTCTTTTACTTTAGTACGCATAATTGGACTAACAATGTTAGGCCCAAGCGCATCATCATAAACTATTTCTTCACCCCAAAAACTTATTGATGGTTCTAATGTTTCAGACATTAACGGTACTTGTGATTTAATAGATGCTATTTTATTTTGTAAATAACCTAAAACATCACCAGCTCCACCCATATCTGTGTTTCTTTTTGTTGGATCACCTTCATAAAGAAAAGGTATTCCTCCTCTATTTATTTGAGCAGCAATTCGTGGAACAAAACTTTTAATAAATTTATTTATTGTTGCTTCATCATGTCTTGTTGGATCTGATAATAATTCCAAAAAGTTTGACATGCCTTCCATGTATGTTTTATTTGTTAGGTTCGCACCTAACGCATACGCAAATCCTGTTACTATTTCATCCCAATCATCTTGTCTAATATAATTTTGTGAAGCTAAATCACTTAAATCTGCCGACATACTAATCAACATTGCAAAGGGATCAAAACCAGAATAACTGTAATACGTATCACCAAGCTTAAAACTATTTTTTTGATACCCTGTTTCTTTTAATTGTAATTGTATTCCTCTGTGTGGTGAACCATTGCCAGTAAGATAACCCATTTGTGCTAACGTCATCATTGCACCCATAAATGTTGTACCCATTGCCATACGGCCGTACGCCATTTCTGCTCTTACACCACCAGCAGCAATATCATCTTGCACCTTGCCTAACATAAAACCAACAGGCGTTCTTTCAATTGCATACTTAGCAATATTAATTGGTGTTTTAGTAAACGGTAAAAAATACCGAACAACTGGTTTGTTTGCTATTGTTTGTACTGCTTTACCTGTACTACCTAATTCACTTTGAAACGTTATATATTTTGCTAATGCATCAGCATCTTTCACTACATTTGCTGGTGGATTAACAATAAAATCAGCCATATAATCAGCTGCTTCATCCGGTAAAAGTTTACCATTATCTAACATTTCTGTAGCACTACGCCATGCCTGTGCATACACTTCCATTTGATATGCTTGTGCTTTAAAAAAAGCATCTTGTGTTTGCAGCATTTTTGTAGGTACACGGCCTAAAGTAAAAATATTACCAAATACATTTGCCGATTTAGCCAGCCATGCATTTTCAATACCTTCACCTGAAAAAGCTTTTGGTCTATAATTTTGTTCTAACTTAGAACCTGATACTAATTCATCACCAGTTTTAAAAGCTTGTGCAGATAGCTTAACATTACTTAACCAATTCATGCGAATAGCAAAAGCCATTGCTTCGTTTTCGCCTTTAGCTAAACCTTGATCTGCATTTTTATTTTTATTTAAAAATTTGTTTAATGGTTTACCAGCGTAATAACCCCACCCTCTTTCAAAACCTTGTGAATAGGTAGTAACAGCATTACCAACAATATTTCGTACATGTGATACTGGACTAGATAAAAGAATATTAATCCACGCTTCATACAAAGCATCAAAACCTCTTGTCCATCCAGAAGATAAAGAAGCAAATTTTGCTTTTTGATCTGCACGGGGTAGTTTTAAATACGCATCAGCCATTCCTGATATTTCATCAGCGCCGCCCATTGTTTTTAAAACATCAGAAGTTAAAAAACCTTCTATATCAACATTACCACCAGCTTTAGCTTTAATATTAAAACTTTGTAAAGCTCTAGCAATTTCAGTTTGTGCGCCTTTGACTTGGGCCTGTAATTGTTTTGTAAAGGCCATATGCTGGGCAAAAGCTAATTTATCAGCATCTGTGCCATTGACAGCTATTTTTGCTAGTTCATCTAATTTACTTATAGATGAAACAAGTAAATCTCTAGAAGCCAACATTGTTTCAGAATTAAATAATTCACCTTCTTTTCTACCAAGAATTTTATTAGCTAATTTTTTTTCTGACATACCAAGTATATCAGCTAATTGTCTTGTAGCTTCGTTAGACATTTCTGCACGTTTAGCCGCATCCATCGTTGTTTTATAAACTTGGCTTTGTGCTTCAATTAATTTTAAAACATCTTCTTCAGTATTAAGTTTACCAGCATTAAAATCAGATAATCCATTATCTAAAATATCTGATTTATTGTATTTAGTTAATACATCATCAACATTAGATTGTGTTGGTTGTGATAAATTTACAGTATCTTCTACTTTAGTTGCGCCACCTATTTCTAATTCAGGTTTTACTTCTGTTTCTACTTTTGTAGTATCATCTAATACTGTAGTAGATTCATCTACTTGTTTAATTGTTTGTTCTGTTGTTTCTTCAGCACCTTCTTTTAATGCTTCTTTTTCAGCTACCTTAACAGCAAGATCACTTTCTTTACCACCTTTTAATATGCCTTTTAGAACTGTACTAGCAGACGCTACCTCTACTTCTTCCGGTAAATTATTTGGTTTATTTGCTGTATTTATAATGTCCTGTACACCAGAAGCTTGATCACTTTGTAGTAAACTAGCTGCTTGGTCGGGATTGGAATATGCCATATTGTTTTTTCCATAAAAAAAGCCCGCACACTTGGCGGGCATTTTATATTGTTATAGTTAAATTTTTGTATTTTGTGTAGTCTTTTTTATAATTATTTTGGGGTTCTTACGGTTGAATATTCACTATGAGTATCTTCCATATTATCAATTAATGCGTTTAATTTCTTTTTATTATCAGAAGCAGCAAATCCTTTAAAGTTTCCACTATCCCAAAACTGAACAACAAACTTAAAGTTTCCTTTTAATACTTTGTTCATTTCAGCAACAGTAAGCATATTGCCCATCATTCCTTCTACTTCATCTAAACCACCAGATAAAATAATCTGTTTTCTTTTTTCTACTAAATCATCTTTGCCAAAATAAAAACTTTTGTAGTTATCTTTATTAGCTTCATTAATATTAAAATCATTAGTTATAAATTTTTCTTCAGTAACAAACACACCATCTTTTTTTAATAATCGTTTAACTTCTTTAACTTGAGCATTTCTTGTATTAGAAATAAATTGAAAGACCATACCTTCATGAATAACATCAAATTTTTTGTTTGGTTTATAATTAGGCCCAAAAGCATTTAGATCAAAGGTTGCACCGTCAACTTGACTAATACTATCAAAATTATTTTTCATATCTTGGTTCATATCCAAACTAACAGTTTTTACTTTACCATTAGATTGTTCAGTAATAGCTTTACCCCATGAACCTTCAGAAGCACCAATATCTAATACGTCAGCATTTTGATATGTTTTAGCAATTGCTGCACCAACAACATTTTGTACATCATCATATGCTGGAATACTTTTTGCTATATGATCATCAAAATTACCACGATGTGCAGAACGTGAATCAACATATCCTTGTATATTATCTAATTGTAAAACTGGTTTGTATGGTATTTCTGATGCGCCAGCATCACCTTTAGTTACAGAAGAAAAGAAAGTTTGAGTTTCATTTCCTGTTCCGGCGAAAGTTTGGTCAACTTTAATTGTGTCTGTTCCTTCACCTCTGATTGTATCCCCCCATTGTTCTTGTTGGGGTTTAGTTCGGACATTAGCTGTTCCGCCAGACTCAACGCTTTGGTCGGGGTTAATTTGTCTGACAAAGTTTTCAATTTCTTCCCTTCTTCTTGTAATGGCTTTTCCATAACTGTCTATATCATTAATATCTGTTCCTTGTCGAACAAAATTTAATGCCCATACAGCCGCTTGTGTTTCAGAATCTGTCCATCCTAATTTTTTAGCAGCTTGATTAATAGTTGTTCTTATTTGTCGTATTTGTCCTTTAGTTGGTGATGACGTATTAAAAAATATTTGAGCCATATGGCTATCAACAACAACAGTATCTAAACCACGCATTGCTTCCATAAAATTAGGAATTTTATTACCGCCAAGAAAAGCTGTTTCACCTAATGCTATACCACTTGGTAAACTACCATCTGTTTGACGTAATGTGCCTTTAGCGGGTTTTGCATTTGGATCATTAACGTATCTTTTTAAATTTTCTTTTATGCCATCAAGCATAGGAAGATCATCTATTGGTGTACCGTTTTTAATAGCTTTATACGCAGCCATTGCATTATCAATATTTTGACCACCAACTTCTGCACGTTGTGAAGTAATAGATAATAAATCTTCAAACAGTTGTGCGTCTTGTCCAAATATTTCATCAACAATTGGTTTGTGTACTTTGTACCATTCCCTCATGTTAGGAAATTTATTAGCCGCCATTACTGTATCATCAACATCAAGACGTGGTTCTTTTAATACACCTTCTGTTTTACTGTTATCAAAAAAAGATAATAACTCTTTAAATGATTTTGCTTTTGCTTCTGCATCATCTGATACACCTACAGTTGCACCCGCAGTAACAGAACCAGTAATTTTTTTATATTTTACCGCTGCTTTTATTGCTGGAAATAATACTTCAAAACTTGCACCTATTAAACCTATCTCAGCTATATCTAATAATTTGTTACGATATATTTCTCTAGTTTCATAATCTGCACCATCTTCTGGTGGAGGGTGCGCAATCATATCTGCTATAGCTTTTATTTTACCTTCATCTAAAAACTCAGAAGCAATATTACCTAAGTTTGGATCTTTTGGATTTAAACCAAAACTAGCACCAACAGCTTCCGCCATAATCATTGCTATTGGTTTTGCCATCTTGCCAAACTTTTGTGCAAAGTACGGCGCTTTAATTATTGCATTATAAGCCGGTACACCTGTACCAATAATACCTGATAATTCTTTTGATATAGCAAATGCTGTTGGACTAGCTTCGCTGTTTTCTAACATTTGTTTGTTACCTTCATCAAGCATCGCACGAAAAGCATCTAGGTTTTCTCTTTTAGGACCAATGCGATAATCAAATAATTGTTCTGTTATATCACCAGCCATTACGCCGCCTTCATATAAAGATAGCATCATGCCTTGATCTTTTGCTCCACCAAAACCAAAAATACTATCAAAAGTATCTACAACAGTTTTACCGTAATCTAAAAATCCTTTGGTGTTTTCTTCTTCGGTAGGTGGTTGTTGTTGTTTTATTTCTTCTAATAATTTTTCAGAATTTTTTAATGCTTGAATACTTTGATATTCGTCTAATTCTTTTTTAGCGGGATTATTAACTTCAGCATCTTTTGTAGCTGTAATACTATACAATTGATCATACCAATTTTCATTTTCCATACTAACAACATTTTCATTAGTATCAGCTGTTTGATTATTTTGATCAAAAATTGTATTGTTATTTAATTCCATATTTATCTACCTTTTTTTATATCGTCTAATTTTTCACTATCTGATTTGTCATCATCGTTACCATCAAACCAATTAAACATAGAGTTAGTTTTATTTTTAGAATCATTAGCATCATCACCTGTTGGCACTTGACTATCTTTATTCATTTCATCAACTAATTGTATAGCTTGCAACATAGCTTCCATTGCATTTAGTTTTTCTAATTCTGCAATTGCCATTTCATTAGTATAATCTTTTCCTAAATAAGTTGATCCTAATGTAGCTGCTACTTTTGTTGCTTCTTTAGCATCTTTAATATCTTGCATGGTATAATCTTTTGCGACTTTACCTTTTACACCCCACACCGGTGTTGTAAAAATACCCATGTTAACAGCAAAATCACCTGAACCAATTGTTAGTGTACGTGTTAATATGTCTACGGTCATTGCTTCAAAATCAGTAAACCCTTGCATATACAAACGATCAAATTCTTCTAATGCTGCACCGGCTCTAGCATTCCACGTTGGATCAAACTTTGCTAAAATATTTCCTGATTTATCAACAATTTTTTGTAATCGTTTACGTGAATTATCATAACGTACAAAATCTTTACTCTTACTTTTTTTCGTATTAATTAAACTTAATTTTTGTGCAATAGTTTCTGCTGTTAATTTTTGAAAAATAAAAGCATCATTTTGTAATTCATTGGCAATAGCGTCTAATTCAGCATCTGATGTTGCATTTAATATTCGATCAGTAATATCAACTAATGTTGCCGGATTATTTTCATCAATATCTTTATCCGTAACTTTTGCCAAAATTTTATCATATTGGCTTTCTGTTAATCCTCGTCTATCAATACCCATTGATGTTTCTAAATCTTGTATTGTCGGTAATCTATTAAATGTTTCTTCACTTGGATTATTTTCATATTCCGCAATACGTGTCATTAAATTTGTGTAATTAACTAATTGCTGTTTTTTTAAATCTTTTTCTATTTGCTTTTCTTTTTTAGATTCTGATCTATTGTATTCTGCAATATCACCTTCAATTTTTCTATCCGCTTTTTCAATTAAAGATAAACGTACTTCTTCTTTTAAATTTGGATATGAAATATCATTAAATAAATTTTTTTTAGCCTGAACAGGATTAGCTAAAATATCTTGTGTGGCATTTATTTTATCAATACGTTGTTCTGCTGCTAATTTTAATTTAGCTGCTTTATCTGCATCATAAATACCAAGACCAACACCCGCTTCATAAATACCCGCAATTTTATCATTACCAAATAATGCTACTCGAGCCAATTGTATTTCAAATTGATGTTTACCTTTTGTAATAGTATTAATTAAATTTTCTGATTGTTCTATATCTTTAGCTTTATAATCTTCTACCATGCGCACACGGTTTTCATTTTTAATGCTAATTGATTTTGATTGTACAGATTTATTAAAAGAATTAATAAAACGTCTTTTTACAACAGGATCAGAAATACTATTAAGTATGCTTGTTTTTAGTAAATCTGCTTGGGAAACAAATTTTTGTAATCCATCATCATAAGAATATTCGTTTTCTGCTTTTGTTTGTAAATCTAATAAACCACTTTCTGATTTACTTTCTGCACCAACTAAAGCATTGTTTCTTTTTATTTCAGTTTCTGCTGCATAAAATTTTGCCGATACATTTTGAACACTACCCGCTAAATTAGCCATAGCTGCAAATGGCGCAGCAGCTGTATTAGGATTAATTTTTAAATTAGATTTAATATTTCCTAATTCACTTGTTACATCACCTTTTGATTTATATACTGGTATCTTTGCCATTATCCTGTCATTCCTTGTTGTGTACTATAATAAGAACTACCACCACTTAGTAAACTTTGGCCCGCTTGTGCATAGTAACCAGAAGCAACAGACTTACCTTCCATTCGTGCTAAGTTAGCTTGCATAGAATATAAAATACTTTCTTCTTCTTTTTGTTCTTTAGCAATCTGTGAATTGTATGTCATAAATTCTTTTTCTAATTCTGCTTCACCAGCATTTTCCATTAATACTAATAATGGTGTTTCGCCAACACGGTCTGTTTGTACACCAGATACATTATACGCTACTCTTGTTTGCGCTTGTAAATCTTCAAAGCGATCATCAAAACGTGCTAGATTAAATTTTAATTTATTATCTTCGTTTTCTGCTTCTTTTAATGCAATCTCCGAATTACGATCTTGTATTGTGCCATTAAATTTACCAGCAGCTTCAGCGGTCTTACCCGCTTTAATTGAACTAGCTACAGCAACAGCTGTACTTGCTATTAGTATTGCTTCCATTAAAATATCCTTGCAAATCGGTAGTAGTCTTTTTTGTCTACACCATATTGTTTCATTAACCCTTCATTTTCTAAACCAAGCCATTTAGCAAATTGATGACCTACAGAAAAATCTTTTAGTACCGCAGTTTGTAATCTATTCATTTTATTTTCATAAATTAATTTATCTAAACCCCATTTAATAACACGGGCTGAAGATAATTTATGTTTATTCATTAAGTTGCTACCT
>Ga0209535_1003350_pt1 | contig 10216 bp, 15 predicted proteins | sample LinPmetageLP28_FD_184041 | JGI IMG/M metagenome (GOLD analysis project Ga0209535, IMG submission 184041) | Marine viral communities from the Pacific Ocean - LP-28 (SPAdes) (version 2) | ecosystem: Environmental > Aquatic > Marine > Oceanic | place: Pacific Ocean | collected 2009-08-22
AGCCAACTGTCCTATAATTTTATGAAGTTACAAAGTTTGTCGCTTCATAGTGTGCCGAAATAGCACGATTATTGATTGCTTGCTTTGCAACTTCTCTATCAACATTTGAAACACGCATAACAAATTTAATACTTTGTTCAGTGCTAAGATTCATACTAGAGGCTTCTTGTACTGCATAGTCAATTTCGTTTTTCATCGTGTTCTCCCTTTATTGTTTATACAGTATACTACCATATAGCAGGAGTGTCAACTATTTTTTATCATACCTGGCAAAACTTTCTGTGTCTACACCGTATTCTTCTGCCCAATCCATTCGGCGTTCTATTTCTTCTCTGCGTTTTTTCTCTACTGGTGTTTCTTGTTTTTTCTCTACTGGCTTTTCTTGTTTCATTTGACTCTCCTTAACATATTTAACTAACAATTCGAGTGTATTTTTGATAGTGATAAACATAAAAATTCCTGTAAAGATCGTCAATTGCCTGTTTTATAGACACACAAGTTTCATACTTTTTTGTTTGTTTACATCTATCTAACACTTCTAGTATTTGTTTCTTGTTTGGAAAATTATACGGACTTTCGATACCTGTGCTGATGCTAATTTTATCACTTAATTCTAGTAGTTCGTCTAACGTATCAATATTATACATGCTAACTTTGCTTACAACATTTACCTTGTGACCTCTATGTTTTAAATTCTCTACTGTTGCGAGAACATTGTTTGCTTTGCCTGCAGCATCTAATATTATTTCTACAGTAACACTAGTAAAGTTATTTAATATATCTAATAATTGCTTGTTGAGTATACTGTCATTACTGCTAAATGCTAGTTTAAACTGAGTAATCTCGGCTTGCACACAACGTTTTAAAAAGTACAATAACTTATCAGTACAATCATCGACAATGTCTACACGAATGTGAGGGTTTGCTAGTTTTTTTATATCTACGCTATCTAGTTCTTGAGATTTTATTCTATAGTAGTAAGCAGTGCTTAACTCTAATAAATCGTTTATGTCTTGCAGTTCTAATGCGTTGATCCACTCCAAACTTTCATTTACTCTTAAACTGTTTAAATCTCCCGCCTTGGGTTTACGAGGTTGAAAACCTTGAGGTGAGCCTTCTTGACCAAAACATGATTTACACTGACTGTTTTTTATACTTGCAATCATGTTATGTTTCATAGTTTCTTGTTCTTGCGCTGACACAGGAACATCGATTGCACTGCAGATATCTGGACTAGTTGCAACAAACGGCACAACACATATACTTGGATTTGTTGCAAACTGTTTGTGCCAGTACGTTTGGTTACTACTCAGATGATCAAACATATCGTCACGTTCGCATACTACGCTTACTAGCGGTTGCAATTCTTGAAAAAGTTTATATGCTTGGGCATTGATATCCTGTTGATCTAAAAAAAATACACAATCAAATTTTTGTGCAAGTTCTAGCATGCTTGTGTATTCAACGTCTGCAAGACTAGTATGCCAAAATCCATCGCCCGTAATGCTATAGTCAACACTACTTACTAGTCCTAGATTGCTACTATTATTAAATTTGGCTAGGTCGGTTGTTCTGCTATCTGTATCGCTTGTTTGATTACCAATGCAGAGAGTCCGCGGCATAACTATTCCCTTATTTTAATTTGTTACAAACTATCTCTTTGCCGCTATATGTTTTTATTGTTAACGCTGGCAATTCTGGATCTACTTGTCTACAGTCAATACTGTGCCAGTCATGCGTATGTATTTGTTCTGCTACTGTGTCAAAGAATTCTTTATTGTCAATGGCAAATAATCCTGCCATTAATGCTACTATTATCATTATAATCTCCTCTCGGAGTATTTAACGAAATGGTGCGCCTGGAGGGACTTGAACCCCCACGCCATAAGCACAGGTACCTAAAACCTGCGTGTCTACCAATTTCACCACAGGCGCAATATGTGTATTATATATGTATATAATTATTAGTCAATATCTTTTTATAATTTATAAATGTCTGCATGATCTAACAGTTCTAGTTCTGTTTTGTGCATTTTATAAATTGCACCTATGCGATTTATTCGCTGAGGCATACGAACTGTGCCATACCCGTCTAACTTTTTTTCTGCTATTCTAATGCCGTGAGGTGCAGCACCGCAGTCTTGGATTAAACTTTCACCTGCTGCAATCCAATCTTTTACAATGTCTTGTCTACCTAATGTTTCTAATTCATCTATTGTACGACGATGCTTGTAATTTAAATGATGATTGTCTCGCCAAAATTCTGTAGTTTTCACAAGCGGTTGTGCAGGTCTATTAATGTTGCGACCCATGCTATCTAATAGATCAGTTTGATCTGTTTCTTTCCACTCTAGAAATCCTTGCCGGTCCGGATATACTTCTGCAAAATAATCTCGATAACTGTACACTTGTTTTACAGCCAGTTCAGGATAATAATCATCAATAAAAAAGTCGCATCTATTTGCACCTAGTAGTACGTCTGGTCCGTCATTTATTAGCCAGTAGTAATCATCGTCCTTTTTGTACACTAAAGGTTTTTCATAACCAGTAACTTCTAACTCATACTCTGCACTTTGTATTAGTGCGTGTCCACTTACCCAACTTGGACTTACACCATAGTACCAACCTGCGTAAGTGTATGGCGCCTCTGGATCCTTCCAAATTTCATAATCTTCTAGTGTGATATATCTTATTTGCGATGGCAAGTTGTGTTCTTGCAAGTAGTCATACCCAAACATGTATTCTTCATCAACGTGCCTTACATCAATTAGTCCTCGTAAGTACATATAGTGCATGGGCCAAGCAGTTTGGGTTACTAGCGTATGACTATCACCGCCGCCACTGTAATGAAATCTACAGCGATAATTTGTGTTTATGTAATCTGCTTTTGCCTTTATAAGTTCCGTATTGCTAGGCAACAGTTCGGGATCAATATCTAAAAAACATTCTTTATTGTCTACACACAGTTCTGCAAATTCTCCAGTACTGGCACTTTGTCTTAAAGCAGCATAAGGCGAAACAAATGTTTCACTACCTACACGATAGTATTGTTTCATTTTTTACGACCAGTTAGACTAACTGTATATTTGATTTTGTATCCAAAGTTGATACTGCCATGAGGAATCCCCCAAGGTATGTTCCACACATCACCTGCTTGCCAATCATAAAGCATGCTACTTCCAATTTGAAATACATGTCCGTTCTCTCCTGGCACTACACTAAACCATAGTCTCACAAGATCATCTAGTGTACCATCAAAGTCTGGAAACTTGTTAAAGTAACTGTTTGCAGCATCGTGATGCCAAGCAACTCCATGTCCTGGCATGTTAACAATTAGTCGTATAAGAATACCTTCTGGCTTTATGCCTAGTCGTTTAATATTTTCAGCACCTAGCATTGCTACTAATTCTTCATTGGTATTGTCGTTAATGCCGTAATTTAGTTCATGACTATTATGTTCATTTCTGCCCAATTGGTTGTTAATGCTTGCAATTAAATTTTCATTACCACCATAATGTTCCTTAGGCTTTTCCCACTTTTGCTGTGCCAGTTCAAAATTATCAACAGTATACTGCACCCAAGCATTGCTATCTATATCAATTTTTGTAACCTTGGGTGCTGGTACTTTATCCAACTCGCCATAATATTCTTCAATACGTTCCCATGGTTTAGTATCTAATAAATTTATGTAATGTTGTTTTTCCATACTTGCTCCACTGTGTCTACTACTTGTTCTGCTTCTGCATCTGTCATATGTGCATTTACAGGAATGCTTAAACTTTGTTTTACAAAACGCTCTGCTCCAGGATAATTACCTGACTGAGGAAGGATATTTGGATAGTGCGGTTCGCTTTCTATACCTAACTTTGCTAATTGTGCTTGTGCTTCAAACTTATCTTCAAACATTATTGCATACTTGTGAGCATTCCATTCTGTTGTATGAGGTCGTAGAGGCACACTTCTACTAGTAAATTCTTTGTCATAGTACGCTGCTATTTCAAATCTTCTCTGTTGCCATTCGTCAAAACAATCCATGGTACATAATAGTTGCACTGCTAGGTCTTCGTCTGGTACACCGCGTACTCCGAAATGTGTGTAAGGCAAACGCCTGCCTGGCTTGCCGTGATTGCGCAGGTGTAAAAATTTATAATAAAATTCTGTATTATCTGTAAGCACTGCGCCGCCGGTTGCTAGACTAGGCAAAGGTTTATTTTCAGCAAAACTCATGCATACAACATCGCCTGTACTTAAACTTGTAACGCCATGCTGATGACTAAACATGCTCTGTGCTGCATCGTTTACATATAACAAATTGTATTTTTTACACAGTTCGCTAATACTAGCATGGTCGTGCATGTCACCATAAAGTCCAGTAGCAACGATAGCCCGTGTGCGCTCAGTAATTGCTGGTTCAATATCATCGCTAATCATATTGCCAGTTTCGTCTACGTCAACAAACACTGCAGTTGCACCGACTAGATGTACAAATGTTTCACTCGCTGGACAACTGTAAGCAGTAATAATTACTTCATCACCAGCACCAATGCCAGCAGCGTACATGCTTATAAGCAGACTTACACTGCAACTGCTGGTAAGCACTGCATGTTTTCTACCTGTTAATAATTGTAATCTATGTTCTGCTACGCTCGTATAGTGTCCGTTAAAGACTTTGCCACGTTCCATGACATCTTCTATTAGTGTGTGATATTTGTCTTTGACTTGAGCATAACGCCTGTTGAGATTCTCACAGCGTATCATGTTTGCCTCTAAAATAGCAAGTGACATATGTGCCACTTGCTGTTAGTTTAGTTAAGCAGCAATTACTTCGTTTTGATTTGCTACTACTTCGTTAATGTCGATGAACTTCATATTCTTGTCACCAACTAGATTATCAATCCACTCATTACGCTTTACAACAAGCATAAATGTGTTGCGTGGAATGTCAGTGATGTTTTCTGTTCCATGACCTGTGTAGTCTGGATTAAAGATTAAAAACTGACCTTTTTGTAGATTAATTGAAACTTCAGTGTCCTCTGTTTTAAAGCGGAACCAAGCGCCACCAGGCATATCGTTTAGTTGTACAAAAATGCGTAGTGTTTCACCATGCTCATTGCCACGCTGATTATCAAAATCTGTGTGGATATCTAGAGTTGTGTGTGGTTGCTGTTGGAAGATACGGCAGCGTGTTTTTTCACACTGGAACCAATCAATGATAGCAGCAAGTTTAGGGCTGTTATAGTAACTGTTTGTGTATGAAAAGTTTGCTGGATTTTCTTCTTCCCAAAAGTCTGCAATCTCTGTTGTTGTACTTAAACCATCTTCACTCTTAAATGAGTTAAAGAGATAACGTACATCTTCGCCATCAAAGTGCTTGTCAACATCAGCGGCATTTACATGCTCGTCGGTTGTTTTACCCTTTGGTGTGAAGTTTAGTGCTTCTAGTTCATTTTCCCAATTGCCTGTAAAAATCTGCGAACTTGCATAGATTCCAGTGCCAGGATTATATCCATTAGGGTTATAGTATACATAACTTGACATTTTATTTCTCCTAGGATGTCGTATATTGTATTTATTAGTCTGTTCGTTCACCTGTGATTGTAAGTGTATACTTTGGTCGTATTCCAAAGTTAGCACTAGTATGCCAAATCTCAGGTGGTATAATATAAGTGTCTCCAGGCTGCCAATTAGAAATCATCTTATCATGTACTTGAAGAGCATGACCCCAGTCCCACTTGCTAATGGCAACAAAGAATCTTGTTCCTACTTTGTTTGCGCCATATAGTCTTTTAAATCCTTCAAAGCCATCATAGTGCAAAGGCAAACACTGCCCTGGCATATATTCAAGTAATCTTAATAGACTTTGTGTTGGATCTATTCCTAGTAGGTCAAAGTTTGCTTGCCCTACTAATTCTTTTAATAGTTTATTGTGTACCGGATCTAATCCCCAATTTGATTCAGTAGTATTATGTTCATTGTAGCCAATCCAATTTGCTTGTATTGCTTGATTATTTGTTTCAGCATTTAGAAATGGGCGAGGATGATACCATTTTACTGTCGCTTGTTCTCTATGTTCATCGGCAAAGTTTTCAAATACACTTGGATCTATGCTAAGTGTGCAAAGTTTATCTATGTTAATTTGCTTATCCAGATCACCGTTTGGATGATCGTCAACGTACTTTGTAAAATATTGATTGTCTAACATATATCCCAAATCCTTAAAATACTACAACTTTTCACAGTGCGTTTAATAATATCTTCTGCTGCAAGTTTTGTTTCTGCATATATACCATGTTCTTTACCTAACGGTTCTAAGTTAACAGTATCGTGATCAGTGTGCGGTACATTCTGTACGTCTGGAAACTTATGTAAAAATAAATTTCCTATATGCTCTCTACTGCAAGTTCTCACATCACCTTCTGTTAAGCCATAAACAACCTTTGTACTTGTATACACAACGTGGCAATCACTAAACACGTTACATATACGCTGTATGCCTTCTAGTTCAATTCGTTTAGTTTCTGCATCTCGTCTAGGACTTGTTTTGCGACACGCTCTTGCAACTAGCCATACTGTATCTATGCCCTTGTACTGTTGCCAGTGATCAATAGGATCCTCAAATCTTGTTGTAGCAATTTGAGGATCTAGTGTTGCAAGATGCTGTCCTAAAAATCCAGTTGCGCCAATTAGTAATACATTATCGTTATTCAACTAATTCACCGCTCCAATGTATTGTCATTTTAGGGGTTAGTCCACAGTTTGCACTGCCATGATAAACTCCTGGTTGTACATCCCAACAGTCACCGGCACGCCATGGTTGTAGCACATGGTTACCATGATGAAAGAATTGCCCAAAGTCCCAAGGTGTTACAAATACCATATAGCGTCTTAGTTTACTGTAGTCTGCTCGTGCATCACCTGTGCGTCTAATAAAACTACTGTAAGTGTCTACATGACTATACATGGTATGCCCAGGTGGTTGTAAAAATAAACTAATGCCTAGTTTGTCTTTGCGTAGTTGTGGGAATAGTTCTCGTAATGGTGCTTCCCATTCTGCAAATTCTTCGTTAGCAATTTTAAAATAACAACTATTGTCTGGACTATGTGTATTATTTTTGTATGCTAAAAACGCTTGTTCTTTTATTGGCATGTTGTTTACGTTTTCATTTGCATGATATATTGCATCTTCCTCGTAGTCAAAACGCCACCATTTTTGAGGTTTCAAATCGCGATTGCAAAAATCCACACTCCAGTCTGCTAGTGCTTGCCAGTCAAAATCAACATTTCCTACAAATCCATTTGCGTCATTGTGTTTAGTTTCCTGAGGATCCCAATGCCATGGATGTTGTTCTAGTATATCCGTTGGCACTGCTGGCTTAGGATCTATTCTAGTTTTACTAAAGGGGGAACGAAATGTTATCATTAATCTGTGCTCCGCTAATGCTACAAGTTACTTTTAGTTTCATGCCCATGTTAGTGCTACAATGTGGACGAGGAATAGGCAAGTTGTATAGTTCACCTGCTTTCCAATTTGGGAAGTAACTGTTTTCAATTTGAAGTACATGCCCCCAATGCCAATCTGTGATAGCAAGAAGATGCCTGCGAATAGGACCTAGATCGCACATCTGCTTGTCTACATCTGGATTAAGTTGTTTATTGTTACGACACCAGTTACCCAAGTTGTCGTGATGCCAAGGAAGCGTTTGTCCTGGCATGTAAGCAAGTAGTCTGACCAATGCAGTCTCCTTGTCAATACCAATAACATTGTCCCAGATATCCTGATCGCCCATCATGTCTTTGATTTGTTGATTACTATCACCATACAATCCCCAATTATATTCGATTGTATTTCGTGCATTGTATCCAATCTTCATAGGAAGGTTAAGTGTTAGTTCACTTGCACCACTGCCATGATAAGGACGCTTTTCATAATACTTCTTTTGGCAAGTATCTTGATTAGCCATCATCCAATCAATCCACTTTTGCGTATCTAGTTCTAGTCTTGCAAAAGGTTTTGCTTCCCAGGTTTCCGTTAGAGTACTGCCAATATCTTCTGACCACTGCACATATGGTTCATCTAATTTGTTTTCAATAAAATCCCATAGTGTAACTTCGGGCTGCTTTGCCATTACACTTTCAGTAATATAACTGTTAATATCTTCTGGGAGGTTGCCGTAATTAGCGTTAGTTTGGCTTGGCTTGAGTTTCATTTTCTCAATTAGTTCGTTCATCTTTTATCTCCTGTTTGTGGATAAACAATAAGTCTATTATACACTAATAATAGATTTTATCAATAAAAAAATGTTAACGATAGTTCGTATACGGAGTGGCCCACGCATTTAAGACATAGAGGTCACATATTATTCCGACGTCGCTGACAGCGGCGTTACAGTTTTATTTATGCAAAATATTTTTCAATCATTTCGATACGATCATATGCTGCAGCCATTTTGTTTAGTTCTTCAATTACTGCTTCCGTAACATCTGAATGTTCACCAATACCTGCTGGCATTGTCATGTACACCGCTATGTTTGCTTTGTGTACTTCTAGTTCACCCTCGGCTTGTTTTCTTGCCGCTAGTATAATTTGATCGCCTACTTTCATTTTTCTATCCTTTTAAATGTAAAATATTATATTATCGGTTGTCCATGCATCCATTGGTTGTCAGGATCTTGATCTTTCCAATAATTTTTATAGTTTCTTTGAGCAGAATCCAAAGATTCTTGATCTGTTATATCCCCACCAAGTCCATTACTAAAGTTTTCTTCGTTTGGATAATCATGTGCCTTAAGGTATTCCACATTCCAGTTTTTGTACCCTGCATTTTTAAGATCAGGCACAGTGTTAATCCATGCTTGTACAAGAACTGGATCTACTAGTGGTTGTTTGTGATCACAACCTTTGTACAATGTTACCATATTATTGCTTCCACTCATTGATTCAATTCTAGCATTTTGCCGCGGAAAGATATGATTCAAATCCTTGGGATAACAGCCTCCAAAGTGACTCTCATGGGAATACTGTCTACCATGTAGTCCTTTATCATCGTAAAAAAACGCACCGTTGCCAGTTATTATGCAATTACGATCTACTGTTTTAAGCCAGTCACAAACTCCCATTACTAGTTCGCCATAGTATTCATCAGTATTACGTTCCCATCTCATAGCATTAATGGGATCTGTATTTTGTTCTGCGCCTATAATTTTTATTATATGTCCTTTATGCATTATTAACCGCTTGGCAAGTACCTCTTGGTGTTCCTGCATATACATAGGTGCTCCTAGTCCAGTTACACTAAACTTTTCATAACCCTGTTTTTGTAAACTACAAGCAATAACGCCACTGTCATGTCCACTGGTCATCATAACTTTATCGTTGTCTGGATCCCAGCGCATTTTTACAGCGGCGTCTGCAGCATCAAATACTTTTGTATATGTACGATCAGTTTGATCTAAATTCCAGATCATATTCTCTTGTTTACTAAATTTAAATGTGTGCAAATCTAGTGTAAGTATACAATTGCCTTCCATTATGTATGGATACAATCCCATTGCTTGTATTTCGCGCGGATCATGCGCAAAGACAAATGTGCGATATTCAGGGTCTACATGATAAAAAATACTCTTACTTCTAAATGCATCTGTGACTGCGATTAGTTCATCGTCACGGCATAGAACACCACAGTAGTCCCCGTTAATTGCTTTTATTTCTTCTACACTGCGCGGTTGATCGTCGGTGTAAATAAATCCATAATAATAAAACTGTTCTTTACTTGGATAGTTTTTATCTGTAACAAGCATTTAATATCCTGATAGAAATGGTGCTGGCAGCAAGATTCGAACTCGCGACCTGATGATTACAAATCAACTGCTCTACCAACTGAGCTATGCCAGCCTAAAGTTTTTCTTTTTGTCTTAGTTCGTCAATACGGACCTGAAACCAATTCATTATAATGCTGGCTTCGTTATCTGTGATATTCCATTTTTGATTGAAGTCTGAGACTTCGAGGTCATAAAGTTCTCTTTGCAAGTGTACCATCAGTCCACTCTCTACGCTGTCTAGTGCCATCGAAACCTCTTAAATAAAAAAATATTTATTAAAAAAGTAAAAAGAGCATCAAGTTCATGATGCTCTTTTTTAAATTTACTTGGCTGCTAGTGCGCGATAGCCTGCGGCAATAACTGCCTTAGATGGTGAACCAATACGGTACTTTGTCTT
>Ga0209535_1003352_pt1 | contig 10215 bp, 11 predicted proteins | sample LinPmetageLP28_FD_184041 | JGI IMG/M metagenome (GOLD analysis project Ga0209535, IMG submission 184041) | Marine viral communities from the Pacific Ocean - LP-28 (SPAdes) (version 2) | ecosystem: Environmental > Aquatic > Marine > Oceanic | place: Pacific Ocean | collected 2009-08-22
ATCAGGTGGAGCAGGAACTCAAACGTCTGCTGTAATAGCGGGTGGTAGATTAGGTCCTGGAACTTGGTCAGCTGTTACAGAAGAATATGGTGGAACTTCTTGGACGTCAGGAGGAGCTTTAAATCAAACTAAAACTTTAAATGGTGCTATGACTGGTTCGTTAACAGCAGCAGTTGCTTTTGGTGGTGATGGAAATCCACCTACTGCAGCAGTTAATGATGTTACATTTTATGATGGAACTTCTTGGACTGAAACAGGTAATCTTCCTGCAGCAAATAGAAATGCAGGATCAGCTGGTCCACAAACCGCTTCAATAATGTTTGGTGGAATGGCACCATCAGAAACTGCAAACGCATTTCGTTTTGATGGAACAACTTTTTCAGCTACAGGCAGTATGGGTGCTGCTACTTATATAATGGCACCTGCAGCTAACGCATCTAATAATAACACAGCTTTATCTATGGGCGGATATGGTGGTAGTGCTTATTTAAGTAGAACAGAAGAATACAATTTTACAACTAACACAGTAACTGCTGCTGCCGCATGGTCTAGTGGTGGATCTTTAAATACTGGAAGAATAAATGTTTCTATGGGAGGAACTCAAACAGCAGCAATAGTTTTAGGTGGACATACACAAGCAGGAGGAGAACCAAAAGGAGTTGAAACATACAATGGTTCTGCTTTTACAGCAGGAACAGCTATTGGACCTTATCCAGGAGATTATGCAGCTTATGCTGGACCTTCAACATCAGGAATTATTTTTGGTGGAGCACCTTACACAACTAATACTGCAGAGTATGATGGAGAATGGTCAGCTGGCGGATCTTTAAGCACTGGAAGATCACAATTAATGGCAGCAGGAACTGGTGAAACATCAGCAGTTGCAATCGGAGGATTTACTAATGGTTCAACTTCAACAACTGCTACTGAAGAATATGGTGGAACTTCTTGGACAGGTGGAGGAGCTATGAGCACTCAAAGAGGTCGAGCAGCAGGTTTTGGAATTGAAACAGCAGCATTAGTTGTTGGAGGAAACACATCACCAGACACAACTTTAACAGCAGCTAGTGAAGAATATGGTGGGTCTTCTTGGACAGCAGGAGGAAATTTAATAACAGCAACTGGAACTTATATAGGTGGGTGGGGAACACAAACAGATGGAGTTGTTGTAGGAGGAGCAAATCCATCTTATGTAACTACTACACTTGGTTATGATGGCACAGCTTGGGCTACAAGACCTAATGCTGCAAACCCCGCAGGTAGAACACAAACTGCAGGAGCAGATGGTTCTGCAGGACTAAGAGCAGGTGGTGGACCTAACGCAACACAAAGAGATGGTTCAGAAGAATTTAATGGAGAAACAAGAGCAACTACAGCTAAGACATTGACAACTAGTTAATAAACGTTATATATAAAGAATCGAAAGGAATATTATGACAGAAAAAAGAAACATACATGCGTTAATAGAAAAAGAAGCACCTAGCTTAAATAATTTACTTGACCCTAATGACGTAAAAGAATTTAAAGAAATGACATCTGAGTTAAGAGATACTTGGACTAAGAAACAAGTTTTTAGAACTGAAACAGAAATGAGAATGTCTGTTCTTCAAGATATGAAATATCCAACTAAAGCTGCAAAGTATTGGCAGTGTGTTAGAGAACAAAACGTATTTTTAGAAAACTTAATGTCTTTGTCATTTGATGCTAGACGTAACGAAGTTAAACTTAAAAAATTAAAACAAAAATTAGAGACTGAAGAAGATCCACTAAAAAGAGAACTACTTCAAATAGACATAGATGAAAAAACTTATGGTGTTGCTAACATGCAACTTGTAGCACGTGATAGAATGAGAGAAATTAAACTTTGGTCTACATTAAAAAAAGAATTTGATGATGGTACATTTAATACTAAAGATGTTAACAGACACCAATTAGATTCTTATCATATGATTATGAAAAATAAAGCAGAGACATTAACATCAGGATCCAGTCAACCTGAAGTGTTTAATGTATTAGGTCAATTAAATACCATAGAAAGAGTTAAAAAATCAGGAGAGATGATTTACAACAAGAAAGAACAAATAACAAATGACCTTGGAGCCAAAGAAAAATAAACAGCTTTTCTTTTTAGTAGCACAACCGCGATCGGGTAATACTTTATTTGCAAGTATTATAAATCAAAACCCTGAGATAGCTGCAACTGCTAATTCTGTTACTTTAGAAATAATGAAAGATTTGTTTCTACTCAAACAAACAGATGTTTTTCAAAATTTTCCAGACCACAAATCTTTAGATAATGTATTAGATGTCGTATATGATAGTTATTATAAAGACTGGCCACAACCAATAATCATTGACCGTGGACCTGTTATGACTGTAGGTAATTTTGCATTGATGCAAAAACATTTTAAAAAACCTTTTAAATGTATTGTATTGCTTAGAGATACTATAGATGTGCTGGCTAGTTATATGCAGTGGTATACAGAAAACCCTAATGCATTTCCTAACAATTTTGCAAATACAGATGAAGAAAAATTAAGTATGATTATGAATAATAAAGGTGCTGTTGCAAAAGATTTAGAAGCAATTAAAAATGCTTTTAATTATCCTGATATATGTCACTTTGTAAAATACGATGATATAGTAACAAACCCTGAACAAGAATTTAAAAAAATATATGAGTTTATAGGTGAACCTTATTTTAACCACAGATTTAATAATTTAGATCAAGTAAAAGTAAATGGTTTATCTTATGATGATAAAGTAGTTGGTAGTAATATGCATAAACTATTTGATGGACCTGTTAGAAAAGTATATAACCCTTATATAGAAAAGATCCCAGAAAGGATTAGACAGAAATATGGACACATCAGATTTTAATTTTATATTTTTAGGTCAATCGGTATTAAAATATCAAGTACCACTTGATGTATATAATACTATTAATGATATTTATGAAACAAAGTATCCTGAATTAAAACCTGCTAATAAACAATTAGTTGGTAAGATAGAAAAAGAACATAGTTTATTTTTTAATGGTAAAGACAGTTCTAAGATGACTAAACATAATCATTTACCTCAAAATGTATTAATGTGGTTTGAACAAAAATTTAGACATTATTTAGACTGGAATAAAACAACAGGATACAACCTACATTTTAATTCTATTTGGGTTAATACTATGTTTGAGCATGAATACAATCCAGTACACGTGCATCAAGGAACATTGTTTACAGGTTTATCATCTGTTATGATTTTAAAATTACCAGAATCTTATGGTGTAGAATATTCCTCACCAGGGCAACCACAAAATGGAAGACTACAAATACTAGGTTCAGTTAGTGGACATTTTGCAAATATAGATTATCAACCAAATATTAAAGAACGAGACTTTTATATATTTCCATATGACATGAGACACTGCGTATATCCATTTAATGGACCAGGTATGAGACGAACGTTAGCTGCAAATATGGATGTTGAGTATGACCCAATTCAAAATAGAGGAGTAAGTTAATGTACGAAAACAGAAACATCACAGAACCTAAATGGAAAAGTTGGATAGTTCAAACAACTACGCCATTGTTTACACCCGATCAATGCAGACAAATTATTGCATCAGGTAGAGCACAAAAACCACAAGAAGCACAAGTAGGTATGGGTAAACCAGGTGGAGGAACAGATACAAAAAAAAGGGTTACAACAATTAGTTGGATACCCTTTAAAGAAATGGGACATATGTATCAAGATCTTAATAACTTTATACAAAAAGCAAATGAAAATCATTTTGGTTTCGAAGACATACAAGTTACAGAAAATGCACAGTTTACAGAATACCCTGAAGGAGGGTTCTATGATTGGCATATGGATTGTGATACAAATATGGCTCACGAACCACCTGTTAGAAAAATATCAATGACATTGTTGTTAAATAATCCATCAGAGTTTGAAGGTGGAGACTTAGAGTTAATGGCACCAGGTAAATTTGCAGAACTTAAACAAGGACATGCAATTATATTTGCATCATTTTTAAATCACAGAGTTAATCCAGTAACTAGAGGAATAAGACAATCCTTAGTTTGTTGGTTTGGAGGCAAACCTTTTAGATGATTAAAGAACAATTTTTTCCAACAACGATATATGGTAAAGATGTTAAATTAAATAACCAACTCTTTGCTAATGAAATTATTGAATGGTCTAAACGAGATCCTGGAGTTCAAAAAACAAATAGAAATGGTTGGCACTCTACAACTGAAATGCATCAAATACCTATATTCAAACCTTTAGTAGATGAATTATTTGTAATGATGCAAGATATATGGAAAGAAGAATGGTTAGATAGAGAACCTATATTAGGTAATATGTGGGCCAACATAAATCCACCAAACGGATATAATGCTCCACACATACATCCTAATAGTTTATTTAGTGGTGTGTATTATATAAAAGCACCAGAAAATTCTGGTGATTTAGTTTGTAATGAACCACGAGCAGGAGCACAATTAAATATGCCTATGAGAAAAAAAGGCAGACCACCAAAAGAATTATGGAGAGAAGTACATTTAAAGCCAGTCGAAGGTAGAATAATAATATTTCCATACTATCTTTGGCATAATGTTACACCTAATGAATCAAATGATATAAGAATATCAGTAAGTTTTAATTTTATACAAAATGGCTTTCAATAAATATCACTTAATAAAAAATGCAGTAAGCTACGATTTAGCTAACTTTATATTTAACTATTTTCTTCTTAAACGAGATGCAGTTCAATGGATGTATCAAAACAATATTACCTATGATACAGGTATGCTTGGTACATGGACTGATCAACAGGTACCTAATACTTATTCTCATTATGCAGATTTTGCTATGGAAACATTACTTGTTAAAATGTTACCAGTTATGGCTAAAGAAACAGGTCTTAATCTAGTTCCAACTTATTCATATGCTAGAATATATAAAAAAGGTGATGAATTAAAAAGACACAAAGATAGACCTTCTTGTGAAATATCTACTACATTAAACTTAGGTGGAGACCCGTGGCCTATATTTATCGATGGTACAGGGGCTGACACTGTCATAGATGAATATAAGAATATACACAAACCCAATGCACCCAAAGGCACTAAAGTCTTGCTTGAAGTAGGCGATATGCTAGTATATAGTGGTTGTGAATTAGAGCATTGGAGAGAACCTTTTGAAGGAGATACTTGCGGACAAGTGTTTCTTCATTATAACCATGTGAATGGTCCTTTTGCTGAAAAGAACAGGTTCGACAGAAGGCCAATGTTAGGTATTCCACCAATACGGAATACATAATAAAATGAGGTTATATGCTACAAAAAATAGGTTTCCAACCTGGAATCAATAAACAGATAACACCTACTACAGCAGAAGGTCAATGGACCGACTGTGATAATGTAAGGTTTAGATATGGCACACCTGAAAAAATAGGTGGTTGGAAACAATTAGGAGACGATGCACTAACTGGTGCAGGTAGGGGTCTTCATCATTTTGTAAATAGTAAAGCTAGAAAATATGCAATCATTGGTACAAACAGAATTTTATATGCATATTCAGGTGGTGTATTTTATGACATACATCCTATAAAATCTACAACTACGCTTTCAAATGCATTTACCACGACTAACGGATCAGCAACTGTTACAATAACATTTAGTTCTCCACACAATATAGGTGAACAAGATATAATCTTATTAGATAATTTTACTACAATAACTAATTCTAATTATACAGCATCTGATTTTGATAATAAAAAATTTATGGTAACAACTGTACCTACGAGTACAACTATTACAATTACAATGCCATCAAACGAATCAGGATCTGGTGCAACAACATCAGGTGGTATTAGAGTACAACATTATTATCCAGTAGGACCCGCTGTACAAGCTCAAGGTTTTGGTTGGTCACTTGGATCATGGGGTGGTGAAGTTGCTGGAGAACCTACAACAACATTAACAAATGGTATTAACAGTGCTGTAACCACTGGAATTATATTAGGTGATGTATCTCAATTTCCAGATGCAGGTACAAACTTTATAAAAATAGATAGTGAAGAGATTTCATATACAGGTATATCTGGTAATGAACTTACAGGTGTAACAAGAGAAGTTAGAGGAACAACTGCTGCAGCTCATAGTGGTGGAGCAACAGTTACTAGTACAACAAACTTTGTAGCATGGGGAGAAGCTGCATCAGGTGATTTAGTTCTTGAACCTGGTATGTGGTCATTAGATAATTTTGGAGATAAAGCAATTTGTTTAATTCACGACAGTGCTGTATTTGAATGGAACTCTGCAGCAGCAAATGCTGAAACAGTTAGAGCAACTATTATATCTGGTGCACCAACTGCATCACGTCATATGTTAGTATCTACACCTGATAGACACTTAGTATTCTTTGGTACAGAAACAACTATTGGAGACACATCAACACAAGATAATATGTTTGTAAGATTCTCGGATCAAGAAGACATAAATACATACGTGCCTACAGCAACCAATACAGCTGGTACACAGAGATTGGCTGACGGATCACAGATCATGGGAGCAATTAGAGGTAGAGATGCAATTTATGTTTGGACCGATACTGCATTGTTCACTCAACGTTTTGTTGGTCAACCATTTACTTTTGCCTTTGCACAAGTTGGAACCAACTGTGGACTTGCAGGACAGAATGCATGTGTAGAAGTTGATGGTGCTGCGTATTGGATGTCAGAGAATGGTTTCTTTAGATATGCCGGTCGATTAGAATCATTACCGTGTTTAGTAGAGGATTTTGTCTACGACAATGTAAATTTAAAATCTGGTAATCAAATGATATCTGCTGGATTAAATAATTTGTTTGGTGAAGTTATATGGTTTTATCCAACTACAGGATCATCAGTAGTTAATAGAATGGTTGCGTATAATTATTTTGATTCATCAACACAAAGACCAGTATGGACTGTTGGATCTTTAGCTAGAACTATGTGGGAAGACTCGGCAGTATTTGGTAGTCCACATGCAACAGAATATGAAGCAGGGACGGATACATCTTTTGATGTTGTAGGAAATACAGAAGGTAGAACAATATACTATGAACACGAAACAGGAACTGATCAAGTTCAAGGTGGTGCAACTACAGCTATTGTTGGTAGCATTGAATCAGGAGATTATGATATTACACAAGCAAGATCATCTCAAGGACAGCAAACAGGCGTTGCAACATTTAAGGGAGATGGTGAGTATTTAATGAAGATAAGAAGATTTGTACCTGACTTTTTATCTCAAACAGGTAATACACAAGTTACATTTTTATTAAGAGATTATCCAAATGACACACAAGCTAGTTCTGCTTTGGGTCCATTTACAATTTCATCATCTACTAAAAAAGTAGATACACGTGCAAGAGCTAGAGCGGTTGCATTAAAGATAGCAAACACAACAACTAATCAAAGTTGGAAATTAGGAACTTTTAGGTTAGATATACAACCAGACGGAAGAAGATAATGGCAAAAATTGTACAGGTTATAACTAGACCAGAACAAGAATATAATTTACAAGTAGCAGAAGCTCAAGTAAGAGATCTTGATGCAATTGTAGAAAAATTAAATTCAACATATCAAGAAGATTTAAAAGAGGAGATAGAAGCATTTAACTTCTTTATTAATTAATGGCTAATCAATTTAAATTTGTAGGAACAGATAACAGCACATCAGGAAGCGCTATAAATCCTTTTGGGACAGGCAATCCACTAGTAAGTGAAACCTATGTTATTAAATCATTATTAGTTACATCAGCTGGTACACCCAGTGTCACAGTTACAAATAACAGTATTACAGCTATAAAATCAGCAGCATTAACAGCAAATGTTACAACAGAATTACTTACTCAACCTTTAGTGGTTGAGGGTGGTGATACCCTAACTGTACTATCAAGCAATACAGATTCGTTTGATGTAGCAGTTAGTTATTTAAACATTAAAAAAGAGGTAACAACATAATGAAAGATATCCCAGTAATAGAACCAAAAGAGATTATAACAACAATTACAAATATGAAGACAGGTGAGGTATACAAAGACGATTCTGAGTGGAAAGCTAAAGGAATTGTAGAATCTGACATAAGAAAAGATGTCAGAGTTATCATGCCTAGTCTTGATTTATTTGGAGAAACAAAATAGAATAGACCAATGGCCATAACAAACGCACAACAATACAAGCAACTAATGCAAAACGGAGGACGTATCGGACTTAAAGGTGGTGGTGCTGATATGGGTGCTCCAGATAGAGCACAAGAAAGATCAGATAGAGGTTATGGTGACCCTGGTGGTGGATTAGCCGCAACAAATGCACCAAGTCAAGATAGAATTGCAGAAATTAGACAAGCCAATATAACTTTAGAAAATTTAAAACAAGATAAAATAGAAGAAAAATTAGAAAAGTTTAGAGATCTTAATTCAAGATCAAGAAAATTTACAAACTTTGCATCAAAATTTTCACCAATTGCAAAGTTTGCATCAATGTTTGGTCCACTAAACACTAGAGATTTTTTTACAGAAAACTATTTAAGTTCTAAAAATGCACCTATGACTAAAGAACAATTTGCTAATTTAACTAATGAAGAACAAGAAGATATGTTTGGTGATTATATGTCAGGTAGAACGTCTGGTGCAACAGATGCTTATGGTAATCCAATTGGTGATAGTATAGGAGGAGAAAGAGATACCCCTATTATTCCACAAGGGATTATGGCCCAAGCACCAAGCGACATGGACCAAGAACCAGAAGAAGAAGATGAAATTATTAATTACAGATTAATGGCCGATGGTGGTAGAGCAGCGTTTGGAGGAGGCTCTGATATGGGATCAGTTGCAGACTCTAAAGGTAATGTTGGTCCAGGCACAGGTGGTTATCAAGGTGGTGAATTAGGTGGAATGGGAAGAGGACCCGGAGGAGACGGACCTAAAGGATCATCTACAAATGATGGAGGTGGTATTACAAACTTAACATCAAAAAAAAATATACCCACACTCAATACTGACTTTACAAAATTTGATGTAAAAGATTTAATAAATTTAGGACTTGTTGATCCAGAATCTGAAAATACAAAAGTAGCTGAATTATTTGGTGAACAAAAATTAAAAGATATAGGTGTTATAGAAGAAGGATTTTTTGGTAACAAATTAACTGATAAAGGAGAAGTTTTAGAAGCATTTAGAAATACAGCAACAAAATTTAACAAATCAACACAAAATACAGCAAACACTCCACAAGCAGCTTTAGATAAAATGACAAACTTCCCAGGTATGTATGGTGATGTAATTGAAAATAAAGATTTTATTCAAGGTGCAATTGATCAAGGATTTTTAGGTAATCCAAGTGATTACGAAAATCAAAAAGCTTTAGATACATTTGCAACAGGCGGTAGAGCAGGATTTGCAGAAGGTGGCATGCCTTACGAAGGTGGGATCATGGACCTTGAATCAGCAAGACAGATGTATGGTCTAGGTAAACTTGTTAAGAAAGTTACAAGATCAGTTAAGAAGATAGCTAAATCTAAAATAGGTAAAGCTGCAATACTTGGAGCAACGGCTTATTTTGGAAGAGGAACCGGTGGTGGTCTTATGGAAAAGTTTAGTAATTTAGGCCCGGTTCAAAAAGCTCTTTTTGGTATAGGTGCTACATCAGCAATAGCAGGTCTAATGACACCTAAAGAAGAGGAAGAACAAAAACTATACGCAGGAGCAGATATAGATGATCCAAGTTACATTATGAATAATCCTGGATTATTTACAAACAGAAGATTAGCTGCAGAAGGTGGATCTATGGATGAGCCTGTTGCTAAAAAGACTATGCCACTATTAGATATGGATGGACAAGAAATGGATTTAAGAGCTGAAGGTGGATTTGTACCACTTGGTAGAATGGAAAAAGCAGATGACGTACCTGCAAGATTGTCTAAGAATGAATTTGTGTTCACTGCAGATGCAGTTAGAAATGCAGGTGAAGGAGATGTGGACAAAGGCGCAGAAGTTATGTATAACATGATGAAGAACCTAGAATCCGGAGGTGACGTATCAGAGGAATCGCAAGGATTGGAAGGCGCTAGAGACATGTTTAAAACATCACAAAGATTAGAGGAAGTATTATAATGGCTGTAACAGAACAAGTATCACGACCAGCACCTTTTGTAGAAAAACTAGGTAC
>Ga0209535_1003355_pt1 | contig 10207 bp, 4 predicted proteins | sample LinPmetageLP28_FD_184041 | JGI IMG/M metagenome (GOLD analysis project Ga0209535, IMG submission 184041) | Marine viral communities from the Pacific Ocean - LP-28 (SPAdes) (version 2) | ecosystem: Environmental > Aquatic > Marine > Oceanic | place: Pacific Ocean | collected 2009-08-22
TCTGAACCCCAGGTGCGATCATGCCCGAGAATGTCTGCTCTTTCAGAAGCTCACGAGCTTCAATGATCAGTGACTTCAATCTCTCCACAAGGGATACCAATTTGGTCTCGACAATTTTAGCCTCATTTATATATTGAACGGGAGAGTCCCTATGAGAATCAGTAGTACCCTCATCAAGTCTCTTAGAAAAATTAATCGCGTTCTCTACAAAAGCTTCAGGGACCACAATTGATTCGATACCGTCATCCACAATAGGATCAACACCCACAGGAACAGCCTTATTTACTTGAGCCGTTTCTGCAAGAATGTTTTGGGTTAGAGCCAAAAGATCTTTAGTACTAGACATACTACCTAGTCCTCGGCTTCCTCGTCATCAGCCTCTTCGTCATCATCCTCCTCTTCATCAGCGTCCTCTTCATCCTCTTCATCATCAGCTTCAGAGAGCATTTCGCCTTCTAGTTCAGCGGCTTCCTGAAGGGTAGCGACAACAAAATCGATACACTCTTGCATGGATTGCTCAGAAATAGGCTCATCAAGCTCCGACTCGCAGAGAGGGCAAGCATGAACTTCCTCAGACTCTTCAACGATAACCCCAGCAGATTCGTTTAAATCTACTTCTTCTTTTAAGATCTTGTTAGCCTTTAGAATGTCGGCAACGAATTGATCATCTACGTTTACGTATTGCATATTTGTACTCCAATTACTGTAAGTATTTAGTCTAAACCTGGATATTTAAAATATTAAAAACAGAGATATCAGAAGTCAGCATCAGAAGGTTTCTCTTCTTTGGCCTTAACAGCATCCCTGTCTGACACTGAAATAACAACTTTTGAATCTTCAGGTAATAATATTGAGGTTTGAGAGTCTGGTGCTTGAGCTATGAGGTCCGGTTTTATACCCCCTCTAAACCCCTTCTTAATGTCCTCAAATAATTCAGGAGGAGTGTCATACAACAATTGAGTGTACTTATTGAATGGCATCCTTCTATATAAATCAAACCAAGTAACGGTCTGATTGGGATTAGTTTCTGCGATAAAGTCAATTACCTCTCTAAGTAGGTAAGAGGTACCGTCAAGCTCTACAGGATCTACGCTTGAAGTGTAGGTATTCCCATCATAAAAGGAATTTTTATAGTTGGAAACATCATATTTAAACCCAAAAGATTGAAAGCTTTTAGATTCTACTAACCCAATTCTTTGAGATTTATCTTCATTATAAAGATTATAAGAGGTTAACCTTCCTAAGGCTCTACCATCAATGTCTCTATTTATACTCGGTTTAAACGATAACGATCTCCTCAATAATCCATGAGAGTATTTCAGAAGTTTGGATCGTCCATTTAATGGATTAAACTTAGAACCTGCTACAGGTATTAAGACGATTGCAAATGGTATATTTCTAGGGAAATTAAAGCTAAATGCCGAAGCGTCTTTGAATCCACGCACCGTAAAATCCTCTTGTGTTATTTCAAAGCCAGAGGTGTCTAGAATATAGCGGTATATTGGGTCATCATAATTTATTCTAAATTCCGTTAAAGATTGGGCATTGTTATTCACATGTTTTGCAATCTGATCAGAGTCTATTATCCTGGAATAAGTGGCTGTGTAGGACTCAATTAAAGGATCATCCGTATAGGTACTAGACACAGTCCCTAGATTCATGCCGAAATACATTGGCTCAAAGACACTCGGTCCTGTGTCGCCTGCTACAAACTCATTTTGATTCAACAACGAGCTAGCCGTTATCGTGCAATTGAAAGACCTACCGTTCAGAGAAAGGACTTTAGATTTGTGAAAATCAGGTAAGTAATATGAACTATCTACTAGGTTGGTTGTTCTTAGAGGAAACTCCCCATCCTCAGAGGATATAGAGATGTAGTAACCTCCACCGTCTCCAATATTTAATAAGTTAGAATCCCCTACACTGATGGGAGTAGTAGAAGTTTTTGGAGTTAAAGCTTCTAAGGCAATCCCTTCATTGGGAACTTTTAAAGATTTAGTAGAAGATAATAAAGTCTCTACAGGGATACTTATATCTAAGTCCTCATTTAGGAATCTACCTCTATTTATTTGAATAGACTTACGCTCACTATCCTTATATTCGGATAGGGTTTCACCATTATCAATTATGTAATTGATGCTACCTCGTGATGCATAATCCTTTGTAAGAGCCGAGTCTAAAGTAGTGAAGCCTTGTTGAAGCTGTGATTTAGCTGATTCAATATAAAATGTAGGATCTAGCCTGGAGATAGTACCAGTTACAAGGTGCTTCTTAATCATTCCTAACAGCGCATCCAGGCCAACAACCTCTCCCCCAGGATATCTTAAAATCTTAAAAGATGACAACAAATCAGGAATTATACTAGCAGCAATTTTTTCATTGGTAATATTAAAGAAATTATCTTCGCTCCATTCACCACTTGTGTTGGTTAATTGCAAAACTCGTCCAATGCTAATATCAATATGATCGTTAAATATATTTAAATAACTTGTATTGCTTACTAACTTAAGAGGGTCAGGGGTTAGCTGGAAGAAGTTAAGTTCTTTATCATATATTTTTTGAACCTGCTGATTAGTTTTTAGTATATCAGCATCTTGTCTCAAGAGCCTTTCATTAACATTAATAACTTTTGCATTCTTTTCTTGAATTTTAAGTAGATCTAATGCAGGGGTATCAACCGATAAGAGCGGTGAGGGAAGCTCTACACCAAACCCAAGGTTTGGCTGTTCCCCAGAACCAGGATCTCCTGGTATGATCTGGCCGAAGCTATTAGCCGGGTTTAAGGGTTCATTACAGAATGACTCTATTTGTAAGAATCTTCCGTTGGAATAGCCGTTTATAGGCCCAGGAGGCACACACGCCGCAGCGCAATCAATGGCATTTGTAAATTTGCAAGCAGTCTCCGAAGTAGTAACAGTTGGGATTTTAAGACCTAGTTTACCTGGAACACTTGTAGGAGCGTTTGCAGGAGGACTACCAGGGGCCGTTAAAGGTGTACATGATTGACAACTTCTATCGACAACTCCTATTAATTCGCCTACTCGGTCAGGGAGACTTCCAGGTGGACAGTAAATCGTTTCTGTGACGCATTTGAGTCCAGTATTTACACCTCCGGTATTACCTGGGAACTGTGTAAGTGGTGGATCTATCGGAGGGTCTGGAGGGTCTGGAGGGTCTGGGACCTGCGTAGGATCCGGGTCCGAAACGCAAGTGAATATTTCAATCGAGAGACACTGCCCCAGGCAGTTCGTTTGCTGCTGAGAATAAATACACAGAGGGTCAGTGGACGGATCACATGCTACACAAACACCTTCTCTTCTTTCAAGGTTGGACCCCGGTGGCTGCGACTGCGATGTTTGACCTGTGAGACAAGGGGTTTCAACCACCTCACACTTGTGACCTCCAGGGCATGGGAATTGCTGGAATACAGGCGTACAAGGGGTCGCTGTATCATCACAAGTCGGTATACGATGCACACAATCCTCGTAACCTGCGGGGGGAGTCCCTCCAATAGGTATGGTTATCGGATTTTGGTTAGTGTCTAAACAAGGCAGGCATTCTTTGGTACGACTACTAACAATACCTGCATTAGGGGCTGGACACTGTGTCTCGGTCGTGATACATTTAAATATAGGTTCCCTGTACTGCCCTCCCGTCGCAACAGTTCCAAGACCAATTGTAGGATCAGTAGGCTCTGGATCCATGGATGTTGGAGTGATGGGATCTAAAGGACCCCCTAGATTCGGCTTTTTACCGGGAAGATAATTCTTCCCACACGCTTCAAACAAATTAATGAACTCGGTCATTAAATAAGCTCTATAGTAGGGGTTGCTCCAAGGGTTAAGGCGTTTCCTCTCGGGCTTCTACTGGTCATTCCGTTGCTATGTCCAATAATTTCATAAGAAACACTTGGATATAAAATAGGAGTGACAGGCGTAAAGTAGGATGCCTCAGTACGTAGATTATTCATTCCCGTTCCATTAGTTAAATCTGAGTTAACGACAGACAAAACTTCTTGACCTGTACCCGCGATTTGCCCAGGCATATTCCGAGTTTGTGAATTATACTCTTTAAAATTGTCATTAGTGGTAAACGAATCTATTGGAATTTGTGGTAACGCGAAAGCAGCTAACTCTTCTAATTTGTTACGCTTTGCCCATGGGATGCCTATTGCATTCTTTCTGGAGTAGTCTTGAGGATTAGCTTGATCGTTAAAATCGTCTGCGACCCAGGCAACATTAATAACAAAATAATCTTGACATTTATTAACCCAAATGTTAGAAGCCCCAGCAGAGTGGCCTTGCCTTTTAGATCCTGAATCAGCCCTGGATGATAGAGGTATACAGTTTAAAAGATTGGCATTTACGGTGTAGTCCGTCATCCACGGTACTTCATTTCGGTTTATCTTTATAACTTTTCTGCAATAATGAATCACAACGTTTTGTCTTAAATGCTTACCTGGACCGTTTGCAATTCCAACAACCTCATCCTCAGTAGATTGTTTTATTCCAAAGGAGTTAAGACCAGCAAAATTTACGCCTTCAGAAACGGCTCCTCGCACGCTATCTATAGTCTCATAGGTACCCATCCCCACCGAACGATTGAAAGGAGGCGTAGAGTATTGAAGACTATTATCAGACTGAGTAGCCATAGGCCAGCAGACATGAATATGGTCAGCACCACGTCTTCCTGGGTCTGGTGTTTTAGTTAAAGCCCAGGGAGCAATATCCCAAGCTGGGTTAAACGTGATCGATCCAGGTAAATAATTAAAGAATGCTTCGGCCTCATCAGCCAATTGATTCCATGTCTTTTGCCCAGGGGCTGTTGCCTGCCTAAACAAAGCTCCTTCAGGACCATACCTCATGCCCCCCAAAACAGTCCCCATTCCAACAATTCTAGAAGGGGATGCCTGTGGAATGTCTAGGTCATTAATTTTGTTGAAAAGAGTTCCAAAAACCTCTTTTCTGGTTTTTTCAAGAGCGGATTCCGTTACAACCGGATTCGCTATTGAAATTTGTGGAGTTGCAGCAGCAATTCCCGCTCTCTCGTTATAAGCTAGCTCAGTAGTTCTGAAGAAAGGACGAATATCAATTACGTCAGCATCCTCTAAAATATCTACAGTTCCTCCTGCATTGGTCACTCGAATGTATGCAACCGGAAGAATAGATTGACCAATTAAAGGTAACCTGTCGGATTGTAAATTTTCCGATAACACAGGAGCCAAATTCATAAGGTCATCAGGAGATGGGAAAGAACCTCTAATTGTACCCGCTGAGGAAGTCTCAAAGCCCGTATTAGGAGCACCCTCGTCCCCAGGGTGGGCAAGCATAATAGGGGTGCCTTCTAAATCGGTTAAGTCAATGTTGCCATTAGTATCGGATCCAAAGTTTCTTGAAACTCCAATACCTGCTCCTTTTAAAATTCCTAGCGTTGGCTTCCTAATGACTCTGTTACCAATCGAACCAGGATCTCTGCTAGCTAAGGTTGTCTCTGTTTGATCTATAGCCTTAGAGTAAATGAACAGTAAGTCAATTCTCTGTGTAGAAGCCAGAGGCTGATTATCGCCATTCTCATCAGTATAGAAAAAGTCACCCTCATCAAAGTCTGGAACCGTGACCGAAAGCTCCCCCGAGACATCTACAACGGAAGTTCTAATTGCGCCTCTCCATCTTTTAATAAAGGAACTCTCAAGTCTCCCTGCCTGAGTTGCATCAGGAAGAGCACCAGCTTTAAAAACATCTCTTATTAATTGAAGTTTTTCTGATTCTAGTTGCCCTCCAGGATATAGGTTTCCAATAACATTAGGAAGTGTTGGAGAACCCTTAGACCCAGTTGGAGTTAAAGTAAGACTTGCGGTTGCTAGGTTAAGGTACTCTTCAATAGAGGTAGTGCCTAAGAATTTAGGATTACCCTCAATGTCCACACCATCTTCATCAGGAATTGGATAGGTAAATGTACGCTCCGCTAAACCGTTCATATTTAAAGCGGTTCCAGCCAAACCTTGTTGAAATATATCTAAAGCTAAGGCTACGTCTGCGCCTTTTATTTTCTGGACATCGTAGGTGTTTAAATCGGAGACCTGACCTCCCTCAGTCGTGTTGCTAAAGCCTGTTACTTGAGTTATAAACTGTAGGGGAGTGACGCTGTAGGCATCATTCACTCTAGCTGTGTAACGCCCAGCCTTAACTCTAACCTTACGATCTGATCCCGTTACAAAAGGTTGAAGTTCCGTAAATCCTGACCTATCAATAGCAACTTTAAAGTTAGCCCTATCTCTTAGTATACCGTCAACTTGATCTTTGAGAAAGTTCTTACTCTCTTCCAACTGTTTGATTGGAATGTTATCAACCTCGTAGTAGTAAGGATCATTAGATTTGAAATGCCTTACAGGGGCGATATAATTGTAGTTAGAATCGTAATAGTTTATTTCGCTAGTCATTAGTTATTCTTCTCCAAATCGAAGTTATTAACGGAGGCTATCCCCCTGGTACCTCCTAAAGACCCAACCTCGGTCGCAGAATCCCCGCCAATTGGATAATTCGTATAAGGGAAGTATATATTTACTAACGTTGGGAAGTTAGACTTCCCAACAGTGTTATGTTTTGCATTGGCAAAAAGGTTGGAGGCAGACTCATCTAAGTAAGCTTTAATTGTCTGAGGGTTACATACCAACTCATTAGCATAGTAAAATCCAGAAGCATGGATAGGAATATGTCGGCCATCAATCCCGATAGCACTTTCATATTCTTTCCTAAGTAATGAAATGTATTCACTACTAGCGTTAAACTCATTGGTATTATTAGCAATACATGTTGATGATGGTTGGTAACCCTGAGAGAATAATTGACGGATCACACCCTTTTGGGTATCGTCTGGTCCTAGTTTCCCGGCGGGATTGATGGCACTTGGTTGCAGCCAGTTCGCGGCAGGGTCGATTGAGAAAAATAGTCTAAACGGGCCTCTGTTTTGATGAGAAGCAAATCCGAAAGGATTCGAAGGAACACCTGGGGTGTCGCCACTCCTTCCATCAGATCTACCATAGTAATCCAGGACAGATAATGAACTGGTGTCCGGTGTTGAACTAGGAGCAGAGGAAGTGCCCCAAACACCAGAGGGTCCATGGTAGATACTGTCGAAAGGGTGAATGCCACTAACTGAGACATAACTTGCATCCAATACAGAATCGTCAGCAATATTCCACATTCTTAATTGTGTACACTTGGGAATATTACCACTTAAGTTATAAACAAACCCTGAAGTGTTCCCCCAACCAGCAGGGAAGTGAACGTTGGTTACGTTTACCCTGCTACCCTTCAACGCTCTGACGCACATACCTCCAGAGGATATGTCTTCGATATCCTCTAAAGTCTGACCCGCGATTCTCAGTTGTTTAAGATACCAATTGTAAACACCACTTACACCTCCGTTTCCTGCGGCTGCCACGGTACCATATGATGTAAAGTTCTTTTTGTCAAAATAATCAGCCCACTTGGGTGGACTTAAATCTCTTCCTTCAGTATCAAAAATGTTACCATCATCTATATAAGCGTTCGGGTAAAATTGCATATACCCACCACTGACATTGTTTCTGTATAATCCGTCGTTAGCTATCTCATCCTGATTATTTAAATAATCAAACTTATTAAGAGCAATCAATGCCTTTCCATGAGGGGAAAGGTCATTAGCGTAGGAATGCTGATAATCTCCAAGGTCTTCCATCGTTATCTCGGACTGATTATTGGAAACTAGGCAAGCTCTAGTAGAGTGTAACTCAACAGCGGTATGATTCTCTGGATCGTCCAACATGAATGAACTTACAAGAAGCTCACCATCATTGTTTCGGTGAGGCACAAACTCCATTCGAGAGTGATTGTCTGCGAGAACGTCCACACCTAGGGATGCAATAACCGTAGGTCCTTGGAAAGAAACTACGGAGTTATCATTGCAGTAAACTCCCGCGTGAAGAATATGCTCATCTCTACCCTCCGGGCCAGCTATGATTGTAGCGAAGTGTTTAGAGCTTCTAGTAACAACCGAGGAGTTCTTGTCAATCTTAATTATGCTACCGTAGGCTGGCCTATCAGTCACTCCTGCTTTGAAGTCTTTTCTCCTGTTGCCTACGAAGTGAACCAGTTCAGCCTCCGAATTCTTAGAAATATCTATTGAAGGGCTTATTCCTTTTAGGTTGACTGTAGTTCCAGCGTTATCTGTGCCAAAAGCACCCGAGGTAAAGAATTGACCATAAAACTTAGGTAAACCACTAGTTGCAACAGACCCTATCACAGAGTTAACCGCTTTCAGGTGAGTGCCATTACCTAATAAACCAACTTGGTCAAACCTGTAAGTATCAGTAAACTGAGTGCCCCTAGCTACAGTAGCGTAAAGATCTTTCCCATAAGTGAAGTTAGAGTTATTAAGTAAGATAGCTTCAGCTTGGTTATCCTTACACTTAATAACATCAGTTAGGATCTTTGAACCATCAGCGTCTAACCCTCTGTAGTTTCCATAGAGAAGAAGTCTACCACTATTAGATAACTTACTATTCTCTAGCTTTACGCCAGCTTCAGTGTTAAGCTCTGAGATAAGCTGAGTAGCGTCAAGCCACGCATTTGAACCACTACCGTTTAGCTCGGTTCTTCCTCCAATGATTTGAGAATTAACTGCGTGAATACCAATATCATTACGAGACAAACAGTAAAGAGCTTCCATTGAAGGACATGGAACATCTCCAGTGTAACGAGGGTAAGCGTTGTATGCCCCCCTTGCGTTGGTTGATTCTAAGATGTCTCTAGCATATGTGGAACTTACATTGATGGTAGAATTATTAGCGTAAATGCCTGCGCCATAGGAACTCACAGACCCGTAGGATACTCGCTTCACAGCAAAAGGGATTCCGGTTCTTGTTGACCCAAGCAATTCATAATTTCTATAAGCTACAAAGCCCCTAACCAGATCAACGTTTGAATTCTGTGCATACAGTCCAGCTTTATTAGCTCTGGATACCGAGCATCTTTCAAGAAGCACGTCTGAGTTCTTAATTTCGATACCTCTATCAGATGCGTTCCTACAATCAACGTTGAAGTTTCTGATAAAGATAGGGCCGTTGCAATCATGAACCTTAATACTATCTAAGTAATTGTAGTATGCAAAAGCCGCTGCTCCCTGAGTTTTTGTCTGTCCTGCGATATCACCGGGACTGGCAGACACATGATTGCCCCACTTAACTTCCGCATTCAGAAGAAAGTTGAACGTACTAACATCATAAGTATCCATCGTTGGATCGTTAGCCGTTCTTTTCGCTTCAAGACCATCGAAAGCCTCAAACGCGAAGCTACTAACATTCTTAAAGTCTGTGCCACCCGTTATATTCCAAGGATCCCTCTGACTGTTCAGAGCGGCTGTCATCCTATTGTCACCGTCAGCATAGACCCTACGAGTGAAGACATAACTTCCATTATCGTCGTATCCAAACCTAGCATCCTTCCAGGGTCTCCCACCAGAGGCTACAAAGTGACTACCATTAAAAGTTTTAGACTGAAGCAAGTCCAAGCTTAACGCTGGACCACTCACGCTGGCGTTCTCAATTTCTTTCTGAAGAAGACCACCCGGTGAAACTCCTGACGCTAACCCATAAGGGTTATCTAATCCAAAGTTATCTTGTCCAAGATTCTGAATGGACATTGGTCCACCGCTCAATCCAATAGCTCCAGCAAATGCAGAGTTTCTATTTATAATTTCAAGCTTTCCTCTAGGGCCAAAGGTTTTAGCAGGAATCTCTAAGCTACCTAGTTGACCAAAGCTCACAACTTCAATCAAAATTGGATAATTAATAACATCAGGAAGAGCAGCCATGCAGGAGCTTAATGACTTGAACATCTGTGGGGAACACCCTTCTGTTTCAAGATCACCTGAAACTATAAAAGACATCCCCGTAATCGAGGACGTAGGGTTTCCTGCCCGTTCCCAAAGCAAGTGAGTCCTCTCATCTAAATCATGAAGAGGGAGGTTATCCATTTCCCAATTGTAAAAGGAACTGGCATCATACTTGGTGACCTTATCAGTCCAACAAACTAGAAGGTCGCTTGATCCACCTTGAACATAAACGTCACTTGGGTTTAACATATTATCCGAAAGTTATTGTCCATCTAAACACCAACCCAAAGTCTGATGTTTTTCTAATATTACTAAAGTACCTGTATGCGGCCAT
>Ga0209535_1003356_pt1 | contig 10204 bp, 6 predicted proteins | sample LinPmetageLP28_FD_184041 | JGI IMG/M metagenome (GOLD analysis project Ga0209535, IMG submission 184041) | Marine viral communities from the Pacific Ocean - LP-28 (SPAdes) (version 2) | ecosystem: Environmental > Aquatic > Marine > Oceanic | place: Pacific Ocean | collected 2009-08-22
TCCTCAAGAAGCGTTAAACATGTTCTTCCAGACAGGTTCTGTTATTGGTAGATCAATGACTTCTGAAGGTGATATGAATCCTGGTAAAGTACCTATTCAAGAAATACAATCAGGTTCTGGTGGACAGAAAATGCAAAGTTTAATTGGTACGTATAATTATTATCTACAAATGATAAGAGATACTACTGGACTTAACGAAGCTAGAGATGCCGCAACACCTGATCCAAAAGCTTTAGTTGGCGTACAAAAGTTAGCAGCTGCTAATTCTAACACTGCTACAAGACATATACTTCAAGGTGGTCTGTATATAACTTCTGAAATAGCTCAGTGTTTATCACTTAGAATTTCTGACATTATAGAATACTCACCAACAAAAAGTGCTTTTATACAACAGATAGGTGCTCACAACGTTGCTACTATAGAAGAGATGAGTGAGTTACATTTATATGATTTTGGTATATTCTTAGAGTTAACGCCAGATGATGAAGAGAAACAAATGCTTGAGCAAAATATTCAAATGGCAATACAACAAGGTAGTATAGACCTTGAGGATGCTATTGATGTAAGAGATATTAAAAATGTTAAATTAGCTAATCAAGTATTAAAAATACGTAGAGGTCAAAAAATGGAAAGAGACCAAGCTATGCAACAACAAAATATACAAGCTCAATCTCAGGCTCAAATGCAACAACAACAAGCCGCTGCTCAAATGGAAGTGCAAAAAAACCAAGCTATGTTACAAGGTCAAATGCAAATGGAACAAATGAAAGCGCAGCTTGATATGCAAAAACAAGCTACAGATGTTAATTACAAAAAAGAGCTAATGCAACTTGAGTTTCAAATGAATATGCAGCTTGAAGGTATGAAAGCGCAAACAGCTAAAAGCAACGAAAGTTCAAAAGAAGATCGTAAAGACGAAAGAACAAAAATACAGGCAAGTCAACAAAGTGAATTAATAGATCAAAGAAATACTGGAAAACCACCTAAAAACTTTGAGTCTTCAGGTAATGATAACTTAGGAGCTATTGATTTAGGAAGTTTTGAGCCTAGATAAAAATTATTAACTATTATTATATTATATTATGGAAGAAAAAGTAGAAAACGTAGTTGAAGAAACTACATCTGAAACTGTAGAGACAGTTGAAGAAACAAAATTTGACAGCGAAGGAAATGACGAGGTTGTCAAAATAGATTTAAGTAAACCACCAAAACCAAAAGAAGAAATAAAAGATGAAACCAAAGAAACAACAGAAGTTGCAGAAGATAACACTGACAACGAGGGAGTGGTTAGAGTCGATGCAGACACCACTGCCACAGAAGAACAAGAAGAAGTACAACCGGAAGTTGAAGCACAAGAAACTCCAGTATTAGAAGAAATTACTGACGAAGAAGTAGAAGAAAAAACAGAAGAATTAACTGAACAAGTTGAAGAGGCTGTAGCTGAAGCTCAAGAAGCCGGTACACCTTTACCTGAAAACATACAAAAAGTTGTAGAGTTTATAGAAGAAACTGGTGGTACATTAGAAGATTACGTACGTCTTAATCAAGATTTTTCTAGTTATGACGATATTACAGTGTTAAGAGAATACTATAAACAAACAAAATCTCATCTTGCGCCTGATGAAATAGAATTTTTAATTGAAGATTCTTTTTCTTATGATGAAGAAGTAGATGAAGATAGAGATATTAAAAAGAAAAAAATAGCGTTAAAAGAGCAAGTTGCCAACGCTAAAGCCCACCTGGACGGGCAAAAGTCCAAATACTATGAAGAAATTAAAGCTGGTTCTAGGTTAACTACCGAACAACAAAAAGCCGTAAACTTCTTTAATAGATATAACAAAGAGTCAGAAGAAAACAATAAGATAGCAAAACATCAAGCAGATAATTTTTTAAATAGAACTAAACAAGTTTTTAACAACGAATTCAAAGGTTTTGAATATAATGTTGGTGATAAAAAATATAGGTTTAATGTGAAAAATGCTAATGAAGTAAAAGAAACTCAGAGCGACATTAATAATTTTGTCAAAAAGTTTTTGAACAAAAATAATGAAATGTCAGATGCAAAAGGTTATCATAAATCTTTATATACAGCTATGAACGCTGATGCTATCGCTAATCACTTTTATGAACAAGGCAAAGCTGATGCTATGAAAAATAGTGTTAGTAAAGCTAAAAATGTTGACATGAGTCCTCGACAACAACACGGAGAGGTAAATGTTGGTGGTGTTAAATACAAAGTGCTAGGCGAAAGTTCATCTGATTTTAAGTTTAAGATTAAAAATAACAAATAAATTATAAATTTAAAATAACAAAATTATGTCAATACAAAATGGACCTTTGTTGAATAGTGTACCTGCTCCACAACAGCAAACACTATCGACAAATTATATCGATTTTACAAGCACAGCCACTTCTGGTTGGGCACAACAATATTTACCAGATCTTATGGAAAAAGAAGCTGAGGTTTTTGGAAACAGAACTATCTCAGGATTTCTTTCACAAGTAGGAGCTGAAGAGGCGATGACTGCTGACCAAGTTATTTGGTCTGAGCAAGGTCGTTTACACCTATCATATATCGCAACAATGTCACACGTTTCACAGAAAGCAGATGGTACTGCCGGTGGTACGATAACTATTGTTTCTGATATTGATGGTAACACAAGCACGAACATTTTTTCTGATAACGATCACGGTGTTAGAGTAAATGATCTTCTATTATTAGCAGATGCTAACACTACTACTCAAGCTGTTGTTACAGCTGTTAATCAAACTACAGGACGAATCTCAGTTGGTTTCTCTAGTGCTAACACTGCTTCTGCAGCTGGTATCACTGCAACTACTGGTTCTGCTCTTAGAGTATTAGTTTATGGTTCTGAATTTAAGAAAGGAGATGACTACAATGGTTCATCTGCAAGAACTGCTAACGAGCCACAATTCCAACAGTTTAACAACAAGCCAATCATTTTAAAAGATTACTACGAAATATCAGGTTCTGATGCTTCGCAAGTAGGTTGGGTTGAAGTTTCTGGTGAAGAGGGACAAAGTGGTTACATGTGGTACTTGAAAGCTCAAGGTGATACTAGAGCAAGATTCTCTGATTACTTAGAGATGTCAATGATCGAATCTGTAAAAGGAGCTCCTGGTTCAACTTTACTTGATAGTGAAATGTTTGGTGGTGCTACTAATTCTTTTGGTACTGAAGGTTTATTTGCTGCTATTGAAAGCAGAGGTAATATTACTACTGGTATCTTAGGTACTTCGCCAACACAAGATCTTCAAGAATTTGATGATATATTAGCTGAATTTGATAGACAAGGTGCTATTGAAGAAAACATGATGTTTGTAAACAGAGCAACAGCTCTTGCAATGGACGACATGCTAGCTTCTATGAATTCTTACGGAACTGGTGGTACTTCTTACGGAGTATTTAACAACTCTGAAGATATGGCTTTAAATTTAGGTTTCTCTGGTTTCAGAAGAGGTTCTTATGACTTCTACAAGTCTGACTGGAAATATCTAAATGACTTTGCAACTAGAGGTGCTATTAATGCTCTTGATACAGTTAACGCTGTAAGAGGGGTTATGATACCTGCTGGTGTATCTTCAGTGTATGACCAAAACTTAGGAAAAAATCTTAAGAGACCATTCCTACACGTTAGATACAGAGCTTCAGCTACTGATAACAGAAAGATGAAAACTTGGGTTACAGGTTCTGTTGGAGCAACTACATCTGCTTTAGATGCAATGCAAATGCATTTCTTATCTGAAAGATGTTTAATTGTACAAGGTGCTAACAATTTCATGTTATTGAAATAAGCACAATTATTTAAAGAACCGGGGCTTCGGCCTCGGTCCTTTTCTTTTTATTAACTTATATTATATTATATTATGGCAAAAAAACAAAAAACACAAGAGGTGGAGGTACCTGTTGTTGAAACTCCAATAGTTAAAACACAAAAACCTACAAAACCTAAATGGGAAATAAAAGATAGAACTTTTTATTTAAAAGGTGGTAAAAGACCGCTATCTTATGCGTTAAGATCAGCTGGTATTTATTATTTTGATGAAGAAAAAGGTTATGAAAGAGAGATAAAAAACACATCAAACCAAAGAACTCCTTTTGTTGATGAAATGATAGGTGATCAACGAGCTGAAGCTGTTATTTTTAGAAACGGTATTTTATATGTACCTAAAAATAAACAAGTATTACAAAAGCTACTTTGCTTATATCACCCTCACAAAGAGAAAGTATATATAGAATACAAACCTGTAGCAATAGCTGCAAATGAAATAGATATACTAGAACTAGAGATTGAAGCTTTAAACGCTGCTCAAAGTTTAGATATAGATATGATGGAGGCTATCATGCGTGTAGAGGTTGGCTCTGGAGTCAACGACATGAGTTCTAAGGAACTTAAACGTGATTTGTTACTATATGCTAAGAAAAACCCACAGTTGTTCTTAGATTTAGTACAAGATGATAATGTTCAGCTTAGAAATTTTGGTATTAAAGCAACTGAGATAGGAATACTAAAATTATCTGCAGATCAAAGAACTTTTATATGGGCTTCTAATAATAGAAAACTAATGAACGTTCCATTTGATGAGCATCCGTATTCAGCTTTAGCTTCATGGTTTAAAACCGACGAGGGTATGGAAATATATGCTAACATAGAAAAACAACTAAAGTAAAACCTTGTAGTAGCGGTCGCTCTACGGGGCGACTGCAAACTACTTAAAATATTAAAATGAAATCAAAAGGACTAGGCGACTCAATAGAAAAATTTACACAAATAACTGGTGTAAAATCATTTACACAATACTTAGATAAAAATGGTGCGTTTGGTAAAAAAGGTTGTGGTTGTGATAAAAGAAAAAAAGCTTTAAATAAAGCGTTTCCATATAAAAACAAATAATAATGGTAAGAATAGATACAGTATATCAAAGAGTTTTAGCAATAGCTAATAAAGAGCAAAGAGGTTATATAACACCTCAAGAGTTTAACTTGTTTGCAAACCAAGCACAGACTGATATATTTGAACAATATTTTTACGACATTAACCAATACGGTAGGGCTCCAAAAAACGCAACAGAATATTCTAATCTTGAAGATATAGCTGATGACAAAATAGCTCCATTTAAAAAGAAAGAAAACGCACCTGTGAATTATGGTCCTGGTTTATTTGATATACCAGACTATGTATATAAGTTAGGTACTGTAAAATATCAAGAAAAATATATTGTAGATGAGGTTCAAGAAGATGAATTAATACATATCAATAACAGTCCTTTAGCAAAACCTACTAAAAAAAGACCTGTGTACTTGAGGTTTGGCCACAACATAACAACACTTGAGGTAATACAAGTATATCCTACTTCAATATCATCAGGAATTACTTATACATATATAAAAAAACCAAGCACGGTAAACTGGGGATATGCAGTTGTTGGCGGCAACGCTCTTTATGATGCTACTAGAGCTGTAGATTTTGAATTACACCCATCAGAAGAAAAAAAATTAGTTTTAAAAATATTAGCACTTTGCGGTATATTGTTAAAAGAAGCTGATTTATATTCCACAGCAACCGCAGAAGAAGCAACGCAAACTCAACAACAAAAACAATAATAAATGGGATTATTAAACGAATCAGCAAGACAATATTACGAAGGTCCAGATGGTATTCAAAATAGTGGAGATGAAAAATACGGTAGCTATCAATTTACTTCTTTAGAAAATATAATAAATCAATTTATTGTAGCTTATGTTGGTGAAGATAATTTAATACCAAGAATAAAAAGAAATATAGTTTCTTTCCACGCTCAAAGAGCAATGCAAGAGTTATCGTTCGATACTTTTAAATCTTACAAGTCATTAGAACTTGAAGTGCCAAACACTTTACAATTACCCTTACCACAAGATTACGTTAATTATATTAAGGTTTGCTCTATTGATACAAACGGTATAAAAAGAGTTTTGCAACCAGCTTCTAAAACAGGAAATCCTTTAGCTTTTCAGCAAAATGCAGATGGTACTTTAAAGTTTGAAGATAATACAATGCAAGGTGATTCTTCTTTACCATTTGAAGAATACGGTATAACTTCTACAGGTCAAATATCAGCTGTTGATGGTGATGGTAATATAAAAGCAGAAAATCCTTTACCACAGTTTGTAAAAGAAAATCGTATAGCTTTAAAAAATGACAGTGGATTTCAAAGTAAATACGAAATGAATTATGGCCCAGCTTCAGGTGCTGGACTTCACCACATGCTTATAAACTTTTTTACAGCTAACCACGATATAGAAGTTGGCATGAGAGTTTTTGGCCCTGGCATACAACCTAACACTACAGTAAAAAGTGTTGGGGCTACAACTAATAGTAATTTTCCAGGCATGGGTATTTTACTCACAAATCCTCAGTATGAAAAATGGTTACTAGACGGTCAGCCAACTATAACAAACCCAGGCGCTCCAACTTTAGGATCTACAAATCCTCTTTACTATAAAACAGAAGAGGTTATATTTGTAAATCTTAATAGAAAATCAGACACTAGTACAAAATATCAAAGTCACACTAATGTAGAAAATGTAAACGAGTTTGATTACGATGATTTTATAGACAGTAGATTTGGTCCTAACGGACAAAGATATGGTTTAGACCCTCAACACGCTCAAATTAACGGATCATATTACATTGATGGTATGAATGGGCTTATAAACTTCAGCTCATCAATTGTAGGTGCAACAGTTGTTATAGAATATATAAGTGATGGTTTAGGTACAGACGCTGAAATGCAAGTTCATAAGTTTGCTGAAGAAGCAATGTACAAGTGTATAGCACATGCAATACTATCAACTAGAGCTAACGTACCAGAGTATTTAGTAGCAAGATTAAAAAAAGAAAAATACGCTTACACAAGAACAGCTAAATTAAGGTTGTCAAATTTAAAGATAGAAGAATTAACTCAAATACTTAGAGGTAAATCTAAGCAAATAAAACACTAATATATGGCGGAGATTAAAAATAGTTTTACGTCGGGGAAGATGAACAAAGACCTTGATGAAAGGTTAGTACCTACTGGTGAGTATAGAGACGCTATGAATGTACAAGTGTCTACATCAGAAGGTTCTGACGTTGGTGCTATTGAAAATATTTTAGGAAATGAGCTTGTTAGTTTTGATCCACTAGTAGACGATGGCTCTATTTGTGTTGGATCAATTGCGGACGAAGCAAAAAACGCTCTATACTATTTAGTTGCAGGTCCAGACTCTGGCAAACCTGTTTTTGAACAAGGCGAATACGGACATTTAAGTTCTTGGAGTAATATTGATGCAATTTTAGGTGTTAGTGACAACTTTATATTTAGAGATAAAATATTTAAAATACAAGGTGGTTCAGTAACCCCTGTTTTTGTTGATAATCACACTATAAAAACTAGCTTTGATATTACATACCCTTCAGGGCTTGGTACTTCACAAAGATATTCTATAAATGCTACAGACGGTATTTATGCTGGTATGACTTGTTATTTCTTTAATGGACCAGCTCATGACCTTTTAATTCAAACTGGTGGTATTGGTGAAAACGAGTTTAGTGGACCATCTAGTGTGGGGTATGGACCAAGTCAACCTCAGCATTTTTACGGTAGAAGATCTGTAACAAGAAAAGTTTTAGAAGCAGAGTACGATCCTGTAACCAACAAAACAATAGTTCTTTTTGATAAAAACTTGCAAGACGAACATCAAGTCAACCAAAATGGTTTAGGAGAAGCTGCTTATGTAAATGCCGATGAGGTTGATTACAATTACCTAGTGTTTGTTAAGAAAAAAATATTAAACTTTAAACACAACAATTATATAAGTGGTTTAAGTATTTTAGATGATTTTTTGATGTTTACAGATAATGACGTTGAGCCAAAGAAATTAAATATAACACGAAGTATTGCTGGTACTCACCACGCTGGTGAAAGAGCTACTAGACTTGTTGTTCCTGATAGATCAATAGCGTACAGTGATAATATTATAGCTAAAGAAGAGCATGTTACTGTTATTAAAAAATATCCAACTAAAAAACTAATAGTAGAACAAGAGTTAGAGGCGCCTATAGAAGCAGTGAGTGATTATAACTTTACTAAAAATGATGGTACTGGTGTTTTTATTCTAGCTGAGGTTGGAGAAGAAATTATTGAAAACTTTACTAATTTTGTAAACGGTACTGAATGGGCTGTTGGAGATGAGTTGAGATTTTTACGCCAAGGTGCACCACAAGGTTCTTTGCCAGATGATTTTGATGTTCGATGTAGAGTAAAGCAAGATTTAAGTAACATACCTCTAGGTCCTGGTATAATTGACCCTGTGACTGGTTTACCTATCACGTTTCCATCAAGCACATATAGGTTAGAGATATTAAGTATATCACCATTAACACCTGTTGATCTTAGTATTGGACCAAATCAAGTTAATTTTACTTACGTAAATATTTTCGATGTTGTTAGAGTATTAGATGTAGACAGTTTGTTTGAAAAGAAATTTGTAAGGTTTGGTTATAGATGGAAATATCAAGATGGTGAATACTCTACTTTTTCTCCGTTTACTGACACAGTTTTTGCACCTTCATTTTTTGAGTATAATGCTGTATTAGGTTATAACAAAGCAATGGAAAATCATTTAACTGGCATAAAATTAAGAGAAATAGTTGCCTCAAACATACCTGATGATGTAGTTCAAGTTGATCTTTTATATATAGAATCTAACGCAACAACTGTTTATATTGTAGATAAAATAAAATATAACGATCTACCTAGCATAAACATAGGTTCTTCAAGTTATAACAACTGGATAACTAATCAATTTAAAATAAAATCAGATCTTATATATGCAGCTGTACCTGCCAATCAATTTTTAAGACCTTGGGATAACGTTCCTAGAAAAGCTTTAGCATTAGAAGTTACAGGCAATAGATTAGTGTTTGCAAATTACTTGCAAAACTATAATATGAATAATATTCTTGGTGAAAAATACAAACCAACACTAGAAGCTAGCTTTGACAAAAGATGGAAAACAGGTGTTGTAGCTGGTCAATCATCGTATGGAAAGCCAGTGTTATTTAAAGCCGTATACTTTGATAGTTTTGGAATACAAAATCCAGAGTTAAACTTTCATCGTTTATTTCAAACTCCAATAGAGCCTTTACTGGCATCTCCTTCAATAAAATCACTTAGGTCATATCAATTAGGTTTTACATATTCAGATGAGTACGGTAGAGAAACACCTGTATTTACCAGTGATGATGCTACTGTAAGAATACCTAAAAAAGAAGCAAAAGAAGTAAATCTATTAACATCTAGAATTACGTCTGATATACCTCACTGGGCTAAAAGCTTTAAGATGTATATTAAAGAAACTTCAAATGAATATTACAATTTACCTTTAGATAGGGTTTACAAAGCAGAGGACGGTAACTTATGGTTGTCATTTCCTTCATCTGAAAGAAATAAAGTAGACGAGCAAACGTATTTAATACTTAAAAAAGGTGCTGACTCTAATAGTTTAGTTGAGCCACAAGCTAAATATAAAATTATAGCAATTGAAAACGAAGCTCCTGACTTTCTAAAAACTAAAGATCGTTTGTTAGCAGAGGTTATAGGTGGACCTACAGCACCTCCAATACAACATTTGTTTAATGATTCTACTGGTGTAGCTTTTATTTCACCGCTAACTCCAAACACAAAGTCTTTTACAATAAACGCTAGTAACTTTGCTGATGAGTCAAGCGTTGCTTTAGAAGATTACGGAAGTGTTTTATCTTTTGATTTTAGAGATGCTAGTGGTAGATATTCTAAACGATACCCTATTGTAGATATTTCTTTAAATGATATTGGTGATGAATATACTATTGTTACTGAAACACCTATACTATCTTCAGAAACTTGGATGTTTGATGATGACACAGCTTTACCTCTTAATAATACACTTAAACTTCGTTTTTACAAAAGCATTACAAGAGTAAAACCAGAGTTTGATGGTAAGTTTTTTGTTAAAATTAATGGAGATTCAACAGCCGCTACTTTTTTAAACACAAACGCAGGTTCACCGCCTAGCTACGCGGTTGTTGCTGCGATGAACGCTTATTACTTTTCTGACACTGGTAAGTTTGGTATAACATCAGGTAGTATTGGCCGTGCTAGTGGTGGAAACATTGATGCA
>Ga0209535_1003357_pt1 | contig 10203 bp, 7 predicted proteins | sample LinPmetageLP28_FD_184041 | JGI IMG/M metagenome (GOLD analysis project Ga0209535, IMG submission 184041) | Marine viral communities from the Pacific Ocean - LP-28 (SPAdes) (version 2) | ecosystem: Environmental > Aquatic > Marine > Oceanic | place: Pacific Ocean | collected 2009-08-22
CTTTGCTTAAAGATTTTTATAAGTCTAATGCCATGAAGGACTCTGCTAACTCAGGTGAGTTTATGCAATGGGTAGATGGTGTTCTTGTAAAGCTAGGCTTTGCCCCTGATCAAACAAAAAAAGCTGCGGCACAAGCTGTAACTATTAGTGAAGTAGGTTATGGTGATTCTGAGTTTGACAAAAAAATACAAGAGATATTAGCTACAGAAACTGGTCGTGGTAGTGCTACAGGGCCACAAACATTTAATTACGGTGAAGCTGCAAATATACAAGCTATAACTAATGCTGCCACAGATACACCACCACCTGCAGCACCTCAAAATTTTAATGTAGCTGCAGCAAATAAAGAAGGTGCAGAATCTATGCTAGCTAAATCTAGGACAAATCCTTATGGAGAAATAACTAGCCTTGACTACGGATTAAAAAGGTCCGTCCCACTAGATGATGCAGCTAGAGCAGAATTTGAAAATAGATTACTTGAGGCAACAGCACCGTCAACTAAAACAGATACATCAGATGCATACGATTTTAAAAATTTAAGTACAGAAGATCAAATAAATGTATTAAAAAATAAAAGAGCGTTAAATAGGTATGCTAACGAGCAAAGTATTACTAAAGATTTAAATCCAGATGAAATGCAAGCTCTTCAAAATTTTCAAATGCCTAGAGACATTAGAAGCTCTATGGATCTTTTTTATAATAGTGACCCTATTTCCAAAGCAGCAGGGGGTACTAAAGTAGCAGGTGGTCCTGCACCTGCATCGCCATTAAAAACAACAAACACAAATGATAGTTTAATATCTGCCAGAAGTTATGATTCAGGCTATCCTGAAGGTATGAGAAATCTTTCGGGTGCAGGTACAACTCCACCTACTGTACCTGTTGCTGCACCGCCATTAGAAACAACAAGCATAGATGATAAATTTTCATCTAAGACACCTTATGCATTAGGTTATCCTGAAGGTATGAGAAATCTTTCAGGTGAAGGTATAACTACAGAACAAGTTCCTTTTATGTCAGAAAAAAGTATTCCTAAACTTTATAAAAGAGGACGTGACGCAATAAGTGATTTTATATTTTCAAATAGATACAATCCTGACAAAGAAACAGATACTTCTGAAGCTACTAGTAATGCCCCTATAGCTACTAATCAAACAAATGCTGTAACAGACTTTCAAGTAAAGGGTCCAGCACCTGAAAGAGAAAGAGTAACAAATCTACCTATAAGTAAAAGTATACAAACGCAAATGGCAAATGTTGCACCACCTACTGTTGCTGCACCTGTGCTAGGTGGTAGAGGTACTATGCCTGAGTTTGATGGAAGGGCATTAAGTGGTGATTTAAGTAGTAACTTAGTAGACCCAAGAAATATATTTGGAGAAGTAGGTAGAGGAAGTGGTTACGATATTCCTCAACAAACTATTACTCCGGGTGCATCTGCAGCATTTCAAGACTTTACTAAACAACCTATTGTTACTACAAATGTGCCAGTAAAACAAAATAAAGAAAGAGAAGAACCTAGTAAGCCTACAATAGAAAAATTGCAATTTAGTAATTTTAAAGCTAACGTTGTTACTACCCCTTCTACAAAAACAGGCGCAACAATTTTTGGTGGAAACAATCCTATTAACCCAGATGGTTTACCGGGCAAAGATTCTGTTGGAGCATTTAGAAATGGTTTCTATGCAGGTGACGGTATGGAATGGACAGAAGATGGTGGTCGTGTATATACAGGTGTAAATGCAGGTGTTACAGGAGATACTCAAGTAGTAGTAGCACCAAAAGATGTATTTAGTACAGGTGCAGATTTACTTGGTGATTATAATATTGTTGAAGAAATTTTTGGTATAGGAAAGGAAAAGAAGAAAAAGAAAACTCCTGTTGTAAAAACAGGTGATGGTGGTGTTGCAGCAGCTAAAAAGATTGTAGCTGATCAGAAGGCTTCAGGTAAAGTAGTATCAAGAGAAGACAAATCAGGAGAAAGAGAAGCTGCAAGAGCAGCAACTAAAACTACTAAATCATCAACTAAAAAATATGACACACAAAAAGAAGCAAAGGCTGCAACAGATAAAGCAGTAGAAAAATATGGAAGAGCTACTGGTGGCAGAGCTAAAGGTGGTTTAATTAACAAACCTAAAGCAAAGAAAACAAAAACAACTAACAAGCGTGGATTAGCAGCACGTAAGTAATCTGCTAAATATGAACTGGCTACTCACCCCCCTTACAACACATAGGCTACGGTGGCCCCAGTAAACAGGAACCAAAATGGAAAATCAAATAGTAGAAGCAAAAGAAGCACCTAAGACAATGATGATGCAACGTAAAAGCAGGGTGCAAGAACGAGTAGAAGAAGATGAAGCAGAATTAAAAGAGTTACTTGCAGAACAAGAAAGCACTGAAGTAGAAGCAAAAGAAGATGCAGAGCCTACTAGTGCAGAAGAAAAAAGTTATAAGAAACGTTACGCAGATTTACGTAGAGGATCACAGAAAGCTAAAGAAGATTTAGAGCAACGTATTAATGCATTAGAAACACAGCTTAAACAAAGTGCAGCACAAGAAATTAAACTACCTAAGTCAGATGAAGACATTGATACTTGGGCAAGTGAATACCCAGACGTAGCTGCCATTGTAGAAACTATTGCAATTAAAAAGGCACGTGAACAACAGGCAGGTCTAGCAGATAAAGTAAAAGAAATAGATGAGATGCGTGAGACTGCCTCACGTGAACGTGCAGAAGTAGAGTTATTAAAAGCCCATCCTGACTTTGGAGAAATACGTGACAGTGATGAGTTTCACGATTGGGCAGAAGAACAGCCTAAGTGGGTACAGGAAGCTCTATACGAAAATGATAACGATGCGAGGTCTGCATCACGTGCAATTGATTTGTACAAAGCAGATATGAACATATCAACAAAAAAACCTAGCAACAACAAAGATGCTGCTAAGTCTGTAAGTACTCGTAATAGTAGAAGTCAACCTGATGCTACAGCTAACAATAATAAGTTATCTGAATCAAAGGTAAATAAAATGTCTACTAAAGAGTACGAAAAACATCAAGACGAAATCATGGAAGCTATACGAAGTGGTAATTTTATTTACGATATTTCGGGTAGCGCACGATAAAGTACTTGACAATAAGAGTATAAAGTATATAACTATATACATTAGGTTTAATGCAGCCCCCTATTTTTTGGGCCACCTGCATTAGCCTTTCTTCACAAACATAAATAGTTCTAGCGATTACCTAATATCTTTGGCCCGTTACATAGAAGGTTGGCCGACCCTCTATACTAATGTTACCCAACAGAGTTAGCCTCATTAAAAACGATTTTAGTTTGTATCTGTGTCTCAATGCAAAGGATATTACAATGGCATTTACGACAGCTTCGGGTTATGGAAATCTACCTAATGGTAATTTTAGCCCGGTCATTTACAGCAAACAGGTACAGCTTGCGTTCCGCAAAGCTACTGTCTGTGGTGACATTACTAACTCCGATTACTTCGGAGAGATAAGTGGTCAGGGCGATACCGTCAAGATCATTAAGGAACCAGAAATTTCTGTTTCGCAGTATGCACGTGGCACAAATGTCACAGCACAGGATTTACAGGACGAAGACTTCTCATTAGTCATTGACAAAGCTAACTATTTTGCTTTCAAAATGGACGATATTGAAGAAGCTCATAGTCATGTAAACTTCATGGATCTCGCATCTAATCGTGCTGCATATCGTCTAGCAGATCAACATGACCAAGAAGTTCTTGGGTACATGGCTGGTTATGCACAGTCTTCATTGCACTCACAAGCTGATGGACTGAACTCAACTGTAAACGGTACTAAAGCAGTATCAACTGCAGGATCGAATGAGTTGCTATCTTCTATGCAGCTTCATAAAGATGACTTCGGCAATATTACTACAAGCTCTGCAGGAACACACTCTATTCCTTTAGCTGCTCGCCTGCCGGGTGCAACTGCACTTCCAACTGCTACAGCTTCACCAGCAATGGTTGTTGCTCGTATGGCTCGTTTGCTTGATCAACAGCAAGTTGACAAACAAGGGCGTTGGATTGTAGTCGATCCAGTATTCATGGAAATTCTTGCAGATGAAGATTCACGCTTTATGAACGCAGATTTCGGTGAATCAGGTGGATTGCGTAATGGTCTTTCCATTAACAACTTCCACGGCTTTCGTGTATATTCTTCGTCTAACCTACCATCCGTAGGTACTGGACCGGGAACTACAGGTAGTGCAAACCAACTAACCAACTTCGGTGTCATCGTAGCTGGTCACGATTCTGCTGTCGCAACTGCGGAGCAAATCAATAAGACAGAAACATATCGTGACCCTGACAGCTTTGCTGACATTGTTCGTGGTATGCATCTATACGGCAGGAAGATTCTTCGTCCAGAAGCTATCGTTACTGCTCGTTATAACGCAGCGTAAGGGGGATATAAATTATGGCTACTTATGACATGACTTCCGTTGATACCGCTGGTGTTGGAGCAAACGTTTTAGCTGTTCCAACTAACGTTGGTAACACTGTACGAACCATTGAAGCAATCCTAGATATTGATGCAATGGTAACTGCAGGTTACTCTGGTGCAGATGGAGACATCTTTCAATTACTTGAAATCCCTGCCGAATCAGTAGTGGTTGCTGCTGGTGCAGAAATCATGAAGTCCTTTACTGCAAGTTGTACTTGTAATATTGACTTTGCTGGTGGAGATGACATCATTGATGGTGCTGCTCTTGATGCTGCCGCTGGTACGTATCTTGCAAAAGGTACTAATGGCGAAGCTAACATTGTAAATACAGGAGCAGCTTCAACTTTTGCTGCCGCTGCACTTGCATGTGTTGGTGCTGCAGATACTATTGACGTAGTTGTTGCGGGTGCTGCACCTGCTACTGGACGTTTACGGGTATACGCAGTAATTGCTGACGTTTCTGCCGCAATGACAGAAGCTGCAGTTGCACAGCGTGATCAAGTATAATACTAAACACTTCTTTGGGGCTGGCATGTCGCTGGCCCCATTAACGCATCTAAAGGAAACTTAATGGCATATACATACTTAGATATTACAAATGAAGTCATTGCTCGTTTTAATGAGGTTGCTCTTACATCTTCTAACTTTACTGCAGCTAGAGGATTTCAAATACAATGTAAAAATGCAATAAATGATTCTATTGATTATATTAATACTAGTGCATATAGTTGGCCCTTTAATCATTCTACTAAAACAGACACACTTGTTGCAGGTACTACCCGATATAGCATACCTACTACTGCTAAACATGTAGACTACGATACCTTTAGACTTGTAAAAGATGATTCATTAAGTGTAGGTGGTGGTAGTTTAAACGTTTTAGATTACAAAGATTACCTAGATAGTTTTGTTACACAGGAAGATCAAACAGATGTAGGTAGTGTACCTCGTAGTGTTTTTAGAACTCCTGATAATAACTACGGTTTATATCCTTATCCTGATAAGGCATACTCTTTAAAGTACGAATTGTATTCATATACAACTTCCTTATCTGCAGCTACAGATGTTCCTGTAATACCAGAGCAATACAGAGCCGTTATAATAGACGGTGCAACTGCATATGGGTATCAGTACAGGGGTGAAGCAAATCAATTTCAATTAAACTTTCAAAGGTTTGAAGCAGGTATAAAAAATATGAGAAGTCTTTTATCTAACAGGGTAGATTACATAAGATCTAAAATGATTACACGATCATCTAAATCTGTAAGTATGTTTGGTTAAGGTTTAAATATGGCAGACGAATCAGGTCTTAATCCATTTATCTTTCCATGTAAAGGTGGTTTAGTACTTAACCGTTCTACTTTTACTATGGACCCCGGAGAAGCATTTGAGTTGCAAAACTTTGAGCCTGATATTAAAGGTGGCTACCGTAGGATAAATGGATATTCTAAATGGAACGCTAACGTAGTTCCTCATACTTCTGCTACTTCTGAAAAGGTACTTATGTCTGCGTACCACAAAGGCGAGGTAATAGCTGCTAGAGGTACTAAAGTATTTAGATCTACAGGTGCAAGTAATGCACTAAACGGTGCAATTAATAATTCAGCTACTACACTTACACTGGATAGCACTGCAGACTTTAGTACAACAGGTACTATACTTGTAGGTACAGAACAGATTACTTACACAGGTAAGAGCACTACACAGCTTACTGGTTGTACAAGAGGAGCAAATAGTACTAGTGCTGCAGCACAGGCAGATAATGCAACACTTACACAGTACTGGACACAAATAGATACAGGTCGTACAAGTGCAAGTAAATATACTTTTTATAGGCAAAGTTTAGGGGGTACAGACATAATAGTATTTGCCGATGGAGCTAATCCTGCTTCATACTTTGCCTCTGGTAATTCGGTAACTGACATAAATGGAACAGGTACACCTGCCGATCCTAAGTTTGTAACAGGACACAAGAACACTTTATTTTTTGCAGGTATGTCTAGTAATCCACAAGAAGTAGTTTTTAGTGCGCCTTATTCAGCTACAGATTTTACTCCTGCTAATGGTGCAGGGTCTATTGCAGTAGAAAGTCCTATTACAGGATTGTTTCCATTTCGTAATGATCTTATTATATTTTGTGAAGAACGTATATTTAAGTTGTCAGGTAACAGTGTAGCTGACTTTCAGTTAGTTCCTATATCTCGTAACATAGGATGTATGAATGGATTTACTATACAAGAATTTGCAGGGGACATTGTATTTTTAAGCAGAGATGGCCTTAGAACTGTAGCTGGTACTGAACGTATCGGTGACGTAGAGCTTGGAAGCATTAGTACACCAGTACATCAGTTGTTTAATGTGCATAGTACGATAGATGAATTTGATTCTTTGATTGTACCTGACAAGACACAGTATAGAATATTTTTTGTAAACTCGTCTACGTCTGTAAAGAAAACAACAAAGGGTGTTATTGCTCATAGATCAAAAGAAGGATATGAGTTTTCTGAAACACTTGGGTTACAACCTTCCTCTACTGACTCTATAAATGAAGATGGTAAAGTATATGTATTACATGGTGGGTATGATGGATATGTGTACAGACAAGAGCAAGGTAATACTTTTGATGGAGACAATATAATTGGTAGATACAGATCACCTGACTTAACTATGGGTGATGCAGGTATTCGTAAAAACTTTCAAAGGGTTATTATTAACTATGCACCTGAAGGTGTAGTAAACTCTGATTTGTTTTTACGATATGACTATGAAGACCCTAATGCCCCAAGACCTGCAGCCTATCCATTTGACAGTAGCTCTATCGTTGCTATATATGGATCAGGAGCATACGGTACTGTTACTTATGGTGGACAGTCTCAGCCTTTGGTGAGACAGGCAGTAGAAGGTAGTGGTTTTGCAATAGCACTAAGGGTTGTTGACAATGGTACATCAGAGCCTTACTCACTTAAAGGCTTTCAGTTAGAGTTTGATGCAGCCGCAAGGCGTTAAAGGAGAATTAAATGGCTGGTTATACACGGCAGTCCACATACACAGACGGTGACATTATTGACGCAGCAGACTCCAATGACGAGTTTGATCAACTTTTAGCTGCCTTTAATGCTTCCTCTGGACACACGCACGATGGCACTTCTGCAGAAGGTGCGCCAATTACTAAGTTATTAAGTAACACACTTACGTTTGGTGCAGCTACTTCAGGTACAGATATTACTGTTACCTTTGACGGTGAAAGTAATGACGGTGTATTAAAGTGGATGGAAGACGAAGACTACTTTGAGTTTTCTGATGACATACTTGTAGCCTCTACTGAAAAGATACAGTTTCGTGATACCGCTATTTATATTAACTCATCTGCTGATGGTCAACTTGATCTCGTAGCTGATACAGAAATACAAATTGCAGCTACTACTATTGACATAAATGGTGCTGCAGACATCTCAGGTAACTTAGCTGTAGGTGGTAATCTTACAGTTGCAGGTAATGCTACAGTAACAGGCACTACAACGTTTAATGGTGGTACACTTACATTAGGTGACTCAGCAAGTGACAACGTAGTATTTGGTGCAGATGTTGACTCACACATTATACCTGACGATGATGACACATTTGACCTTGGTAGCTCAAGCCAACAATGGCGTAACATATATATTGATGGTAGTGCCTACATTGATGGACTTGCAGAAGATATACTTGTAGCTACAGACAAGAAGGTAGGCTTTCGTGACAGTGCTATCTACATTAACTCTAGTGCAGATGGTCAGCTAGACATTGTTGCAGATACTGAGATACAAATTGCAGCTACAACAATAGACATTAACGGTGCAATCAATGCAAGTGGTGAGATCATTGCTGCCTCGTTGGACATTAGTGGTAACATTGATGTAGACGGTACAACTAACTTAGACGTAGTTGATATTGACGGTGCAGTAAATATTGCCGCTGCAACTACAGTAGCTACAGATAACAAGATACAGTTTCGTGACACTGGCCTGTACATTAACTCAAGTACAGATGGACAGTTAGATATTGTAGCTGACACTGAAGTACAAATAGCTGCAACTACAGTAGACATTAATGGTGCAGTAGATGTATCGGGTAATCTATCTGTAGGTGGTAACTTAGATGTTACAGGTACATTTGATCTAAGTGACTCAAACTTTACTAACGCAGGTGACATACAGCTAGACAGTATTACAGGTGACTCAGATACAAACACTAGCATTGCATTTAGTGGATCAGATGTAATTACGGTTACTACTGGTGGTGAGACACAAGTTACATTTAACAATGGTTCTATTCTACCTACAACTGACAATGACGTAGACTTAGGATCTAGCTCACTAGAGTTTAAAGACTTATACATTGATGGTACTGCCTATGTAGATGCTATTAACTTTAATGGTACTGCAATATCTGCTACTGCAGCAGAACTTAATATCATGGATGGTGTAACAAGTACTGCAGCAGAGCTTAACATTCTTGATGGCGTTACGTCAACTGCAGCAGAACTAAATATACTTGACGGTGTAACATCTACAGCCGCTGAGTTAAACATCCTTGATGGTGTTACAGCTACAACTGCAGAGATAAACCTTATTGATGGTGATACTTCAAGAGGTACTACAGCAGTAGCAAGTGGTGACGGTATCCTTATCAATGATGCTGGAACTATGCGTATGACTAATGTAGATACAGTGTCTACATATTTTGCAAGTCATAGCGTAGGTGGAGGTAACATTGTTACTACTGGTGCATTAAACTCAGGTAGTATTACTTCTGGCTTTGGTGCTATAGATAATGGTTCATCTAACATTACTACGACAGGTGTAGGTTCCTTTGGTTCACTAGATATTAGTGGTGCTATAGATGTAGATGGCACTACCAACTTAGATGCAGTAGACATAGACGGTGCTGTAGATATGGCAGATACTCTGCAGGTTACAGGAGTAGCTACACTTACAGCTACTGCAATAGCTAACGCAGGTGTATCTGTAAAGAACGGAGCTACATCTGCTGGCTTTGTAGAGTTCTTTGAGGACTCAGATAATGGCTCAAACAAAGTAACACTAATAGGACCAGCATCTACTGCAGATGTGACCTTGACTTTACCTGCTGCTGCTGGTACAGTTGCAACAACAGATGACGCCACAGCCCTAGCCATTGCGCTTGGTTGATATAGGAGAAAACAATGGCTAATACTTTTAAGACAATTACAAGGGATGTAGCACCAGCTAGTGCTGGCACAGCCGAAACAATATACACAGTACAGTCTGGTAGTACAGTAATTATACTTGGGCTATTCTTATGTAACGTACACAGTTCACAGGTTACTGCCTCAGTTGACTTTGTAAGTACAACTACCCAAACAAGTCAGACACAGAACACTACGGCACAGCTAGTTAAAGATGTAGCTATACCTGTAGGGTCATCTCTGTCTGTACTTGACGGTAAGATTGTAGCTAATGTAGGTGACATAATTAAAGTAGACTGTTCTGTAGCTGACAAAGTTTCAGTAATAATGAGTTACATGGAGATAACCTAATGGCAGGATATATTGGCTCTAGGGCTGTAAGTGTAAACACTACATCAGCTACCCTCACTGATGACCTAACGATAGGTGACGATCTTACCGTTACTGATGACATGACCGTTGGTGGCACTCTTGGAGTTACAGGTGTCTTAACTGCAACGTCTTTGGACATATC
>Ga0209535_1003361_pt1 | contig 10193 bp, 10 predicted proteins | sample LinPmetageLP28_FD_184041 | JGI IMG/M metagenome (GOLD analysis project Ga0209535, IMG submission 184041) | Marine viral communities from the Pacific Ocean - LP-28 (SPAdes) (version 2) | ecosystem: Environmental > Aquatic > Marine > Oceanic | place: Pacific Ocean | collected 2009-08-22
CTGAGTGCTATAATTTCCAACATCGCACAAGAGGGACTCTTGGTTATCTAAATTCTTATAACCCTAAGCCCCCCCTTGTTTTCTTTGGAACATTGGAACAACACTAGGTAACTCGTTGTATACAAAGGACAAATCGTGTTCCAAAGTTCACTACAAAACCACACACCAATTGGAACATACTGTTGCATCTTGGAACATAATGTCATTTGGAAGTTTTCTAAATGAACTCTTAAATAACCAACGGCTATTTACCCATCTGTTATTTAAGCACTCGCGAGGGAGGTCGCGTGAGAGCTCGCGAGAGTGGTAACTGGTCTCAAAATAGTGAGACCAAAAAAAAGGGACTCCGAAGAGTCCCTTTAGGTTTACTTCTCTTGATTCTCACGCTTAGTTATATCCTTAAAAAGTTTTTTAAGCTCTAAGTATCTAGGCTTAATTTCTTTCCATGCTAAACCAATCGCATCACCTTTATCAATAGCGTTATTGATATTTCTAAAGTTATCCCCTTCCCACGTTGATAACTTATTTAATAAACTTTGAGACCGTGTAATATTACTGTTACGTTTTACACCGTCCTTTTTAGTTTTTTGAGAATTATCAAGTGTTCGAACCTTAGAGCGAATCCCCTCTTTTACTGATAATATAACTTCAGAAAATTTATCAAAAGCTATTGGATTCTTTTTTTCCAAGTTAGTCATAAAGATAGGTTTCTGAGTATATTGATAAATACCAAATTCACTATCAAGTGATAGGTTTAAAGATGTTCCTTTAATCCTGGTATCATCATTCGCAACATTCTCAAAATCTTCCTTAGAAACTTTATTCCATTTACCATTATCTAAAAGATGATAACCATAAACTTCTGAAGTATTTTTTGCACAATACTTTTTACATAGTGCAAATTTAATTTTTTCAAAAGCTTCTTTTTGATTTTCATCTGTAGACCTTTCAGATTTAAAATTAGGGTAAACTGTATATAATTCAGCGATAACTAATTCTGTATCTTCGGATGAATCAAAATATCTATCAGCCCATGTTATAGGGTTGAATACTGCCTTACTTACTGCCTTACTTACTGCCTTACGTGTTGGAGCTTTTGTAACTTTATTATGATTTAAAATATTCATAACGTTTCCTTTTAGTTATTAAAAAATACTCACGTTATTACTAACGCTTAAACACTTTATACCGTATACTAGACTTCACGCCTAATTAGTAGACGGTTATTTACCCTTTTGTTAAATAAGAGACGTGGCACACGAGGTATCGCGGGCGTGATAACTGGTCTCAGAATAATGAAACACAAAAAAGAAGGGAGCCGAAGCTCCCCCTTTTAGTTAATTAAACGATGGGGTATAGAACACCAAGCATGTATCCCATCAATAAACATGCAAGCCCTATGCAAGTACAACTAATGAACATATCAAATGCATGTCTCTCATATGTTTCATTTACTGTATCCTGCAATTGTTGTTGTGACCATATAGGTTTATCATTCATAATGTATCTCCATTTAGTTTATAATATACTCAGCATTGCTTTGCCTTAATCACTTTATACATCTATATAGCTTCCATACCTAACCGTACCCTCCCCCCACCCCACACATTTTCGTTGGGACTCCATACATACATACATACATATAGACTTACACAAATAATTACACCAAAATGAAACACCACCCCCCTTACTTTACAAAAGGTAGAATGAAAAAATTTTTTGTAGATTTTTTGAAAACCCTGTGATACACTGAATGCGTAAATATGTATTTCCTTTTAGTTATTTACACGAGGCCTACTCTACCCTCTCTGGAGTAGGTCTTACCTACGAATGATTCTCATTACCTCATCAAATTAAAAACTTCTATATAATCTACATCATGAATAATATTTCTATATATGTAGCGTTCTTTTTGTTAGCCCTTGCTAGTTGCCTTGCATTAATTTATTAGTTATACTTCGAACTATAGCTGCAAATTAAACCAAAGGTGCACAGCGACACATGTCAGATGATAATCATATAGTAGTGGTACCCCACGTGGACGACAATATCCCCCTGCCTAAAAATGCAGCAGAGGCGTTTCCTAAATTAACAGTTGAAGAAGAAGTAGAGGTAAGGTCTAATACTATAAAGCTAGTATCAGATATTGCTGGAGAAAACATAGAACCATCTGAACAAGACCAAGAGAAAGCAAAAGAACTTGCAAAAGAAATGATTAACAACCCAGAGCTTAGACCTGAGTTTGCTAATTATCCTAATGAGACTATAGCTTTTCTTGCAGGGTTAGTGGCACAAAGTAATCATATGATAGTTAAGGATTTAGCTGACTTAAAATTACACGTTGTTAATAATTTAGTAAAAGAAGCAGAGATGGCAAAGTCATCACGAGAAAGAATAGCAGCACTTAAAGCTATTGGAGAGATAGATGGAGTAGATGCATTTAAAAGAAAAACTGAAGTTACTCATATTACTAAGTCTGGCGACGAGCTTGAGAAAGAGTTGTTAGAAACTATAGAGCAGTTAAAAGGTACAGTAATTGAAGGTGAAGTAATAGAGACTAAGATTAATGATTAGTCACGATGATTTAGAGTTGTTGCAAAAATCTTTACCCCATATGTCTGAAAGTGACAGAAGAAGAAACCTATTACTGTTACAACAGTATAAAAAAGAAATAACCAAAACACAGGGCAAGGCAAATTTCTTAGATTTTATTAAACATGTATACCCTGATTATAAAGTAGGAGCGCACCATGCAAGGCTGGCTAAATTATTTGAAGAAATCTCTCAGGGCAAACGCAAAAGAGTTATCGTTAACATTGCCCCTCGACATGGAAAGTCGGAGCTTATTTCCTATCTGGCACCAGCCTGGTATTTGGGTAATCATCCTGCTAAAAAAGTTATCATGGCATCTCACACTGCTGACCTTGCGGTTAATTTTGGGCGTAGAGTCCGTAACCTCGTGGGTTCAGACCCGTATAAAGACATATTTCCCGACATTAACCTTCAAGCAGATTCTAAATCGGCTTCTCGTTGGGGTACTAATTTTAATGGTGAGTATTTTGCTATTGGTGTCGGCGGGGCTCTTGCTGGTAGGGGTGCAGACCTCTTTATAATTGATGACCCCCACTCTGAACAAGACGCGAAAATGGGTAAGTCAGATGTTTTTCTTCCTGCTTGGGAGTGGTTTCAGTCTGGACCTTTGCAAAGGCTTATGCCTGGGGGCGCTATTGTTGTTGTCATGACTCGATGGTCTAAATTAGACCTAACAGGACAGATAGTTGACCAAATGGTAAAGAATGATGACGTGGATGACTGGGAAGTTGTTGAATTTCCAGCGATTTTAGAGAATAAACAAGGAAAAGAAGTACCGTTATGGCCTGAGTTCTGGCCTTTAGAAGAATTACAAGCTAGACGAGCAGCTTTGGATGTAAGATATTGGAACGCTCAGTACTTACAAAACCCAACATCTGAAGAAGGAGCGTTAATTAAGCGAGAATGGTGGAATATTTGGGAAGAAGAGAACCCACCTGCTTGTGAATTTACTATAATGACGCTTGATGCAGCTCAAGAAGCTAATAATAGAGCTGATTACAATGCATTAACCACTTGGGGTGTCTTTTTTGACGAAGAAACTAATAATTACGCTATAATATTACTTAATGCTATAAAGCAGCGGTTAGAATTCCCAGAGTTAAAACAACTTTGTATAGAAGAATATAGAGATTGGGAACCTGACGCATTTATAGTAGAGAAAAAGTCAAATGGGGCTGCAATTTACCAAGAATTTAGAAGAATGGGCATACCTGTAGGGGAATTTACTCCAGGAAAAGGTCAAGACAAAATAAGTAGAGTAAATGCAGTATCCGATTTGTTTAGTGGGGGTGTAGTATGGGCTCCTGATAGACGATGGGCTAAAGAAGTTATAGAAGAATGTAATGATTTTCCGTCAGGTGCTAATGATGACTTGGTGGATGCAACAACTTTAGCACTTGCTAGATTTAGGCAAGGTGGATTTATTCGCTTGCCAAGTGATGAAGAAGATGATATACAGATGTTTAGGGGACGTAATAATAAAAAATATTATGCAGTGTAATATAAGGAAAAACAATGGCAGACGTAGATAAAGGACTATATGCAGCTCCAGTAGGAGTTGAAGAGATGGCTGAGTCAGAAGAAGCTATTGAAATAGAAATAGAAGACCCAGAAAAAGTTACGATTGGTATAGGTGAGGCTGAAATAATTATAGACCCTGACCGAATGGAAGATGAAGAGTTTAATAAAAACTTAGCTGAAGAATTAGATGAAAAGTATATGGCTCAGTTATCTTCTGATTTACTTTCAGATTTTACCAACGACCTTAATTCAAGAAAAGACTGGCTAGAAACTTATGTTGATGGCTTAGAACTACTTGGTCTTAAAATTGAAGAACGCACCGAACCATGGGAAGGTGCATGTGCTGTATACCACCCGCTTCTTTCCGAAGCATTAGTTAAATTCCAAGCTGAAACTATGATGGAGACCTTTCCAGCTGCAGGCCCTGTAAAAACTTCTATCATTGGTAAAGAAACTAAAGACTGTATTGAAGCTGCTCAACGTGTTCAAGAGAATATGAATTATCAACTCATGGACTGTATGCCAGAGTATCGACCTGAACATGAAAGAATGTTATGGGGACTAGGTTTAGCAGGTAATGCATTTAAAAAAGTTTATTATGACCCAGCATTAGAACGTCAAGTATCTATTTTTGTACCAGCTGAAGATATGGTGGTACCTTACGGTGCATCTAACTTAGAAACAGCTGAACGTATAACACATGTTATGCGTAAAACTAAACAAGAACTTCATTACTTACAAGAAATGGGTTTTTATCGTGACATAGAATTAGGTGACCCAACTTACGATTTAGATGAAGTAGAGAAAAAGATAGCGGAGCAAATGGGCTTTGATGCTACTAATGATGACCGATATAAAATATTAGAAATGAACGTTAACCTTGACTTAGAAGGTTATGAAGATAAAGATGGTAGTCGTAAAACAGGAATAGCACTTCCATACATAGTTACTGTAGATAAAGGTACTTCAGAGATTCTAGCTATTAGACGTAATTGGAATCAAGATGACAGTATGAAAAAACGTAGAGAACATTTTGTTCACTATGGTTATATTCCAGGATTTGGTTTTTATTGCTTTGGTCTGATACACCTAATTGGTGGATTTTCAAAATCAGGCACAATGCTATTAAGACAGTTAGTAGACGCAGGTACATTATCAAATCTCCCAGGTGGTTTCAAAGCAAGAGGCTTACGTATTAAAGGTGATGATACACCAATCGGTCCAGCAGAATGGCGTGATGTAGACGCACCGTCTGGAACTATACGAGATAACCTAATGCCATTACCTTACAAAGAGCCTAGCCAAGTGCTTGCTGCTTTGATGGATAAAATTATTGATGAAGGTAGACGTTTTGCTTCTGCTGCAGACATGAAAGTATCTGACATGTCAGCTAACTCTCCAGTTGGTTCTACACTTGCTATTCTTGAACGTACCCTCAAAGTAATGTCAGCAGTTAATGCTCGTATTTATTATGCAATGAAAAAAGAGTTTGGTCTACTTAAAACTTTAATAAGAGACTACACTGACCCTGATTATGTATATGACCCTACAACAGGAACACCAGGAGCTAAACAAGAAGACTACGATAAGGTATCACTTATACCTGTAGCTGACCCAAATGCTGCAACTATGGCACAAAAAGTTGTGCAGTATCAAGCGGTTATGCAAATGGCTCAACAAAATCCACAGATATATGACTTACCTGAACTTAACAGACAAATGTTAGATGTATTAGGAGTAAAAAATGCAGAGAAACTAATACCTACTTCTGAAGAAGCTAAACCAGAAGACCCAGTATCTGAGAATATGGACATATTAAATAATAAACCTGTAAAAGCATTTATATATCAAGACCACGAAGCACATTTAATGGTACATATGTCGTTTAGAGATGACCCTAAAATGAAACAAGTCATGGCTCAAAACCCTAAAGCTCAACTAATGTTAGCAGCTATGGAAGCTCATATAGCAGAACATGTAGGATTTGAATACAGAAGACAGATAGAAGAACAACTTGGTTCTACTTTACCTCCTCCTAATACACCAATGGATGAAACTTCTGAAACAGGAATAGCTCGAATTACTGCTAAAGCAGCTAAAAAATTATTACAAAAAGACGTTAAAGAAGCTCAAATGCAACAAAATATGGCTGCTCAAAAAGACCCAATACTACAAATGCAACAACAAGAACTCAAACTTAAACAAATGGAAGCACAAGCTAAAGCTCAAAAAATGCAAGCTGATACTCAACTAGATGCAGCTAAACTTGAACTAGAAAAAGAAAAACTTGCAACTGAAGAAAGAATTGCTGGAGCTAAAATAGGAGCTAATGCTAGTTTAGATAATAGAAAAATTGAAGCTAAAGAATTAATGGAAGGAACTAAAATGGGCATGCAAGCAGTACAACAGCAAGCTGATTTAAAACTCCGTGAAAACGAATCTAAGTTACGTAATAAAACTAAGATAGAAGAAACTAAAGACGAGGATAATATTAACTAGAAAAGGATTAACATGGCAGAGAAAGAAACGCTTATGCTTTTATCCAGCCAGATAAAAGAAAGACGCAACGAAGTAACAGAAGACATGGCTAGAGGGGGTGCAGACCTTGGAGGTTATCAACATGCATGTGGACAGGTTAGAGGATTTGATACAGTCCAAATGATGATTTCTGATATGCTGGTAGTGCACAAAAAAGAAGAAGAAGACTTTGAAAGTAGTCCTACAGATAATGTAGTTACTATGGATAAGGGGGATAAGAAATGAGTATAGACCCTAATATTGAAAGTGACTATCTTTTAGCTACACCAGATAAAACTATAGTAAACTCTGGTGGTAAGCCAATTAAAAAACTCAAAAACACAACTACCACAGAAGGTAAAAAAGTAAGTGAGGATGAAGCATTAGCTAAACTTACTACTCAACTTCCTGATGTTAAAGGCTATCGTATTTTATGTATGGTACCTGAAGCAGATGAAAAGTATGAAAGTGGTCTTATTAAATCAGATTCTGTAAAACAAATACAAGAACATTCAACTGTTGTTTTATTTGTCATGCAGCTAGGAGATTTAGCTTATAAAGATGAAGCTAGGTTTCCGTCAGGTGCTTGGTGTAAAGAAGGAGACTTCGTTATAACTCGTGCTTATGCAGGAACTAGAATTAAAATTCACGGAAAAGAATTCCGCATTATTAACGACGATACCGTAGAAGCAGTGGTCGATGACCCACGCGGATACGAACGCGCATAGGAGATTGATATGGCAGAGATAATTAATGAAATACCTGAAGAGTTAGAAATGGAGGGCGAAGAAGTTGAGGTAGATTTAAGTAAAAAATCAGCTAAAACTGAAAAGTCTACTGCAGACGTTGAACGCGTAGAAGAGCTTAAAAAAGTAGAATCAGAATTAGAAATTGAAGAAGAAGATGATACTCCACCTGAAGACAGAGGCAAAGAACCACTACCTAAAGAAATTGTAGAAGAAGTAGAAAATGATACTTTAGAAGGTTATTCTGACCGAGTTAAACAAAGGTTTGCTCAGCTTAAAAAAATGCAACACGATGAGAGACGTGAAAAAGAAAGAGCTGAAAGAGAAAAAAATGAAGCTATTGCATATGCTCAAAAAGTAATGGAGCAAAATAAAAAACTTCAATCTACTTTAAGTGATGGTGAAGAGACTTATTTAAAAACTTTAGAAGAAAAATACACTAGCGATTTGGCTGTAGCTAAACGAAATTATAGTGAAGCTTATGATTCAGGTGATACTGAAAAAATAGTATCTGCTCAAGAACAAATGAACGAAGCGCAGTTTAAATTAAATAATGCAAAAAATCAAAAACCGCAGTATAATAAACCTTTACAAGCTGAACCTAATAGTGTAGATAATACACCAACAGATTATAAACCTGACCCACGAGCAAAAGAGTGGCAAGACAATAATCAGTGGTTTGGTAAAAATAAAGTGATGACAGCTACAGCTTTAGGGCTTCATGATGAACTTCTTAGTGAAGGGATTCAAGTGTCATCAGATGCTTACTACCGTCGTATTGATAATACGATGCAGAAACTATTTCCTGAGAATTTTGGGAAAGACCCGTTGGAATCGGATAAGCCGGCCCAGCGCAAACCTTCTAATGTAGTTGCACCGGCAACGCGTAGTACCGCGCCAAAAAAAGTACGCCTAAGTAAGACACAAGTTGCTTTTGCTAAAAAGCTTAAGTTAACACCGGAGCAATATGCACGAGAAATGATAAAATTGGAGAACGCAAATGGATAAGGTAAAAAGAGAATCAAGAGAAACAGAAGTAAGACAAGACGAAGCGAAAAAATGGCAACCTGCCTCACTCCTTCCGGAGTTCAAACAACAACCGGGATGGGCGTATCGTTGGGTTAGAGTTTCTTTACTTAATGAATCTGATAACATGAACGTCTCTTCAAAAATGCGTGAAGGCTGGGAGCCGGTAAAACATTCGGAACACCCAGAAGTCATAATACAGTCAGACCCCAATAGCCAGTTTAAAGAAGGCATAGAAATTGGTGGTCTATTACTTTGTAAAGCTCCTCAAGAAATGATAGACCAGAGGAAAGCTTATGTAAATGAAAAAACACGAGCACAGACTGAAGCAGTGGATGCGCAATACATGAATCAAAATGACCCACGTATGCCTAAATTCGCTGAAGGTCAAGAGAATGGTCAAAGTTTTGGAAAGGGGAAAAAATAATTAGGAGAAACAATCATGGCAACTACAGCTACGCCCTATGGGCTTAAAGCAGTAAACCATATAGGCGGAACTCCATACGCGGGTTCTACACGTCTATTACCGATTGCTTCTGGATACGGAACTAACATATATAATGGCTCGGTTGTTCAAATCGTAGCCGCGGGAACTATCGAAATTGTTACAGATTTAGGTAACAATGCTGACCAATTCCCTGCTGGTGTTATTGGTGTTTTTGTAGGTGTTACCTACACAGACCCAAATCTAGGCACAGTAGTGTTTAGAAATAACTTCCCGACAGGTACAGTGGCAGACGATATTCAAGCATATGTTATTGATGACCCAGATGTAATCTTTCAGGCACAGGCGGACGGTGCAGTTACACAAGCTGACTTAGGTCAGAATACTAACTTTGCAGCAGTGCAATCTACAACTACAGGCGATACTACAAATGGTAACTCCAATACTGCAGTATCTTCTACAACAGCTACGACAGCAACTATTGCTTTCCGTATTGTTGACTTTGTAGATGGTCCAAAATCAACCGTGGGTGATGCATTTACTGACTTATTAATTAAGTTTAATGCAGGTATTCACTCTTATGACCGTGGTTTAGGCATATAATTTAAGGAGAATATGACATGGCGATTTCAAGAGCCCAGCTCCTTAAGGAGCTATTACCAGGACTTAACGCTTTATTTGGTTTAGAGTATGAAAAATATGGCGAAGAGCATAAAGAACTTTATGAGACCGAGTCTTCAGACCGTTCTTTTGAAGAAGAAACAAAACTAGCAGGCTTTGCAGGTGCACCTCTTAAAACTGAGGGAGCAGCTATTGCGTATGACAACGCACAAGAAGCTTTTACAGCTAGATATAACCACGTAACAATTGCTTTAGGATTCAGTTTAACTGAAGAAGCGGTTGAGGATAATCTATATGATAGTCTTTCAGCTCGTTATACTAAAGCTCTTGCTCGTTCAATGGCAAATACTAAGCAAGTTCGTGCAGCTAACGTTTTAAACAATGGCTTCAACGGTGCTTTCTTAGGTGGTGACGCACGTTCACTATTTGGTACAGCCGCTGGCGGTGCAGTTACTAACCACCCATTAGTTTCAGGTGGTACAAACAGTAACGTACAGGCAGTTGCAACAGACCTTAATGAAACAGCATTAGAAAACGCAGTGATTCAGATTGCAGCGTGGACCGATGAAAGAGGCCTATTGATTGCTGCTAAACCTCGTAAGTTGGTAATTCCACCAGCATTACAATTCGTTGCTACTCGTTTATTAGATACTCAACAACGTGTTGGTACAGCTGATAACGATCTTAACGCATTGAGAAATAATGGCGCAATTCCAGAAGGTTAC
>Ga0209535_1003362_pt1 | contig 10192 bp, 8 predicted proteins | sample LinPmetageLP28_FD_184041 | JGI IMG/M metagenome (GOLD analysis project Ga0209535, IMG submission 184041) | Marine viral communities from the Pacific Ocean - LP-28 (SPAdes) (version 2) | ecosystem: Environmental > Aquatic > Marine > Oceanic | place: Pacific Ocean | collected 2009-08-22
TTTCTTGCATCTTGAATTTTTAAACGTTCTAATTCTTTTTCGTTTGCAGTAAGTTCTTGTACCTCTATTACTGTTTCTGGAATAGAGTTTGTAATTTCATTCTTAACTATTTCTCTAGCTTTATCCTTATCATAATCGTAAGTTCCGTTTTTTATATTATAATATATGTATCCATCTTTACCTTTTAAACTTTCATCCTGAGTGTATTGGTAATTGTTCTGATCTAAAATACTTAAGATTTGATTTTCATCTCCTAATATACTGTTAGTCAAAGAGTCAATTGTTTTAGTAGCTTGTTCTGAACCAATCTCAGCCCCTAATATTGTAATAACTTCTCTTCCGTCACTGTCTTTATATTTTTTAGTACCTGACCCTTTAATTCTGTTTTGAATTTCTTGTCTGTAATTATATTCTAGCTCTTGTTCTGAAGATAAAGTCCCTAACTGTGAAACATTAACAACTTCATTTGTAGGATTACCATTCTCATCTGTCTTTACTAAAATCAACTCATCCGTAAGAGGATCTACAATTGCTTTTGTGTTTTGAAAATCAAACATTTCTTGAGCCAATCCCATTTGGTAAATCATTTTACCTGATGCTCTTTTGTTTGGGTCTTGTGACTGAGCCAGCTTCATGTTCTCATCTAACTTAGCGTTAAAATTTTTTGAGTATAGAAAAAAGTTTTCTGTACTACTTTTTAAGTTTGCTCTTCTATTATAGTAGTCTCTCTCAGATATCTCTCCGCTTTTTAATTTATTTAAATTACTAAGAGCGGATATAGATGCTTGGTCAGCGTAGGAAGATATAACATCATTTAAGTCTGTGTTATAACCAACGGGTTTATCTATTAAAGATTTAGTTAGTTCGCTATACTGATTTTGTATTTCCTCTTTTCTTTTAGTTCGGCTTTCTTGGTCTGACTTTATAAAGTCAGTCATCTCTTTACCAATAGTACCCCAATCTATTTGTTGAGGCTCATCTCTTTTTACATATCCATATCCTAATGCCATACTTTTATAATTTAAATATTGGTGCAGTTATACCAGGTTGAACAATTGAAATAGGGTTTATTGATTCTATTTGGTTTACTGCTCCTATATTGCTTAAACCTAAAGCTCTAGTAAGTTTTGAAGGGTCTTGTTGTCTTTGATAACTTTTCATTTCTCTTATAGCTGCGCCATCTTTTCCATATAAAGGTGCGCTCTCTAAAGCTGTCATACCCATACTTGCTATACCTTGAACTCCCGATGATATTGCTGCTTGTCTAGCTGCTGCAGCATCGGCTGCCATTTGTTGTTGTCCTTTAGCTTCCGCTAAATCTAAATCAACTCTTGCGCCTTGTAGTCTTGAATCTTCTTGAGCTGCTAATTGATTTAACGCTTGCATCTCTCTTGACATAGCTGCTCTTTGTCCTGCTGCTCCTGCTTGTTGAGCCATTAAGGCTTGCCCTGCTACTGCAGCTGCCCCTCTAGTTTCTCCTTCTACTCCTGCTTGTAAAGCTGAAGCTCCAGCTTGAAGTAAAGCTTCTCTTTCTAATTCATAAGGTTCTTTTGCTATTGCTAGACCTTCTAAATAATTAACATCTAATTTATTTTTAGCTTCTTGAAAAGCTTTTTCTGCTTCTCGCTCTGCCTCTTCTTGTAGTTTTCTTTGTTTACCAGCCTGAGCAAAACTCATTCCGCTAGATAAAGCAGAGATACCAAGGCCTATAGCTGTTGCTGTTCCTATTGCCATATTATATTTTTTTAATCATTTCGTGTGTATAACTATCTCCCTTTACATATCCAAGGTCTTCGTAAGTTTGAATTAAACCATCGTGTCTGAGCAAGGCGTAGATATATCCACCGTTTTTAGAACATATATTTGTTAATGTGCTTACTAAAAATTTAACTGCCTCGTGTCTCAATGCTTTATCTTCTATTTTATTATCCGATATAATCCAATCTACCCAACTAACCTTTGAGTTTGTAACATAAGTAAATCCTGCGCAAACAGGCTTATCATCTAACATTACCATTAATCCGCCTTCTCCATTCTCTGGTAAAAAATCTTTAGCTGGCGCCTGCCAACCCCAATCTTTCCACCACCCTACTAATACATCTTCATAATCAGATGGATTTAATTTCCTTATACTAAACTCCATACTAGTGTAAAGATACTAATTTTTACGGATAGCTTTTCATTACTTCCGATTCAATAGCAAACAATTCAGTAGCTGCGGTGCTAGTATTTGTAACAGTAAAGATACAATAGTGTCCCAGTAAACCATGTGATTCTGCTTCTGCATTTTTAATAAACAAGATGTATGCATCATTTATAGTTAAAGGAGAGGAGCCTGTAACTGATGTGGATATAGTGATTCTATTTATATTGTTTGGTAAATCTACTTGAATGTTTGTAACCACACCCGCTAAACTAATCGTGGTATACGAAGGAAGAGAGAAATATAAATAATCTCCTATACTTATAATACTTCCAATAGACACAAGAGGATTAATACTAAAGTTCAGTGTACCTGTTGTTCCATTTACAGAATAAGTGCTAGACCTTCCTATACCATTAGCTGATCTCATTGCGTATTGTCCTTGAAGTGCTGGCACATCTCCTGTTTGTCTAAGATAAGCAAAGTATGCACCTTCCTTTTTGACAAACCAATTGTCATCAATAAATCCGTTTTGCTGTATATCTGTTTCAGCTACTGCTTGCCAAGCTGAGTCAGATTCTAAGTTCATTGTTTTAAATATTTTATTTTCAAGAGGGTTCTGATTAAACACGCTTGTTATTTGTGAATTATATTGAGTTCCATAATAGTTATTCCTCGTCTCATTTATATTATGTTGAAATAAATTACCTCCATTAAATGTGTAAAAATAATTATTCATACCCATCATTAAGTCTGGTATATAAGAATAAAAAGACGGCCAACCTTTTGAGGATTGACTGTACGTCAATGTATACTCCGTATCAACAGGCGAAGGTATGGGCGGTACAATACTTGTTGGCGCTGGTGTTGCTGTTGGAACAGGGGAAGGGCTAGGTGTAGGTGAGCTACAAACACTGCTGTTGTAATATAAGTTGTAGGCACCACCCATATACCCGTGATATAAACAAGCATAACTTACAACTTGAAAATCTCCGGTTACAGTTATAGTTACATCTCCATAAAAATAATCATACGTATTACCATCAGGCGCTGTGCCTGTACCAGCATTGGTAGCACCTGTGTATGTTATAAGTGAAGTTTTGCCAGAGTTTAAAATTGCAATTGGGTGTGCTGAGGGAACATTTTTTAAAACATAGGTTCCAAGTTCTACTCCATATTGACCCCAATTTCCATTAAATACATACCTGTTTTCTGTGTTAACAAATTGTATGGTTACTGCATTCTCTCCTCCCAAACAATAATCAGGAACTAATGGAGAGGGAGCTACCGTAGGAACAGGGGCAACAGGTATAGGTGAAGGTCCAGGCGCAGGCGAAGGAGTTGGTGTACAAGAAGGACTAGATGGTACTTTTACACAACAGTCCGCACAATCTGCGTATGCTGACACTATATCATTTGTGTTCGTTGCGGCTCCTGATTCTATTTCGTAACATAAACCATCTCCACCTATTCCGTATACTGATAATAATGTGTTTCCAACGTTTGAATTCGTTGTTCTAAATGTAGTTGTGTTGCTTCCATCACAAGCTGTAGCAGCCCAATAATAATAAACGGGCGTTGGTCCAGGCGCAACGGGCGTTGGTGTAACAGGAACTGGACTAGGCCCAGGTGTAGGGATTGGCGCTGGTGTAGGCGTGGGTACAGGAGTAGGGTCTGGGTCACCACAATTAGTATTACAAGTTACGCTTGCAGTGCTATAAGAACCCTGTATCGAAGAAACATATATTTGAGCTGGTAATAATAAACACGCCTCCTCGGTTGTTCCCTCATCAATAGTATATGTAAACCTGTCTGTCCCGTCACAACACTTCATTACAAAAGTACACGTGCCTCCTACTGCGCCTTCTGGACATATCAATTCATACGTTACACAAGCCATAAATTTTATTTGTTACAAAAATACGAATTTAATTGCTATGCTTTTAAATTCTTAATCTCTTCTATATCCTGAGACTTGCATAGTAAACTTATCTTTTTGACCAGCGTTACAAGAAAGGTGCAATACAGAGCTATCCCATAGTAAACCATCTCCAGCTTTCCAATCTACAGAAGTGGTCCACTTCTTTTTATTATGGATGTCTTGGTATTGAATCATGTGACCAATCTTCCAGTCTTCTAAGTATAGGTTTAATCTTACCTTAGTTCTTTTATCATCTGGATAAAGTTTTTTAAATTTAAAAAAAGTATCTCTATGAAGGGTAACAACATTGCCAGGAGGCTGCATAATAGTAGATACGGTTTTGATATCCATATCTAATTGATCTTCCCAACCATCAAAGATAGGGTCTTCAATATCATACCATAACTGTTGTATTATAGTATTGTTTTTATCGTAAGAATACCCATCACCATATTCATTATATAAATCATTTTGCTCCTCCCTTTGATAAGAGATACAAGAACCTTTATGAAAATTATAATCTTGTTTTTCAGCAAGAAAATGTGAGTAGTCGAAATTTAATTTTATTTTTTCTAGTATCATATTTGATTTTTAATTAAGTTAATCCAACTTTCCGTGGTGTTTATAGTTTTACAATCTTTAAACGCCAGAGTAAAATCTACCTCAAAGTTAGTAATTTTTAAATCATCTATAATGAGTGGTCTAAACTTTTCATCACTGCCTTTCAGATTGTTAGCGTAACAATGAAATAGTTTAGGTCTTCGTGTGACAAACATTTTATATCCGAAAAGGTGTGCTGCTAAAGAAATTATTTCTTGGTCAGCAAAAGGATCTACGTATAATTCAAATACAGATTTTTCTATAAACGATTTAGGCATAAAAGTATTAGCCCCTGAAGCCACATACGTCTGTATATAATCCGTGTAAAAAGGATTAGACTCAGAAAGTATTTTATAATTAGGTGTGATATGCTTTGGCTTTACTGCATTATTAGATGGATAGATTTTATAATCATCATATAAATCTCCTAGTTTATATTGTGGAGGAAAACCAGTAAGTATTACTTCCTCATTAAATTGAAGGTAATCTTCTATATACATTTCATCCCAATCTTGAATAAAACGTGTATGACTATCTATTTGTAATACATAATCTTGACCATCATATAAATTTTTATTTATGTAATTTCTTGAATAACCTGTGCCTTTAGCTTTCTTAAAATGTATATACTCATATTTTAAATTATCTATTTTATCAAGGCTTGTATTGTGTTGGTCGTTTTGCTCGTGGACACCAAAAAAAATTCTTTTAGGAACCTTAGCCCTGTTAATACAATCCGTAATAGATGGCAATAACTCTGGGTCTCTGTAGCTCGCTATGTTTAAAAATATACTTTTCATAAAACCACTAAATCATCTAGTCCTGTGTTTTCTAACATCCATTTAGCCTCGTTCATTGTGTTTAAAATAGGCTTGCCCTGCTTGTTAAATGAGGTGTTTAAAACTATAGGGTCAACGCCTTTATTAGCTAGTTCAGATAACACCATATACAAATATGGATTAGATGCTTGAGTAATGGTTTGTAAGCGAGCGGTGTTATCGTAATGAATTATAGATTCTATAGATTCAGATGGATTAATAACCCTTGCATTATGAGCCATCCACATTGTGTTGCTATTAGAATTAAACCACCTGTGTTTATCTTCTTCCCTGCACATAGGAGAAAAAGGCCTGTAAGGTTCTCTAAATTTTACTCTTGCATTAATTTTATCTTTCATTCCTTTTTTAGGCAAACATATTATAGAACGATTTCCTAATGCTCTAGCTCCATGCTCTGAATTTCCTTGAACTAAACCCATAATCTTTTCGTCGATAAGTTTATTAGCAAACTCACTAGGGTCTAAAGGGTTGTATGTATCGTCATTCCAAGACATTCCAATATACATACTGTCTACAATTTTTTTAGGCTTTAATATATGAAGCAAACATCCTAACGCAATACCTCTATCGTCGGGATTGGGAGATACAAAAGCATTATGCTTAGAGTTGTTGATTATATTCATTGCACCTCCTCCAGAAAAAATTAAAGGTAAATTATTTTTATACCCGTTTATTATACTACTAAATACCTGTTCAAAAACAAACTGAGATGTAGCCGCTATGTCTTCTGGCTTGCCTACTATCTTTAACGCTTGATATCTTTCATGAGCTACATTTACATTATCTACGCTTTGTCCTAAATAATAACTAAAAAACTTTGATACTAAACCATAATCCACTTTTCCTAATCCTGCCAACCCCATTATTTTTCCTGCATATACTAAGTTCCCCCACCACCAATTTTCCTCTGTTCTTATGGGCTCTAAGTAATGCGCAACTGCTGCATAAGGAACACACAAATCTATACCCACATTATTTATCAGCACAGGGTCTAATCCTTTTTCTGCTTCATATATTTTAAAAAATCCTTCTTCACTACCACCGTCAAAACTAACAACTAAAGCTTTATTAAAAGTTGATTGATATAAACCATTAGCACAATGTGCTGTATGGTGAGGAACGTATTGGTAATTATTGGCTTTAATAATCTTGTGTAAATCATTATCAGAATTAAATGCAACCGTGTTATAAGTCTCTGCTCCATATTTGTTTTTGAAATAATTTAAAATTTCTATTAATGTTTGACTTGGATTATCAATTGGGAAATGATAAGCAAATGCTGCATTTTTTATTCCAACCCATCTTTCAAGTTCCACTACTTCTTTTACTTCTCCATCTACAGCAATAGCAATAGCAGAGTTATGACTTCCAAATAAACCTAAATTATATTTCATTAGTATTCTTCTACAAAACTATTTTCCCAACTAAACTTTTCTTGCCCCGTAAAAGTATAGTTTAATAAAGTTTTACTACAATCTATTTTATTATTATAATATCTTAAGACATTTATATAATCAGTAAAAGTAGAATATCTACTTCCATAAAACAATCTAGCATTAGCACACATCAACGTATCTATTGCTATGGAAGATACCATATCAGTCTCCATAAAGTCATTTAAGTAATAACATTCATACCCGTTTAAACACTCAAAGTGTTTTCTATCTTGTTCATCTGTAGCAATAAACAAAGGATATGAGGTGTCCAAATATCTATCTACCATTGATCTTAAGTTGCCAAATAATTCTGTAGTGCTGTGGGTTCTTGTCTGATGAAAGTCTCCACTCCTTACGTGAATAGCATTATAAGGTCTGTCTAGCAAACCCATATCGTATTTATCCCTAATCTTTAATCCGTTTTTTAAACTGTGTTTTATTTTAATTCGATTAGCGTCTGTTATCCCAGTAACTAAATGATACCAATGCCCAAACAAATTTCTAGGAAAATGAATAAACTTGTTGTTTAAATCAAACTTACTAACATCAATAGGTTTGTTATATGTATCCGGATTTACACCCCAGTTAGGATGGTTTCCCTCTGGCAAACACTTAATGTCCTTACAAATATCTTCAAAGTATTGTATGTCTGATTCATACTTCTGATACTCTGGTATATCTTTATAGTCTACACAATTAAAATGTTTAACAAATAAATCTTTATCAAACAATTCCCAGAAATCAAAAAAGCTATCTTTTAATTGATGCTCGCTTAAGAATAAACAATATATTTTTTCAGGCAAAATTATTGTGCGGTTTGTGCAAACAGCAATAGCAGCTATCATTTCATAAGTCATACGGATATTATTTAGACCACCCCACCACGTATCAAATGAAATATATTTTTTCAACTCTTAAATGAGTTTGTAGTGTACGTAAAAATTTCTAAAGAATGTTCCTCCAAAAGGTTCAAACCTTGCGTGTTCACATACGGCAGATTCATACATTATCATGTCACCAGGTTCTGCATAAATTTTATACCACTCGCCATCATGGCCTTGAACATCTAAAGGCCAGTCATCTGCTTCAGGTTTGTTCTGACAACCACAAGCTAAATCTTTATCCACTATTATAATAGATGATATATGATGAGTTTCAACTCTGTCCACGTGAGACGACAGGGTAGCGCCTCTGTTATAAGAACGAATACCATAAACAAAGGAAGGCTCTATTAAGGGGTCTTTCATTGCGTCGTGCATTTCATTAGCAATCCAATTTCTATGTACAGGTAAAAGCTGTTCGTGAATTAAAGTTCTAATTGATGGTACGTTATCAAAAGACAACAACTCACTTCCACCTCCCTGTATAACATTTTCTTTACCTGGAAAATTCTCAGGGGTTACTTTGTCTTTTAATATTTCGTATGCATCTTTAATTATATTCCAAGTTGGCTGTGGACATTTAATTACTTCAAAACCATTTTTTGTAAACTTAGGTATTTGATCTTTGTGAGTAAAAGTTTTAATAGTAGGACTATCAATTACCTTTGGTTGTAAAGAGTCTTGATATAATTTTTCATCTCCAGCGCCATCCCAATCATTCTCTCTCCACCACGCAGTAATAATGTATTTTTTTCCCTCTTCTAAGGCAACACCTTCATGCATATATTCTTCTAATACTTTTCCATCTTTTATGTTTTCCCATGTTACTGCTTTACCAGTTTCAGGAACTACTACCATGTTTTGATTTGGAAAGTTTGTACCTCCTCCTTTAAAACCATCGTTTAGATAAATCATAAAAGTGTGCGTTCTGTTTCCTGATGCCAAACAATGTTTTTGATATGCATCACCAGCAAAAAAATCATTGTGTGGTTTAAAATATTGACCCACTTCATAAAGCTGTCCTTGCATAGCTTCACCTTTTTTTATATCTAAGTTTAATAAACCGGCAATACGTTTATGAATATTATTAACAGTATCGTTGGATGTGTTTAGATTACAAGTGCTTGAAGTTCTATAATTAGATATAGCTGTTCTATCTGTTCCACCCTCTACCACGGAAGACCTTGTGTGGTTGGCGTCAATCATTTGAATTAATTCTTGACACTCTTTTTGAGTCAAAAAGTTTTTATACTGATGCATTAGATTTGATTTAATTTAAATAAAGTTATTGAATAAAATTCAATATAAAAAATCTTATGGACAACTTGTTGTAGTACAGTTGCTCGTAAATGCTGAACCATTCCAGTATCTGTAGCTGCTACCATTGTTGTAGTAACCCGCTAACGCTGATCTATTACAATCACTCTGTCTGTCTAAAGTAGTTGCAGTACAGAAATCACTTGTATTGATATAGAAAGTAACGTAATTAGCACATAAGAAGCTAGTGTTAGATATGTATTCTAAACTAACGCTATTACATACTACTGCAGGTGCAGGTGTTGGCACTGGCGCAGGCGCTGGAGACGGAGCTCCTTGACAAGCTGTACAGTTTGCGTAAATAGTGTACGATGTATAGTCGTTGGTATTTTCTATACCTCCATCATCTTGATATTCATAACACGTTCCACTCACATATAATACGTTAGCCACGCTACCAAGGTTTGTTCCAAATGGAGCTCTTATATTGATTAATACATCACCACTACATTCTAAATATCTAGCATATAAATACGTTGGCGCAGGCGCTGGTGTAGGCGAAGGCACTGGAACTGGACTTGGAGTCGGCGCTGTACAAGCTGCATCCGAACATCCACTAGGGTATTGATTCAGTACAGTTGCACTAAAGTCTGCGCTTGAACTTGGGCTAGTATCATTAATATACCAACAATAAGTTCCGTCCATATAACCAGGTGCGTTTAATTTTAAAGCAAAGTTTAGTGGGTATCCTGTTTGTGTTAATTCCACATAATATGTAGCTCCACCACCATCACATCTCTTCATCTCATATACTTGTGTTGCTTGAGGTGTCGGTACTGGCGCCGGTGTTGGCGGAGGTGGACAACCTGTTTCTCCACTAATTAATTGTATGTTCTGACAAGGTGAACCTTGATCTGTTGGTACACCTGGTGTTGAATTGTAATAATAAAATATATTATTACCTGCCCCACCTATGTATCTCTGGTTACCACCTGGAGCGCTAGCAAATGACTCATAACAACCTGGACTTCCATCACAAGAAATTAAGAAATAAAATAACGGTGCGCTAGGAGTAGGTGTTGCTGCTGGACTTGGCACAGGCCCTGGTGTTGGAC
>Ga0209535_1003365_pt1 | contig 10185 bp, 16 predicted proteins | sample LinPmetageLP28_FD_184041 | JGI IMG/M metagenome (GOLD analysis project Ga0209535, IMG submission 184041) | Marine viral communities from the Pacific Ocean - LP-28 (SPAdes) (version 2) | ecosystem: Environmental > Aquatic > Marine > Oceanic | place: Pacific Ocean | collected 2009-08-22
AGTATCGCAAGAACATCTGGCAAGCAATGTAGAGCAAAAGGGTATTTAATGAAAAGTGGCCATTATCGTTGTCGCTTCCATGGTGGAGCTTCTACTGGTGCTACAACAATAGAAGGTAAGTTGATTGCTTACAAAAATTTAAAACAATTTAAGAATTATACAACAGAACAATTATTACAATGGATACAAAACAAACAAATGAAATCATCAAACGTTTAGAGCTTGGCGAACCTTTATCCAAAATTACCAAAGATAAAAAACTTCCCGATGTCTCAACTGTTTACAAACATTGTCGAGATAGTAAGGATCTACACGATAAGATTATGCAAGCAAGGCAAACTGGCGTTTGGACTTTATTGGATAAAATTGCTGAAGATATGGAAGTACCAAAGACACCACAAGAAACACATTTTTTAAGAGAGAAGTATTCACACATTAGATGGTTGGCGAGTAAACTTGCTGCTAAAACATTTGGCGACAAGATACAACAAGACGTTAAACAAGACACAAGAATAACTGTGAGTTGGGGAAATCCAAATGATATGGTTGAAGCTAAAAAGATTGTGGAAGAAGTACAAACAACATCTGTACCGAGCTTACCTGGTTAACAAGTTGTAGGGTTTTTCCGTGTTTCTATACTGGCGGCCAGCATCCTCGGGTGCGCGTATGAGTTCGAACAAAACAAGAACATTGGCTGGTAACTCCCTGGTTACTCTCTGGTTTAGTATAGAATTGTTGATTGACGCTAATAGTTGGTAAGATATAGATCTACGACCCATGTTTACTGCATATAGAACAAGAACAATGCAAGAACATTTGATGGGGTACCCCCGCAAATGAGCCGCATATTTTTAAGTATATGTAACTTGGGAGTTCAGCACACAGCCACAGACAGACAGACATTATGGTTAAAAAAATACATCAAAATAAAACTGGCGGATTAAGCGAAAGAGGCAGAAAGTTTTTTAACAACAGAGACGGATCTAATTTAAAAGCTCCAGTTAGCTCTGGTACTGGGGGTAGGCGTGTATCATTTGCAGCGAGGTTCGCTGGAATGAAAGGAGCCATGAAAGATGATAAAGGCAATCCAACTAGAAAAGCTCTTGCTCTAAAAAAGTGGGGGTTTAGTTCAGTAGCCGCTGCCAAAAATTTTGCTAACAAAAATAAGAAAACTGCATAATGGATAATAAACTAAAAAATAAAATGATAACTGCAATGGTGTTTCTAGCTGAAGATACAAACGGCATGGTTATCCATTTAAACGGCTTTGATAATCCAAAGCACGCAAATACTTTTGTTAAAAAATTAATGAAGAATAGTGGGATCGAGTATAACTCAATATTAGATATGGTTGATCTACCCACATTACACTAGGAGGAAGAATGGAAAAAATAATAAAAAAATGGAATAGTTGGAGTAGAAATATAAAAGCAGCTATTGTTATTTCTGCTGTTATTATTTTAATTGCTATTATATTTTAATGCACATCCAGATACCTTATACACCTCGGCCATTACAAGCGAAGCTGCATGAGGATTTGGATAAACATCGGTTCGCAGTATTAAATTGCCATAGAAGGTTTGGCAAAACTATTTTGGTTATCCTACATTTGATTAGAAAAGCTCTAACAAATGATAAGAAGAACCCCAGGTATTATCTGATCGGGCCAACATTTGTTTCGATTAAAAGGGTTTGCTGGGATTATCTAAAGCAATACGCTGGTTGTATTCCTGGTACTACATTTAACGAAACAGAATTAAGATGCGATCTGCCAAATGGCGCAAGGATTACTCTGCTATCAAGCGAGGATCCAGATAAAATTAGAGGAATATATGCAGACGGAGTTTGCATAGACGAGTGCAGCCAAATGAACCCAATACTTTGGCACGAAATTATAAGACCCGCATTATCTGACAGAGAAGGCTTTTGTTATTTTATTTCAACACCAGCTGGAATGTCTAATATATTTTATGAGCTATACCAATATGCTTTGGGAGATCCAAAGTGGTTAGCTTACACAGCAAAGTCATCAGAGACAAAGCTGATAGATCAAGAAGAATTAGACGCTGCTAAAGCACAGATGGGGGAAAGTAAATTTCTCCAGGAGTTTGAGTGCGATTGGATAGCTAATGTTACGGGAAGTATTTATGGAAAAATAATTCAAAAGTTAGAAGATAACAAACAAATAACCAGGATAGCCTACGATCCAAGTTTATTAGTTAATACTGCCTGGGATTTAGGTTACGGAGATAATACTGCCATAGTTTTTTTTCAACAAGTTGGTAATCAAATAATGATTATTGATTATTATGAAAACAACAAAGAAGGCTTGCCGCATTATGTTCAGTTTATAAAAGATAAAGATTATGTTTATGGCGAACACTATGCGCCACACGATATAGAAGTTACAGAATTTAGTAATGGTAAGACAAGACGAGAGATTGCTTACCAATTAGGAATAAGATTTAGGGTACTGCCAAAACTGCCATTGGAAGATGGCATACACAATTTAAAAATGGTGTTACCTAAATGTTGGTTTGATGCAGATGCTACCAAACCATTAATAGCTGCATTAAGACATCATCATCGAAAGTTTAACGACAAGATGAGAATTTTTAGTGCAAAACCCGTTAAGGATTTTAGCTCACACGCTTGCGATGCTGCAAGATACATGGCTACTTCTTTATCGGAATTACCAAGACAAAAAATGGCTGAACAAAAGACAGCCGAGAACGATTACGCAATACACCAGGAGAAATAAGTTATGAGTTTTTTAATGCCAAAAATGCCAGCGATGCCAGCAATACCCGCACCACAACCATTACCAGATCCACCAAAATACGATGATGCGGATAGAGCTGCGGAGACAGCAGCAAAGCAAGCAAAATTAAGAGCTGGTAGAGTAGGTAGATCTGCAACAATTTTAACGTCTGCTTCTGGATTAGAAGATGACGAAACTACAACTAAAAAAACTTTACTAGGAGGATAATATGGGAGGAGCAGTAGCAAGAGTATTTAGACCCGCACCACCACAAGCACCCGCACCCGCACCAGTTTACGCAGCACCTACAAAAGCTGAAGTATCACAAGTAACAGCAACAAGTGCTGTAGATATGAAAAAATCTCAAGGTAGATCAAGTACAATATTAACTGGCGCAAAAGGTTTAGGCGATAACGCATTAACCACATCTAAAAAATCTTTATTAGGAGGATAGTATGGGAGGAGTAACACCTTATACAAAATTTAAAACACCTAATGATACTAGAGGAAACAGAGGCATAGCCACTCCTACTTTTTCAGAAGATGCTGTTGATAGCTTATCAAGAGCTAGACAAAATTATGTTAGAAATACTGGAGGAACTTTAAGAGATGTTACTACCGCTGGAGCTTATCAAAAATTTTCAGCATCACAAAAAAAAGAATACAAAAAAAGAAACCCTGGAGATTTTAAAAAAGAAAAAGATAAAGGGTTTAAATTAGCTAGCAAAACTTTACTCGGAGGGTAAATGGCACAAGATCCAAAAGCAAAAATGGTTATAGAGAGATATAAAACTCTCAAAGCACAAAGAGTTACCTGGGAAGATCATTGGCAAGAGATTGCAGATTATTTTTTACCGAGAAAAGCAAACATCACAGAGAAGCATACAGCTGGCGATAAACGCCACGATCAAATTTTTGATGGAACTGCCACACACGCATTAGAATTGCTGTCTGCGTCTCTTAATGGGATGTTAACCAATACTATTTCGCCATGGTTTGTTTTAAAATTTAGAAACCAAATGGCAGCTGACAATGATGCTGCTAACGAATGGTTAGAGAGTTGCGCAAAGATTATGCAACAAGTGTTTTCAAGATCCAACTTCCAACAAGAAATTTTTGAATTATACCATGAGCTTCTAGCATTTGGTACGTCTGCTATGTTTATTACAGACGATGTTCAAGATGATTTAAGATTTAGAACATTACATATTTCAGAACTATACATTACTGAAAATGAAAAAGGTTTAGTTGATAGTTTAACTAGAAGATTTCATTTAAAAAATAAAAATATACCAGCAATGTATCCCGATGCGGATTTACACAAATCTATTTTAGCTGATATTGAAAAAGCTCCTTATGATGAAACTGTTATTATTCATTCAGTTTATCCAAGCGCAACACCTATGGGTTATGACAATAATAAAAATATGGATTTTGTTTCTTGTCATGTTCACGAAAAATCTGGAACTTTATTAAGAGAAAGTGGATTTAAAGAGTTTCCTTATGTAGTACCACGTTATTTAAAATCTTCATCAAACGAAGTGTATGGTAGATCTCCAGCAATGAATGCTTTGCCAGATACCAAGATGTTAAACACAATGTCTAAAACAACTATCAAGGCAGCTCAAAAACAAATTGATCCACCTTTGATGGTTCCCGATGACGGATTTATTTTACCAATAAGAACTGTACCTGGTGGATTAAATTTTTACAGATCTGGAACTAGAGAAAGAATTGAACCATTAAATATAGGTTCAAACAATCCACTTGGTTTACAAATGGAAGAACAAAGAAGAAAAGCTATTAGAGAAAACTTTTTTGTTGATCAATTAATGACTACGGGTAATCAAAACATGACAGCAACAGAGGTTATGCAAAGAACAGAAGAAAAAATGAGATTACTTGGCCCCGTGTTAGGTAGATTACAATCTGAATTATTACAGCCGTTGATTACAAGATCTTTTAATTTATTATTAAAAAATAATAAACTTCCACCCATACCAGAAGAACTTGGCGATCAAGATGTAGAAATAGAATATGTATCTCCATTAGCCAAAGCTCAAAAGAGCCAGGAGCTATCATCAGTTATGCGTGGAATAGAAATATTTGGATCTATGCAAAATATAGCTCCCGTTTTTGATTATATAGATATTGATGGTTTAGTTAATCACATCCAAGAAGTTTTAGGATTACCAGCTAAAATTATGAGATCAAAAGCAGAAGTACAACAAAGACAACAGCAAAAGCAACAAGCTGAAATGGAACAAATGCAATTACAACAAGCGCAGCAAGTTGCAGAAACAGCTGGTAAGATAGCTCCAGCTCTAAAGGTAGCAAATGAATAGTAAAGACTTGAAGCAATTAGAACTTGCTTACAAACAAACTTTTAGTTCCGATACGGGTAAAGAAGTATTAGAGGATCTAAAAAAAAGATGCAGTTTTTATTCTACGTCACACATAAAAGGCGATAGCCATGAAAGCGCATTTTTAGAAGGAACAAGATCTGTAATCTTGTTTATTAATAATATGCTCAACAAAAAACCAATGGAGGATAAATGAGTAGTGAAACAAACCAGGTAGCAACGGAACAACCAAGTACGTTGTCTGCGGAAACACCAGTAACACCAGAAACAGTAAGTACAGATTGGAAAGCCAGTTTGTCGGAAGAAATAAGAGCAGATAAATCTTTAGAAAATATTAAAGATATAGAAGGTTTAGCAAAATCTTATGTTCATGCACAAAAATTAGTTGGCTCGGATAAAATTCCAGTTCCTAATAAATATGCAACAGAACAAGATTGGGATGCTGTTTACGAAAAATTAGGCAGACCCGCAGACGCTGAAGGGTATAAATATGATTTACCAGAAGATCAGCAAATAGATGCTGAAGCGTTAAAAAGTTTTTCAAGTCAAGCGCATAAGTTAGGATTACTTCCTGGCCAGGCGAATGGCATGGTAAAATTTTATAATGAAATGACAAGTGCTGCAATGCAAGAACTAGATACAAAAGCAACAGCAGCAAGAGAAGCTAGCTCTACTGAACTTAAAAAAGAGTGGGGTCAAGCATTCGATCAAAAAGTAACACAAGCTGCAAATCTTGCTAAATCAGTTGGCGCAACAGAATTGTTTAACGCTAACATGGCAGATGGAACCAAACTTGGAGACCATCCAATTATGATTAAAGCATTTGCAGAGTTAGCGGGCAAGATGGGAGAGGATACAATTACTCAATCATCTGGGCCAGTTTTCCAAACACCAGAACAAATAGAAAAAGAAATTGGAGAACTAACTATGCCAGGTTCAGCGTATTGGGATAAACATCATCCTAACCACCAGGCAGCTATTGCAGAAGTTTTGGCTTTACGAGAAAAGAAAAATCAAGTATAGCTCAAAATACTAGGATAATCGCAAGACCCTAGTTGACATTAGGAAAAGACTAACATCTACAAGATGTAAAACCTAGGTTTAGACCCGCAAGGATAATCAGCCGTTTAACATTAACATAAACCAAGAAAAAAGGAGAATAGTATGTCTATTCAAATTACTACTTCTTTTGTAGAGCAGTATAGTTCAAATGTAACTATGCTTTCTCAACAAATGGGAAGTAAATTAAGAGGTTCTGTTGATGTGGAGACTATTAATGGTAAAAACGCTTTCTTCGATCAAGTCGGAGTTACAGCTGCTCAAATAAGAACGAGCAGACATGGCGATACACCACAAATAGACACGCCTCACAGCAGAAGAAGATTGAGCTTGGCAGATTATGAGTGGGCTGATTTAGTTGACGATGTCGACAAAGTTAGAATGCTTATAGATCCAACAAGTTCTTACGCAAAAGCAGCAGCATCTGCTATGAACAGAAGTATTGACGATGTAATTATTACAGCGATGAATGCGTCTGCTTCAACTGGTGTAGCTGGTGGTACATCTACGGCTTTACCTTCAACGCAAAAAACAGCAACTTCAGACCAATCAGATGGTTTGACTATTGCTAAACTTTTGTCTGCGAAGAAAATCATGGATGATAACGATGTAGATCCTTCATTGAAGAGATTTATCGTTTGCGGGCCACAACAAATATCAGATCTATTAGGAACAACTTCAGTTACAAGTGCTGACTTTAATACAGTTAGAGCTTTATCAACTGGAGAAGTTAATTCATTCCTAGGATTTGAATTTATAATGTCAACAAGACTAAACAAGGATAGTTCGAACACAACTGACAGATTAGTTTTTGCTTATACTGAAGATGCTATTAAACTTGGCATGGGAAAAGATATATCTGCAAAAATCTCTGAAAGAGCTGACAAGTCTTACTCAACACAAGTGTACTATTGTATGTCACTAGGTGCTGTAAGAATGGAAGAGAAAAAAGTTGTTCAAATCCCTTGTCACGAAGCATAATAGGAGGATAGAAATATGGGAACTAAAAATACTGATCTAGTAGCAAATTTCGAAGCATCTCCTTCAGTTGCTAACAACTCTGCTGAATTACATGGCGTTTTAAGAACAGCTCATGGAACTGTGGAATTAGCATCTGGCGATAGTGATGATAACGATATTGTTATGTTAGCACCAATCCCAAGTAACGCTGCTGTACCAAGTTTATTTATTGGTTCAGACACACTTGGCGGTTCGTGTACTTTCAATGTAGGGATATACACTTCAGCTGGCGTAGTTAAAGACGAAGATGTATTCGCAACTCTAGTAGCTGATGCTGCTGGAATGGCGGATGTTCGTTTTGAAGCTGCTAATATAGATACAGCTGGAAAAAAGATATGGGAATTAGCTGGAGACAGCTCTGATCCAGGAGGATATTACTATATAGCGGCTACAATGGCTGCTGATGGTCAAACTGCTGGAACTATGTCTTGGAACATTTCATACGTTGTAAATTAATACAATAAAATTTTAGGCGGGGGAAGCGAGAGTGGATCCCGCCTAGAGTGCATGACAAAGATCGATAAACCAAAACTTGTATTACACTTTAAGAGTGGCAATCATATTTACCGATATGTTTTAGTTGATCGATTTAAACACGATACAAAAAACCATAATGGTTTTGATACCAAACAAGAATTAACTGAAGCAGAAATATTTGCTTTGGTTACACCAAGAAAGTTAAGACGTAAATACATAACCAAAAAGGAAGAAAATGGCAAAAGTAACAAAGACTAAACCAAAACCTAAAAATAAAAAATTAGCAGCGATGTATGGTAATAAAAATAAAATTACCAGAGGCGATATTATTACAGCAGCTAAAAGAAATAATAGGAGAGCATAATGGCTAAAGCAAAAGGTTTATACGCAAACATTCACGCAAAACGTAAAAGAATAGCAGCGGGTTCTGGAGAAAAAATGAGACGACCAGGAGCCAAAGGTGCGCCAACAAAAGCAAACTTTACACGTTCTGCAAAAACAGCAAAGAAAAGATAGATGGCATCAGTAATTCAAATTTGTAATTCAGCTCTTAATCAATTAGGAGCTGGATCAATTACAGCTCTTACAGAAAATTCTAAAAACGCTAGATTGTGTAATGAAAGATACCAAACAGTTAGAGACGCTGTTTATAGATCTCATCCCTGGAATTGTTTAATTAAAAGAGTTCAATTAGCGCAAGATAGTGATACTCCAGCTTGGGGTTTTAGTTTTCAATATACATTACCTTCAGATTGTTTGCGTGTACTACAAATTAAAGATTACGATGCAGATTATAAAATTGAAGGAAGAAAATTATTAATAAACATAAGCGAAGTTTATTTACTTTATTCAGCACAAATTACCGATGTCAATGAATTAGATGTTTTATTAAGAGAAACTATATCTGCGGGTTTAGCTTCAGATATTGCTTATGCTATTACTTCTAATCTACAAGTTGCAAAACTTATGACAGAAAAATATGGTTTAAAATTATCAGAAGCAAGACATACAGACGCTAGCGAAGGATATAACACAGATCCAACTCTAGGAAATACAGATCAAATAATAACAGAAGATTTCTTAAACAGTAGATACTAAATATGCCTAAACAACTTTTAAGCATACCGAGCTTTACGGCTGGGGAGCTTTCATCCTCTATGGAGGGTAGAACAGACTTTGCAAAATATTTTAATGGAGCTAGTAATATTGAAAATTTTGTTGTATTGCCTCACGGGCCAGTAACTAGACGGCCAGGTACTTATTTTGTATCTGAAATCAAAACAAGTTCAGCAAAAACAAGATTAATTCCATTTACATTTTCTACTGAACAAACTTACGTTTTAGAATTTGGTAATCAATATATTAGATTTTTTAAAGACGATGGCCAAATAACTGAAGGCAATAAAACTATAAGTGGAATTACTGCTGCAAATCCAGCTGTTGTTACTTCTAGTTCACATGGTTATTCAAACGGAGATTTTGTTAATATTTCTGGTGTTGTAGGAATGACAGAAGTAAATGGTAAAACATTTAAAGTTGCAGACAAAACTACTAACACTTTTGAATTACAAAATGTTGATGGTACAGATATTAATTCATCTTCTTTTACAGCTTACTCATCTGGTGGTATCGCTAACAAAATTTTTCAAATAACAACTGAATATACTACTGCACAACTATTTGATATTAAATTTGCGCAGTCGGCAGATGTCATGTACCTATGCCACAATTCTCACGAAGTAATGAAACTATCAAGAACGGGTCATACGTCTTGGAGTTTAGATGAAGTAGATTTTGGAACCAAGGGGCCATATTTAGATGCTAACACTACAACAACTACTTTAACACCAGCTCAATCTGCAACTGGAACTGGAGTAAATATAACAGCTTCAGCAACTACTGGTATTAATGGGGGTAATGGTTGGCAAACAACAGACGTTGGTAGAATAATAAAATTTAATAGTGGCGAAGCAAAAATTACTGCTAGAACTAATACAACAGTTGTAGTTTGCACCATAACAGATGCGTTTGCTAACACCGATGCAACTGCTTCTTTTCAACTTGGTTCGTTTTCAGATACCACGGGTCATCCATCTTGTGTTTCTTTCTTTGAACAACGATTAGTATTTGCTGCAACATCAGATCAACCACAAACTATGTTTTTTTCTAAATCTGGAGATTACGAAAACATGACAGCTGGTACTAACGCAGATGATGCAATGATTTATACAATTGCATCTAACCAGGTTAATGCAATTAAATCTTTAAAAGCCACAAGAACTTTAATTTGCATGACAACGGGTGGCGAATACGCAGTATCATCTGGTACATCGCAAGATGCAATAACTCCATCAAATATTAATATTAGAAAACAATCTAACTATGGTTCAGCGGGTGTTGATGCTTTATCAATTGGAAACGCAACTATATTTTTACAACGTGCAAAAAGAAAAATTAGAGAGCTTGCTTATAACTTTGATACTGATGGTTATGTTGCACCAGACT
>Ga0209535_1003368_pt1 | contig 10181 bp, 6 predicted proteins | sample LinPmetageLP28_FD_184041 | JGI IMG/M metagenome (GOLD analysis project Ga0209535, IMG submission 184041) | Marine viral communities from the Pacific Ocean - LP-28 (SPAdes) (version 2) | ecosystem: Environmental > Aquatic > Marine > Oceanic | place: Pacific Ocean | collected 2009-08-22
ACTTAACAGTTGCTAAACTTCGTGATGCTAAAAAAACAATGGACACAAACAATGTACCACCAGAAGATAGACACATGATTATTCATGCAAATAACCTATCAAACTTACTTGGCGAAACATCAGTGACATCTGCTGATTTCAACACAGTACGTGCGTTAGTGTCTGGTGAACTTGATACATTCTTAGGTTTTAGATTCCATACTTTAGGTGATCGTACTGAAGGTGGTATTTCTATTGATGGTTCAAGTATTCGTTCTTGCCTAGCATTCCATAAGACTGCTATTGGTTATGGCGAAGGCATTGGTCCTAAAACTGAAATCAATTATGTACCTGAAAAAACATCACACTTAGTAAACGCAATGCTTTCAGCTTGCTCAACTGCTATTGATGGTGAAGGTATTATTGAAGTTCAAGCAAACGAATCTTAATTTAAGGAGAGAATTACATGGCTTATGATGTAACCAAATTGTCGCCAGCTGGCGCACAATCAAAAGCGGGTACAGCTCCTCAAATGTGGAGTTACTCAGGAACAGATTCTAAAGCAACAGTTGCAGGATCTGGTTATTTTAATAGCGCATCATCTTTATTAAAAGTTGGTGATTTTATTTTTTATTACAAAACTGATTCTACTGTCAGTGCTAGTGTACACGTTGTGTTAAGCAACAGTGCAGCAGGCGTTGTAGATGTGTCAGCAGGTACAGATATTTCTGTAGCTTAGTTTGTAGTGATAATCGTGCATTTGGTAGGGGTTTCGGCCTCTACCTATTTGCATATTTGGAGAAAGTAAATGGCAACTGGTGATACTGACATTTTAATTTGTTCTGACGCATTACTAATGCTTGGAGCTAGTCCTATATCTTCATTTACAGAAGGAACAGATGAAGCAAATACTTGTGATCGTCTTTACCCAGATATTAAAATTAAAACATTAGCAAGTTATCCTTGGTCTTTTTCATTTAAAAAAGTACAGCTTGCCAGACTTATAACTACTCCAACTAATGAATATAAATATGAATACCAAATGCCATCAGACATGATTGGCGTTCCTAGGGGTTTGTATGATACTAGCAGTGTAGGCGCAAATATAAGAAAAGAATATAGAATTATGGGTGACAAAATATTAACTAATTATGAAACAGTATATGTAGATTATCAATTTAATGTTCCAGAATTTTCTTTGCCACATTATTTTGTGCAATTATTAAAATATCAAATGGTATGGCATTTAGCGTTACCAATTACAGATCAAATAGAAAAATCAGATTATTGGAGATCTATTGCTCAAGGCTCTATAGGAGATAATGGCCGAGGAGGTTATATGCGGCAAGCAATGAGTATTGATGCTCAAGGACAACCAACAAACTTTATACACGAGTATTCTCTTACTGATGTGAGAAATTAATGGCTCGTTTTGTTACTGTACAAACTAATTTTACTACTGGCGAATTAGATCCTCTTGCTAGAGCTAGGGTAGATTTAAAAGCATATGGAAATGCTTTAGAAAAAGCTACAAATGTAATATGTCAACCTCAAGGTGGAGTTAAAAGAAGGCCTGGCACTAAATTTATTAATCAACTATCTGGAGCGCCTGGTAACGGTGTTAAATTAATTCATTTTGAATTTTCAGTAGATGATAGTTATATGTTGTGTTTTACAAACGACACTATGTTTGTATACAAAAACAAAGCATTAGTACATACAGAATCAAGCACAGGCATAACAAGTGGATTTTTAGCTAACATGAATTGGACTCAATCAGCAGATACGCTTATTGTTGTTCATGAAGATATGCCTCCAAGAACTATTGTAAGAGGAGCTTCAGATACAGATTGGACAGTAGGCACATTAGCTTTTACATCTGTTCCTAAATATCCTTTTACAATAGTTATTTTTGATACTAGCTCTGCTGGACATTTAACGCCAAGTGCTGTTACTGGAAATATTACATTAACCTCTCAGAATAGTATATTTACAGATGCTCATGTAGGACAATTTATAAATATAAGTCCTCAAGGTAGAGCAAAAATTATTAGCAGAACCAGTGCGACCGTTGTTAATGTAGTAACAGAATATCCGTTATTTGATACATCACAAATTGCAAATGCTAATTGGGAACTAGAAACGGGATATGAAGATGTGTGGTCAGCTACTCGTGGGTACCCAAGGTCAGCTACGTTTCATCAGGGAAGATTATATTTTGGCGGTAGTAAATCAAGACCATCTACTGTATGGGGTTCTAAAGTTGGTTTGTTTTTTGATTTTAAATCTACAGAATCATTAGACGATGATGCTGTTGAAGCTACTCTTGATACTAATACCTTTAATGCTATTACTGATATTATTTCTGGTAGAGATTTAAACTTATTTACAACAGGTGGTGAATTTTATGTGCCACAGGAAGGTTTAAGCCCAATCACTCCAGCAGATTTTTTCTTTAATGCTTCTTCATCTAATGGATCAAAAGAAGGTGTCAAGGTAAAAAAATTAGAATCTGGTATGTTGTTTGTGCAGCGCCAAGGTAAAACATTAAATGAGATTGCATATTCTGATGTGCAGCTTACCTACATGACAACTAAAATATCTTTGTTATCAGGGCATTTACTTAGAACTCCTGTAAGAATGGATTTAAGAAAAGCAATAGCTACTGATGAAAATGATTTATTGTTAATAGTAAACACTGACGGTAGTATGGCTACTTATTCATTATTAAAATCACAAGATGTTATTGCTGCTAGTGAATTTACTACTGTTGGACATTATATTGATGTAGGTGTTGATATTGAAGATATTTATGTTGTAGCTAAAAGAACTGATGCTGGTTCAGATAAATTTTATGTTGAAGTGTTTGATAATTCTTTACTAACAGATTCTGCTGTTACAGGAACTACAGCAACAAGCTTAGATTGTTCTCATATTGATACAGCAACGGTTAATGTTATATCAGATGGTTACGTTGAAGCAAATCAATCAGCAGATTCAGCAGTTACTTTTGTAAATCCCCCTACAACATCATCTGAAGTTGGATTACCTATTTCTGTAGAAATTAGAACTATGCCTGTAGAGTTAGCTATAGCTTCTGGTACAAGAATAGGATATAAAAAACGTATAGTTGAGGTAAACGCATTGTTATTTGAAACACAAAACATTAAAATAAATAATAATTTAGTACCTATAAGAGCTTTAGGTTCAGGAGCTTTAGATGTAAAGGTTCCAGAATTTACAGGTACTAAAACTTTAAATGGAATATTAGGCTATAGCAATACAGGACAAATAACAGTAACACAAACAGCACCATTAAAATTAACATTACTAGGCCTTGAATACAAGGTATCTGTAACACAGGAGAGATAGATGGAAGCTATTGCAGTAGCAAAAACAGTATTTACAACAGTAAAACCTTATTTAAGCGCAATAAGTGCTGTAAGTTCTGTATTTAGTGGTGTGCAATCTTATCAGCAAGGATTAAATCAAGCTGCTGAAGCACGCATTAAAAGTAAACAATTAAAACTTGATGCTGATTTAAAATCATTAAACAAAGAACAAGAAGGCGTAGCGTTAGCTAGAAGGCAACAAGCAATAGCAGCATCATTATTAGCTAAAGCCGCAGCTGGCAATATTGATCCTTTTACTGGAAGTGCTAAAAATATAGCAAATATAAATGAAACATATCTTGGTGAGGATTTATTAAGAATACAACGTATGCAAGAACAATATAAAACTTATGGTGATGTTATGAGTTCAATACTTAATAATCAAGCTGAATCTTATGAAAAAGCAGGTGCTGTTGGTTTTATTAAAAGTATTGGTACAGCGGCATATATTGGATCTACAACATATACTCCAACAGAGGTTACACCTACTCCTACTTCAGCTGTTCCTGGATACTCTGGTTATAGATCGTCAAGGTTATTAATGGACTCATATGACGGTCCAACTTCTATGTTTGAAGGATCTACTGGCTATGGAGGTACTCCAGTAGGAACTAGCCCTTACTCAGCATTTCCTGGGAGATATTAAACAATGGCAAAATTACCACGCTATGAAAGACAGATAATAAAAACTCAGTTAGCTCCAGCAGCAGAAACTACTAATTTACGCGCTGCAACAGAGTATAGTAAAACCTTACAAGGTGCTTTAGATCAATTAACTGAATACACAGCAGGTGAAGCTAATGTTTATGCAGAAGAGCAAGCTACAGAATCTTTCTTAGATACGCCATTAACATTACAAGACTATCAAAAAGCAGCTAGAACAGAAGAAGATCCAGTAAAACAATTTCATACTGGAGGGACTACATACAACGAAACATTAACTAAACTATATGCAAATCAAGCAAAAGTTGATTTATTAAGTCAATTACAATTAGATCAAGAATCAGTATTAACTAAAGTTAAAGACGGCACTTTAACGGATGTTGATGCTATAAGAGCTGAAATGCAAGCACCTATTGCTGGCTACTCAAAAGTTATTTATAACATTGATGCAGCACAAGGCGCACAATTTGCTAATCAAGCTACAACATATAGTAAAACATATTTAAAATCAGCAATGAAAGAAGTATCTGATAATGCTGAAGCTGAAATGCAGTTAAAAGTTGGCAAGTATAGCCAACAAGCTACATTAAATTTTGATGAATATGTTAAAAACGAAAATGATCCATCGTTAATAATGGCGCATAGAGATTTTCTTTTAGACAATGCAACAGAGTTTTTTAAACTTACAGGCAAAACAACTGAAAATCTAAATAAATTTACAACTAAATTAGATAAAATTGAAAAAGAAGCTTTTGCTGCAAAGATAGCTGAGTCAGCTTATCTAAATGGAGTGTCTAAAGATGATCTTAATAGAAGTATGATTTTAGAAGATACTCCAGGGGAAGATTACAAAAGATACTATCAATCTTTAACATCTGATAAACAAAAAGATTTACGCACTTCTATAAATACAGCTTACTCTGCTATAGAAATTACTAAAAGTTCTAACAAACAAGGCATTACAACAATATTAAATGATGCAAGTAAAAGATTAGACAATTTAGAGTTTATAGATTTTGATGAAATAGATAAGTTTAAAGATAGTATGGATGATACATTGTTACTTCAATATGACTTATTAGTAGAAAAACAAAAGATTAATGAATTAGCATTTGAAAAAACAAAATCAGAATTTAAAGATACTGCGGAAGAATATAGAAATCAATATGCTGGAGAAGAAAACACACAGTTTGAATCTGACATAGCAAACCACTTTAAAAAAGTAGAAGAAGATATAGATAAAAGATTAAGAGATAATCCTGTTCAATTTGCTATGCAACACAAACGATATAAAGATTCTATACAACCTATTATGATAGAGGAATTTCCTATGACTGAACAAGAAATTTCTAATGTACGTCAAAAAATAAGTAGTAGAAAATCTGCTATGGCACAATTTAATCAAGAGTTTGGTGTTGTAAATGAAGAATTTTTTAATGATAAAGAAATTCAATACTATGATGATTTGTTAGAAGATGCTAATAAAGATGAACTAATTAATATAATTACAGGTTTAGATGTTGTATATGATGATGATAAATATGATTTATTTGATAAATTAAATCAAAAGAATGCTACCTTAGGACACATGGGATCTTTATTAAATGCTAATTATGATCCACCACAGAGCGCTCAAGATTCAAAACAAAGGAATCTTAATTTATTAGCAGAAGGATTTGTTATTGATCGTGATACTGATATTAAATACTCAATGGCTCCAAGTGATACTAAGGTTTCTGAAGAACAATTATTAGGAGCAGATTTAGATTCTGTTACAAGAAATTCTATAATACAATCAGCTCAATTAATATATAAAGCATTAAATAAAAATGTTCCAGCAACATTTGATAGTTTAAAATATATAGAAGCTTTAGAATTAGCAGCAGGAAAAATTAATGGATATGGTGGTGTTGTTGAATATAATAATAGCACTATACTTATTCCTGCTTATTTAACTGAAGATATGATTGATAATATTATGGAAACAGCTACTTTAAAAGATTTTGCAAATCACGCATTTTCAGCTGATGGAGAAAAAATAGATGTAACTTCAACACAAATAAGCTTTGTAGGAGGTTATGAAATAAGTCAATTTAGAAAAGCGCAAATTGATTTTGTAGACAAAGATAGAATACGATTATTAACTAAAGGTAAAAAACGTCAAAACATACTTCCTAAAGAGTTTGTAGTAAATGATCAAGTATTAACTATTGACATAAGGAGTTTATTAAAAGATTTACAAGATAGAGGTATTGATATTTAATAATGGGAATATTTCGTTCACAAAAAATAGCTAAACCAACTCCTGAAACTACTGTTGCTCCTGGCGTTGTTTCTACAGGAGAAATATTTGATGCGTATGATGACTACGCATTTTATTTGTCTGGTCGTTCTGATGCTAAAGCAAATACTTATAGTGAAGTATGGCAACCATACCTAGATGAAATTAAAGAAAAAACAGGTCTTGAGTTAGATAATCCTGGAGCTAGATTTGGACTTAATATAACTATGGAAGATATAGCAACTGACACAATGGAGTACAATGAATTTGGTCTTTCTGCTAAAGATAATCTTGAATATGGTATTGAACGTCAAAAAGAATATGATGATGATGTAAAAAAAATACAAGCAGTTATTGCAGCTAATGAAAGAGCATTTAATCCTAAATCTAATTTGTTTAATTTAAACCAAGGTGTTATTAATGATGAAGTTTTAGATAAAATTGAAGGTGTTTTAGAAAACAAAGATTTTGTTGACGAACGCACTAACACTGATATGGTTAGTTTGGATACTGCAAAAAAAGTAATTGGTGGTATTAGTGGTAGTTTTACTGATCCAGTCAATATGACATCAGCAGCTATTGCAATGGCTCTTCCAATTAAAAGCGTTGTAGCTAGGTTATTTCTTGATGGAATGCTTGGTGGCGGAGCTGAAGCAATTATACAAAAAGATGTGCAAAATTGGTTTAAAGAAAATGATATACCTTACTCAGATGAAGAGTATTGGGAGAATGTAAGACTAGGAGTTTATACTAACCTTGCTTTAGGAGGCGCTTTTGAAGGCATAAGATTATCTACTAAACAAATGTTAGAAGGAGTTAGAGCTTTTAGAAAAGCTAAAGCAGAAAAGCAGGGTAAGGTTTATTCTGATGATCAAGATGTAATAGATTTAGAAGTTCAAAGTGAAATTAATGAAGATCTAAATAGTAAAAATCCATTAGCTAACGATCCTGATAATGTACAACATCAAGCAAATATTGAGAGCGCAACAGCTGCTGTTGTAGATGGAAATTATGATGCAGTACCAACTGTAGACATTGCTAATGCAAAAACAATGGATGAATTAATAGATGCTTCTAATATTAATACTCAAATATTAGATCCAGATGACATTGTTATTGACGCTAAAAGATTTCAATTTAAAACGGGTGGAGATGTTAAAGGTAGATTGCCAACCCTAGAAGGTGTACAAAAGTGGGAAGATTATAAATCTAATGTTATTTTAATTTTTGAAGATAAGAATGGCAAAAGGTTTGTAGCTGACGGACACCAAAGAGTAAATTTAGCTAAAGAATTAAAAGACAAAGGACAAAAACCAAGGCTTGTATCTCATATTATTAAAGAAGAAGATGGCTGGACACCTGCAACAGCAAGAGCTTATGCTGCTAGAAAAAATTTAGCAGAGGGTTCTGCTGATGCTTTTGATGCTGCTAGAGCTTTACGATTAGATCCTAATGCGTTAGATAACCTTCCACCTAGATCGAAGTTAGCTGAGTTTGCGCAAGGGCTATCTATGCTTGATCCAGAAGTTTTTATAAAAGCTGAAAACACAAAAGTTAAAACAAGTTATCTTTCAATGATTGGCCGTAATTTTGATAATGCAAAACAACAAGAGTCAATGGTTAAGTTATTAAATCAAATAGATCCTTCTAATGAAATTAAAGCTAGAAGTATTATAGAGCAAGCCAAAGAAGCAGGATTTGTTACTAAGCAAGATGTACAAACAGGATTATTTGGTGATGATGATATTGTAGAAAATTTATTTATTGAAAGAGCGGATATATTAGATTCAGCAATTAAGTTAATTAATAATGAAAAACGTGTATTTACTACACTTGTAGAAAACTCACCATTTATTGAGAAATATGGAAACAAGTTAAGTAAAACAACTAATATTCAAAGGAGAGATCTAAATGGGGAAATCATCGAAACGATCAAACAAAATGCAAACATCAAAGGCGAAATCTCAGAATCGCTCACAAAAATTGCAAAACAATACAATGATGGCAAAATCAACCTTGGACAAGCAGCAAGACAATTCACAGAAGATGTCGGAAATAGATTTAGATCTGGTGGATACCGCGGCATTAGGGCTGGCACAGCAAGGATCGATGATGACATTGCAGAGGTACTTGACGAGAGTCAACAACCTAAAAATTCAATCGAACAAGAAGGCTTAGAAAAATTTGATGATCCTACTAAAATGGAGCTAGATGATTTAGAAGCTATGTCAGAAATGAATGAAGATTTATTTAGTCAAATTGAAGAAATAGATCCAGAATTTGCTAAAAATTTAGAAATAGAAGATGGTACAAAGTTTACGGAAATGAAAGAAGAAATTGCTAGAGATCAAAGAATCATTAAAGAGTTGAAAGACTGCTAATGGCTATGCACGGTAAAAATTGTATTATTAAAAACCAATCCATGACGGAGATTGAAAAGCAAGAAAGTTTAGAGCTTTATGAACAAATGGAGTTAGAGTATGGCCCTGGCATTAATACAGCAGAAAAAGTGTTTGATGCTATTAAATACAAAAAATACTTAAAAGCAAAAAACAGGACACTAACCGCAGAAAGAACTATGCGAAATATTTTGCGTATGGAAAAATTTGCTGAAAGATCATCTGGCAACAGATATGGTCATGCTGTATTAAGTTTTGTATCTCCAGACGCTAGAGGTGTTATGAGAAGTTTTAATTTAGAAAATAGATCTATTGCTTATCGTAATGACATATTATCAAGTATGGCTGATTTTACACTTGCTACTATGAAAAAAGGTATTACAGGTGGTAGAGGTAAAGGATTTTTAGGATTTCATGCTAAAGCTAGTAAAGCAGATCAAGCTTCTTTTATAAGAGAAGCATCTAATGTAGCAGAAGGAGTACCTGCTACTACAGGCAATCCAAAAATGAGAGCTATGGCTGAAGCCTATCTTGAGTCTTTTGAAAAAGCACGACAGCTTTATAACAAATTTGGCGGAAATATGCCAAAAATGAAAGGGTGGTTTATAAAACAAACACATACAGCAGCTTCTATAAGAAAGATGACAAGGCCTGACTATGTAAAATTTACTATGGATAGATTAAACAAGGATGAAATTATTTCTTATAAAACTAATCAACCAGTAACAGATTTAGAATTGCGTTTATTAGTAGAAAAACATTATGACGATATAACCGCAGATGATCCTGGAACAGTATTACAAAAAGCTCCAACACAATCACTTAATGCTTCTCGCAGTCGTATTTTTAAATTTAAAGATTTTGACTCTTGGTATGAATACAATAATCAATTTGGTGAATCAGATATATTTTCTAACATTGTAGAACACGCAGATAAGATGGGGCGTGATATTGCGGAAATGCAAATACTTGGGCCACAACCACAAAAAGTATTTAACAATATGATTGAGTATGCAGAGAAAGCTTATGCTGCTGGAAAAGGAAACAAAAAAGGAATAGGAAAAGCGCAACAGTTTTATGACGTATTTAAAAGAAAGCACAATGAAGCTGCTAATGAGATTCTTGCTAGTATAGGAACAGTTGGTAGAGGATTAGCAACCGCAGTTTATTTAACAGCAACAATAATGACAGCTATTGCTGATACAGCAACCTCTTATGTTACTGCTAGAAAAATAGGTATGTCTGGAACAAAGCCTATAAGAAATCTTACGTCTAATATTTTAAAATTTACAGCTACTGCTGGGATGTCTACAAAACAAAGAAATGCTTTTTTGTTAAGAACTGGTGTTATTGCAGAAGATTCTATATTTGCAGCTCGTGCAGCATCTAAAGAAGCAGGTGATGCTTTAAGCGGGAAGGGATGGACACAAATATTAGGTGATGTTGTTATGCGTGCGCAAGGACTAA
>Ga0209535_1003369_pt1 | contig 10181 bp, 5 predicted proteins | sample LinPmetageLP28_FD_184041 | JGI IMG/M metagenome (GOLD analysis project Ga0209535, IMG submission 184041) | Marine viral communities from the Pacific Ocean - LP-28 (SPAdes) (version 2) | ecosystem: Environmental > Aquatic > Marine > Oceanic | place: Pacific Ocean | collected 2009-08-22
ATGTGTCTGCGTTTCCGGCTTTGAGTGGCCATTTTGGTCCATAAAGAGGCATGATCATTTTTCCTTTACAACTAACTAGTCTTTATGATAAATCTTTTTTGGGATCAGCACACTCTTGTCCGTTTGCGTCATAAACTTTTGTTTTAAGTCTTCTCTTCTGCCACCAAGGAAAGCGAATTGGAGGAATTGCGAAGATATCAAGGGGATTACCCATTTGGAATAAACTTCCAAGAGAAGGTACTCCACCATCATCATTGTCTTCAGTAAATGTTCCATCAATAGTTCTTGCCAAATAAAGAGATTTAAACTGTCTTCTTAATGAATTCTTTGCAAACTTATTGATTGTTCCGTCCCATTCTTGCTCTGGGTTTGTGTCTTTTCCATCTGCTCTTTCGTATTCAACTGAATCTCGAGAACCCTCTGGTGCTGTTTTACGGCCAAGGGATGGCATGAAGGTTTCCATACAGTATATTGCCAACATGGAAGAGACTTGCTTTAAGTTAAATATATTATTCATGAATAAGGTAAAGTTTGGTGTTTTCGTCATTTTATTTATCAAACATTCCAAATCGTATCTTTCGGTTCCGGAAATAGGATTAAAGTCTATGAATTTTGAGTCCATGACGTCAATCTCTTCGGATACTATTGGTAGTACGAAGCTACCATCTTCAAAAATGTAAGATTTTTCATTCTTTGACAGGTCAACAAAACTAGGATTAGACATTATTTGTGTTACGTCTTCGGGTGATAGAAAACCCTCGGGGAACACAATTGAAAGTCTCAGCCCATATTTTACACCTGTTGATCCAGAAGTGCCGGCTGGTTCTGGGTTATCACCTTCGATTAGGAAAGATTCATCGTAGATCACATCGAAGTCTTCAAAGTCTCGGGAAGCAATATATTTTCTTCTAGAATTTTGGAGGATTGCTATGTTAATTTCCCCGCCCTTATTTAGTTCATGGAGGCGGCTAATCGAATTTGAATCTGTAAATCCTTTGTCCATCAAAGACTTGAACGAACCTTTGTATGTAAAAGTAAGGTCGCCAAAGAAATCAGATAAATAATTATCTTCTAAAGTATCAATGTTTTGATTCACAAATTCACTCAGGTTAGCCAAAGGAATTGCTCCGACGTATTGCTGTGGTCTGTTTCTTATCAAAGTTGGTATGTTTGGATCTTCTCTGTCAACAAGTCTCGCATAGCTCTCTACGATAAATTGGGGTTTATCTGTAACAGGTACCGGTGATGTACTGTTGTTTTGTCTTACTTCTGGTACCGAACCAGTATCTATTGATATACCAGATTGCTTATCCACATAGAAAGAGGATAAGCCAACCTTGCTAGATGACCCAGGCATCGTAGAAAATATAGATTTTGACAAATCACTGTAGGCTGGTTTATCCGAAAGTCCATCGACAATAATTCCAATTAAACGATTATATTCATCCCTAATTAATTCTGACATGATCAGTGTTGCTTGTTTTTCATATAAGGCGATAAAATATTGCTTTTGAAAGAACTTAAGCTTCTTTATTGCAGCAAATCTTAATTCAAATGCGGAGTAGTCATTAAAGGTGGCGCCATTAAAAAAGTCAGCCTTTTCTTCCAAATCAGTAGTAAGTCGATATGCTACAGCTTGTAGTCCCATCGTTACAGGGCCTTGTCTTACTATCAATATTGGATCAAAGTTTTTTTCCGGCTTGTCTATGATGTTGTTGGAGTCTGCTAGTTTTTTTCTCATTCTTCTCTTGATGTTGGGATTGATTGGCCTATAGGCATCAATACCTCTTTGGATTTCACTTAAAGCCACCATAACATTGTCAGGAGGTACCAATCCGTCTACATCGACCATTCTTTGGTATGCCTCGACACATTGTTCTAAAAAAGTATACCAGTACTTTTCTTTAGTAATAGTTATTCTTTTTCTTCCAAAAGAGGTTCCAAGATCATACATCTCACTTTTCATCCTATTAGTAATATATAGGAAAATACTTTGATCGAAATTACCTGAGGACATTTCAAGATTGGAAAATAGTCCATACCCTTTCATAAAATATTCAGCCACATATGATCTAATTGTAGTCCTTACCACACCATCCATGTGAGCCTGTGTTTTATTGTCTAACAGAGCTTTGAAGGGAGTATCTTTTATACAATCTGGGTCTTTAGATAACCTAGGGTCATTTTTTAAGCTTGTAGATAAATTTTTAGTTCTTTCCTTGATATCTTGAAAGCTTATCAATGACTGCTGCTTTGGATCACATCCGCTCGGAGAACTAAATGCCTTCACTCCCATTTCTAGCCACCCTGTAAATTGTCGAGGTTCAACAAAAAACGGTGGATTACTATATCGCCCTCCATACAGAGCTGGGTCTAAGGGGACTATTCTATCACTAGCGAATTTACCGAGGGTTTTCTCTTCCTCGTCCAGGTTATATGGAGTCTCTCCATCGGGATTATAGTATATCATAGAATTTGTTGTTAAGTCTTCGCTTCTATATCCAAAGGTATATCCTGGTGGTAATCCGGAGGTTGGCTCATCGGTGGTCCTTGGGTCCGTCAGTAGCATCTCGACCACTTGACTATTAAATGATTCAAAAGCACCCTCGTATACCTCAGAATAATCTTTTGTGATCAATGGGATTGATCTTCTAGCAAATTGATTAAAAAAAGCTTTTCTTATATCGTTTTCTTCATTTTTCAAGTATTGAAATCCGACTGTCTCCATGTAACTTGATTCTTCATCGGTTACTTCAACTGGTGTTACGAAACTTAACTCAGTTGCTTCCTTCTGGTCGTTTATCTTCTCAACTACTTTAAGGGCATAATTAAAACTAGTTTTTAGGCCCCTATTATTCATAGCTACAACCTTCTGAACATATGTTTGCGCCAAAGAATCTATTCCAAAGAACTTATTGCCCTCTGTGGTGTCATAAAATTTGTATACTACGTTTTGTTTTTTGAGACCAAAATCATATGATTTAGAATCGTCTCCAAGTATTTCATCTCTTTGTTTGATTGCTACTGTTGTTGGATATTGTCCTTTTACTTGACCCTCTACAGTCAAGATGTCCATTACGGCTCCCGGTATCGAACCCAAAGTGTCTCGCTTTTTGGTTCTTTCTTCTTGAGAATTGCCATAATTTGGATTAAATATTTTACTAAAATATCGAGCAAACTCTTTATTGCCATCAAAATCTGCTAGGGCTTCGCCAAGGATACCATTCCGGCCTGTAAAACCTCTAACTAAGCTTCTTTCAAGGTTAGAATAGAATGAGTCAGTTGCTTGACTACTAAGTTCCTTGGATAAAGTATCTTGTTTTCCAGAACTTAATATGTTATTTGGATTACAAGCATCCTTGTTCATCTCTCTCTCGACTGCTTTTTCAAGCATGTCATCCATTCCGGCAAGGTCATCAAGTAGGTCCTCAACAGCTTCTTCGGCTTTATCGTTTATATCTTTGATTCTCTCATCAGCTTCTTCTGGGGTGAGACCTTGTCCTTGAAGTAACCTATTTCTCAGATCATTCCATTCATCCAATTCTTCACTAGTTAAGCATATTGCCGAGGATGTCGGTAGGTTTGGAATTCCTGCGTCTAGGATGTCTCTTATTCTCTCTCGATCATCAGGAGATAGATGACTACCAAGATTCCTAAAGAAATAGGCAACTTGGTTTGGAGAACCCAAAAGAACTCGCATCTCTGGTGCCAGAATATTTACCGCGTTCGATACCCTTGTATTAAATTGATCATTAGACTCACCTTCTCGAGTGACCAAAGCTTCTAGCACCTCTTTAGTACTTGATACAGATCCAATTATCTTTGATACTTTATCTCCAGAACCGGTTGCGTCTGCACCAGGTTGGAACATTATTGGGGAGAATAAAGCATCAGCTAATTCTTCAGCCTTTCTTCTGGATGTTTCGGGGTCGTCACCGTCATTACAGAATGCCTCATTCAAAGCATCCAAGAAACTGTTGCCAAAGGATTCCCAAGAATCAGCGCCGTCTCCAGTAATCATGTCTGCTACAAGTCCACCGGTGGCCTCGATAGCATTACATAGAGCGCCCTCAAGGGTGCTTAAGAGCCTTGTAACAAGAGAGGTCATTATATCTGCGACTAATTTAAAAAGAGCCTCGCGGACTATCTCAGTAAGTTGATTTTGTATTGCGAATCTCCAATTGATACTTGGGATATTTATAACTGGTAGTTTTAAGTCAACATTGGGATCACACACATCAACTGATAATGATTTAAGAAAATCATTTGGTGGTGGTTGAATCACGGGTGAACTTGGGCAATCTGGGGCAAATATAGTTTCAATCTTGTCTAGCATGAAATCGGCGCCTGGGAAAGATTTTAGTCTTGCGAACAAGTCATCAACGGAGAACTCTTCTATAATGGCGTCGATGGCATAATCAAAGACCAAATCAAATACCACATCGACTTTTACGCCAAGGGCTGTCGATTCTAGTGAATTCAATGATTTTTCGTATTGATTTAGTTCTTCCGGCTCGTCAGATGTTACAACCAAGGAATCAACCAATCTTGTTGTGGCTTGTAAAAATGATGGTTGTGATTTTTTGTACTTTTTAATCTCAAATTTTATTTTTTTCTCCATCCACTTTTTATACTTTACTGGTTTTCTTAAGCCCTGTGATATTCCATCAGAATCGGGGCCCAATGATCTTTGATCTAGGAATTCTTCATATGTTTTGTTTTCTCTACTGTATCTCTCAGCCATCTCCTCTCTTATACTGTTGATGGCTGATGGGTTTTCTCCGACTTGAGACTTCAGGTATTCAAATTCTTCCGGTGTGCTCTCAAATATTATGTCGTCATACTTCTCAAATAAACCTTGAACTCTTTTAGCATGGTTCTTGCTGGTTAAAATTTCCTTCAGACCCTCTCCACCACCGGAGGCCATTTTAATACCTAGCATTTCCGAGATATTAACATTTGGTCCGAATTGTTCAGCGATTGTCTTGTCCAGCTTGTTTCTAAAGTCAGCTGGTAGTCCGTTAAAGAATAGGTCCAATGTGTTAATCTTCATGAATTCAAAGCTTTTATCTATCAATATGTCTAGAAATTTATCAAATGATATTCCATTAGTAAGACAACTCAAAGCTTTTCCTGCCATCTTTGATAATCCACAAATGCCAACAATCGGTATCAAGTCCATTAATTCAAAATCACTCTCTGAGTCATCTTCGGTTTCCCTGAACAAGTCGAGAAATAAATTTTCTGACTTATAGACCTCCTTCATGGCTTCTTTGGCATCTTCAAAGTGGGGAGAGTTTTGAATTTGATTGCCGAGAGATCCCTCTTCTAAATTACTGAATTTATTTGTAGAAAAGTTTTTAGCATTTCTTTCGAGATCTTCTGTATCATAAATATAGACAGACTGGCCAAGATTGGCTTCTTGTTTTTTATTATCTTTGTTTTTAAAGAAATAAGTGGGCATAGACACTATTACATAAGGAATTCCATACTCTTTTTTTCTCTTAAATACATTGGACTTGTCAACTTCAATAGGCTCAAGTCCAATTTCTGAGTCTTCAAATGTAGAATTTATATATTCATCAACATATTCGACCATAGCTGAGTATGCTTTGTTCATAAACTCTTTCTCATATCGAGCAAGCATCTTGTCTTTTCTTTCTTCCGCTGCGGATTTGGCTATTTTGGGGTCTTTTTCGAGGCCAGTGTTGGCGTCTGCTAGCCTCTCAAGTTCACGACAAGCTTCTTTGTTATAATCCTTCTCTATCGACTTAAAAGCTGACATTATTTCCCTAGAAAGAGAGTCGATAACTTTTCCATTGCCGGTGCCTAGCTGATTTTCCAGCAAACATTCAAGACCATTCCTTGCATCTTCAAGATCCTCTATGTCCCCATGGTCAGCAATATAGGTCGGATAAAAATATTGTAGTGTCCACTCAAGCCAAGGCTTGGTTTCTTTTGCTGTTAGATCATTCCATAAGCCATCGAGGTTTTGTAGAAAATTATAGACAACGGCGTTATCTAAACTTCTTAAGGGGTGGTTGGGTCGTAGAAAAAGTTTTTCATATTTTTCATTACAACCATTGTCGGGCAATATGTATATATTTTTTAGTTCAAACGGACTCCCATCATCTTTGAATACAAATTTAATCCTATCTGGTCTTTTGCTACGGAATAATCCTGGATATCCTAAGCGAGGATATCCATTGGCTTGTAGGACGTCGCTCATATTTTTCGTGAATTTTTTTAATTTTTTAGATGCGTTTCCATAATTAATTCTCTGTACGATATCGTCCTCTTGTCTAATGACAAAAGAATCATCAGTATATTGTACCATGGAATAATATTTGGAATAAGTATTCAACGTTAATCTTAATATTCTTAGTTTTTTAAATAAACCATCGGATTGTACTATAAAATTTCCGCCGGATGAAAAATCATTGTCATCATCGTCATCTGCGTCATCATCATCATTTGTGGGAATTTGATCAAAATTAAAAGCAGGAACAGCTACCAGATAAGCTGTGCCTAAGAGTTGAGACCCTGTCCCATAATATTTATCAGACACTATTGAGGCGTTAACCACTTGTTGTTTCGTTCCAGTATTTATCGGCTTATCTAGGTCCCTAAGGATCTTTAGTGCGGCAACTTGTATGGCAAAATCTTCTAAAGTTTTTCCGATTCTCTCTGTTGCTAGTGTAACATTCATTTCTTGCGCTGCTTCACTCTCATAAACCCTAACGTGATATTCGCAAAACTTCTTATTAAGATATGCCTCTTCAATCTCAAACCACTGCTTTGGTAGTTTGAAGTCAGGATCAACCTCGCAAGTTGGACAAATCTTTTCATCAACAACTTCGATCTTCTCTTCTTCTTTACACTCACCGCTTTGTTGAAAGTCGGAATATTTCTTTTCTAGTTCGGCCATTTCTAATCCTAAGTTGTAAACACGTTCTTGCTTTTAATATTAATGGGGGGTTCTGGGTCTGTGCTATTGATCTTTAAATATTTCCTAGCTACATTTTCAATTCTCTGCTTTATGACCTCTTGACTAGCCATTTCTACAAGACCCAGTGAGCTCAAAACCGCCGAGAAAGGTAATTGCGTTGGAGATGGTATCGTTGGAAGTGGGGTTGGAGCAGCTATCAGATGAATGTGGGCACCAGTAGATACATTAAGTTGATTAATATGATCTGAATTGGCTTTTACATTAGCAAATAATTCAGATAACAAGCCAAATAGTTCCTGTAAACAATTGGTTAGATTGTCACCCTTTATGACTGGTTGTAATGGAGGTACTTGACTATTTTTTGGCCGTTCAGTATAATTCCCAGCAATTAAAGAAATAGTGCCGACCACCTCATTCATTCCGCCATCAGACAGACGTTCTCCGTCTTTGCCAACGCTTTTTACCATAGCTCTACCGGTAACAATTTTAATATCCTGACGTGCATGGATTCTTATTGCGTCTGCTTTCAGACCAATCGCAGAAGATCCAGCTTGAGACTGCCTAGGAACTTTAGCTAAGCCCATATAATGATCAATACTTGCTTTTTGTGAGATATAAACTCTTGCTCCATCCATAGCAAAATTCGGATTAACTATAGTACCGGAATGAGGTGGCCCAAAAGTTCCGTCTGGGTGTGCGAAGGATGAGGCCATTCCAGCTATCAAATCTATTCTCGCTGCGCTTGTTGCTCCCATTCCACCAAATCCAGAGTATGGATGGGTTGGTCGATCTCGACCCATTATAATGAAGTTGTTGTTGCCATCAACAATGATTTTTTCTGCCTGTGCTTTCTCATAAGTTGGTAACGCATCATCAATCGGCTTGTTACCAATACCTCTTCTCTTTCCAAATTTTTTATCTTTTTCAATTCGTACTTTGGCATCTTCGGATAACTTTGACTGATCTACTGTTTTTTTAAATGACATTAATTACTCCACTTATTGATACTTTTCTTTAGCTAAAACATACGCCTCAGCAATCAAGGCATCATAAAAAGAAAGTGCTTGTTTGGATCCGTTGTATTCCTCCGCTAAGGCGGTAAAGTCTAAATTATTGGCAGCTACGATGGCTTTTGGATTGGCTTTGAACCAAGCTACCACCATCTGATCGGAAGCAGCGGATGCGTCTTTCTTAAAGGCTTTGTAGAACGCTGCTGCGCTGGGATAAGCTTTAAGTGCCCAATATCCCATAACTTGATATAATCCCCATGATGTAACTTTCACTGCTGTTTTTGGATCAACGGCATATGCTGCTTCGAAAGCCGACTTTCCTGTTTCTGAACCCACTTCTGAAAATACATATGTATCACTACGAGTCCAGCCCAATGGGGGATCTGTACCTTTCCTTTTGTACCACAAGTGTGGTTCAAAACGAAGTGCTGTGGCACCAAGTTTTCCAGACTCAATTAACCTAAAAGCTCTCAATATATTTACATCGATACCAATCTCTTTAGCAAGCTCTAGATCTCCAGGTTTAGCATCGGGAAGGGATCTTCCTCTGATTTTAGTGTTCCCTGCGTCTCTTTGTTCCTGCGCCTTTGTGTATATGTTACCAGTACTTCCCGGTATTCCCAATAGACTAGCAAGACCATCTGAAAAGGCTGTGGTCGCAGATACTAGCCCCTCAACACTAGACAGTTTACGAAACGAATGATCTCCAAAGTCTGGTAAGGCTTGTGGTTCTACGAATCGTGGTTTTGCCCAATCAGAATTTGATATCGATCCTTCTTCGAAATACATGGTTAATTTTTGACCAAATGATGGTGCGGTATTTCCATAAGCCAAATAATTAGATCTTACCCAGAAGCCGGCACCCTTAAAAGTTCTTATTGACCCAAGAATGCCCTCTGGAGTATTAAACTCTCTTGGGTCTCCTGGTTTTGCTATATTTGTATCAGGGTAGGCAACTATCCAAATGTATCCAAGTGGGTCGAGGTAGGCATCGTTAGTATCAATCCCTGCTCCCGTATTATCTTCTGTTCTGATTCCGCTTAAACAATAGGCATCAAATTGACCATCTGTGGCAGATGTAAATGCTCCGTTATAAAACCCATCCATAACCTGGGCATTGGTGAATTTATATCGATCAGAGGGGCTTTGAAATTGACCATAGAGATTGGGGTTTAGCAGATTTTTCTTATACTTAGGCATCCTTAGTCTCCGACTCTTGAATTTGATCAAATATTTGAGCAAAGTCTTTGTCGGTCAACTCGTCTGTCTTTTCGTTTTTAGCCATAAGGCCACATAGTTTTACAAGTTGCTCATTTGATCTCTGGAGTGTCTCAACATACTTAGCAAGGGTTATACCCATGTCTCGGTGTCGGGATTGATCAACCGATAAATATCGCATAGCATCATCAAGCAACTCACGAGTTGTCTCCCGGTCGCTTCTGATGTTGTCTATCGCTTCTTTGATGTGTTTGTCGCTGCTCATAAACCTAATTAGTTCTCAGTTAAATTTCGCCATTGTCCCAATCTTTTTGGAACTCGCGATATCGCTTTCGCATTTTATTTAATTGAGATACAATCTGTTTTGTGTTCATCCCAGTTATTTCGCGGAGGTACAGATAAATAGCTTTCTTGTTGAAAATTTCGATATCATCAACCGAATCAAATAAGATCATAACGGCATCATAGACTTTCTTTTCCTTCTCTTTAGAAAAATCGACTTGCCAAGTAGCCATCTCTCTTTTCAGTTGATCTATCCTTTCACTCCTAATTGCTCTATCTTGAAACGATTCAGTCTTGTCGACAAAGTGAATATCTGGATCAAGCTCTGCTACATCAAATGGAACTTCTCTCTCAAGCTTCTTCTTGTTTTTTTTCACTTTATGAATGAACCAGTTCTTGGTAATCACTGAAAAGTATGAAAATGCTTTTGAGCCCTTTGCGGGATCAAACTTGCTTAGGATCGTTGCTAGATAAACCTTACATTCATCTCTCAAATCATCGATGTCTGGTAAGCTTGTAAAGCGATATGTAAAAACAATCTTGTCAACCATTTGTGAAAACACAGGTTGGATCACTTTTGTATACAACTTTTCTCTTACGTCATGGTCTTCTGTTGATGAAAAGCTAACTATCGCGTCTTCGTGAACCTGCGTAAAGTACATGTTGCTCTTTTTCTTCTTCTTTCTCGGCATCTTGCTCGATCTCCTTATTTTCATATTCTA
>Ga0209535_1003371_pt1 | contig 10175 bp, 15 predicted proteins | sample LinPmetageLP28_FD_184041 | JGI IMG/M metagenome (GOLD analysis project Ga0209535, IMG submission 184041) | Marine viral communities from the Pacific Ocean - LP-28 (SPAdes) (version 2) | ecosystem: Environmental > Aquatic > Marine > Oceanic | place: Pacific Ocean | collected 2009-08-22
GTTTCAATATTATGTCTATAGTTTGCCCAGATAATTACTTTGCCATCGACTTCCTCTAGGACATTTAATAGTTCATCATATCGTTTGTTAGGCACGTCATGGATTTCACCATTATCATTAATAGTGAATCCACAACATACCTGGTGCAACTTAACAATCTGTGAGAGCCGGTTCACAGATGTCGTTGTTTTGTCATTGAAAATAAACATTGCGTTTCTTCTCAATGATTCATAAGCTATAAGTTGTTTCTCACTCATAGATATGAATCTTTTTGTATAGACTTTATCAGGAAGGTCGGTGCATTCTTCTTTCTTGACACGGAAAGCATGAGTGTAGATTTTTTCTTCTAATTCATCTAAACGTTGATATCCTGTAATCAAAGGAAAGTGACGACCACCTGATGTGGGTCTATTAATAACTTTTGCATATCTCGCACGGAAAGCGTAATAGTTTGATTGACCTAGTATCTTAGGGTCAAGAAAAGCAAACTGTGTATAGATATCTAGTGGTGATTTAGTAATAGGTGTACCTGTTAAAATTCTTTTGTAGCTTAAATCTTTTGTTAACTTAATTAAGTTTTTTGTACGTTTAGCATTGTGTGTTTTGATGGTTGTACTTTCATCAACAATCATCATTGTTTTCTTTTTATCTTGTACACTAATATATTTTTCTAAAAACTTTACACCCTTCGGTGATGAAAGAGATTCTATATTCATTAAAAAAATACTTAATGCAATATGATCTTGTCTTTCTAAAAGAACGGTTAACTTAGCTTTAGTAACAGGATCTTTTAAACTTGGGTCCCACGTACTAATGCAATATTTTGTTTTATCAAAGTTTACAAACTCAGTAATTTCTTTATACCAATTACGATACACGGACTTCGGTGCAAGAATCACACAGTTATCCACACCTTGATAATGATGCAAACTCATGAGATCCATGATTGCTGTAATAGTTTTACCTGTTCCCATCTCCATCAAATAGGCGAAATTGTTGATGTTTGTATCATGACAAATTCGCTTTGCTTTAAGTTGATGAAGAAAAGGTTCCTTCAAAAAAAAGTTAGCCATATACAAAATAATATATTGCATTTTGTTAGGATTTCAAGTATAACTTTTTTAATGAACAATTAAGTGCTTAGCTGGCACTTATAGCTTGTGGCGGAACAACGTTTTTAACAGAGGCGTAACGCACAGGGGTGATAGAGTAGGGCTAACTAGCTGAGGCTATCATGAGTAAGTACGAGTAGGGGCGAGAACCGTTTATCTGTATCCCGAAAGTTGGAGGTGAAACAACTAGGCCTCCCAAGCTGTTCTAACAAAGGAGGTAATGTATGGCTGACGTGATTGACTTTGATGATCTGAAACAAGATGCAGGTGATCTAAAGAAACTTCAAGATGATGATCTAACAGGATTATCCAAACTTATTCAACGACAATTAGATTTAGACTCTGAAATAGAAAATATGGAAGAGACAATGAAAGAATTACGAAGAGAAAGAGATATTCTTTCTGGTGAAACAATTCCAACAAAAATGCAAGAATTAGGTATCAATGAAACAACGATGAAAGATGGCAGTAAAGTAACTGTCAAAGAAGGCTTTCATTGTAGGATACCAAAGACAAAAGAAGATGAAGCATTAGATTATTTAAGAAATAATAATCTTGGTGATATAATCAAGAATCAAGTTTCAACAAGTTTCGGAACGGGTGAAGACAATATGGCTGGAGATTTAGCTGGATATATAGAATCCAACTTCGGTATCACCCCTAACGTGAAAAAATCAGTGCACCCCTCGACACTGAAGGCGACTTTAAAAAAGCGCCACGAAGAGGGATTAACGGACCCTGACGATCTCTTTGGGATCTTCATACGTCCAGAAACTAAAATAACAAAAGGAAATAAATAATGAATGAACAAACAAAAAAACAGGAAGTAGCAACAAAGAAAGCTTCTGCCGTTGCAGCCCCTACCATTGATCTTGGTATGGTTGCACAAGACCAAGGTTTAGGTTTAGCCGTTGTTGATATGAACACGACTGCTATACCTTTCTTGAAAATACTTAGCTCTATGTCTCCGCAGACAAAAAAACAAAAGAGTGAGTATGTTGATGGTGCAGAAGAAGGTATGGTTTTCAATACTGTCACAGAAGAACTCTATGATGGTACTGAAGGTGTTACAGTTATACCATGTCACTTCGAACCTGTTGCATTAGAATGGTCCGATAGAGGAACTGGTTCCTCTGCTCCCATCGTTCACCCTGTGGATACTCCTCTTTGGGATAAAACAAAAAAGGACGCTGAGGGTAAATCTAGGCTTCCAGAGGGTACATATTTAGAAAGAACTCACAATCACTACTGCCTCCTTACAAACAGTGAAGGACTTACATCACAAGTTCTCCTATCCATGAAAGTGAGTGGACTATCTAAATCAAGAAAATGGAACAGTCTCGTGATGTCGGCTAAGGTGAAGAATGGTGATCAAATCATCAATCCTCCTAGTTGGTATTACTCCTATGTGCTTACAACTAAGCCTCAGTCAAATGACAAAGGTGACTGGTATAGCTGGGACATAAGAAGAGGTGAAGTCGTTTCGGCTAGTCAATACGCAGAAGGTAAAGGATTTCATAACGCCGTGAAGAAGGGATCTGTTGAGGTCAACTATGAACAGGCGAGCGAAAGTTCTGGAAATGATAAACCAGACAGCGACAATCCTTTTTAAGGGCTAGGGGGCTTCGGCCCCCTTTCACATATGGAAGCGTATCAAAAATTAAAACAGATCTTCAATGGTCTAAGTCGAGCACATGGAGTATTTTATCGTGGTGAAACTAAAGAAAGCGGTAAGGTTGGTGGTAAGGCATATATTCTTAAAGAAGAAGTCACTGACAAACATTGGAGAGACCATGTCGAAGGAAATGATCCAAGCCTTGGAATTATTCCGATACGCGATGATAATACATGTTCTTGGTCTTGTATTGATGTTGACGATTACTCAATTGATGTACGCAAGACAATTACTAAATATACAAAATTAAATCTACCTATTATACCTTGCCGATCTAAATCGGGAGGATTTCATCTTTTCATATTCTTTACAGAACCCGTACCTGCCAAAGATGCTATTAAAAAATTAACAGAGATAGCTTCTGTTTTAGGATTTGCTGACTGCGAGGTGTTCCCAAAGCAGGAAACACTCAATGCAGAACGTGGAGACACAGGAAACTTTCTCAACTTACCCTATTTTAAGGGAGACATGAGCGGAAGATACGCCATGGATCAAAATGGTGAGTCATTAACCATGGAAGAGTTCTTCGATTTGGTTTCTCAGAAGGCAATCACACACGACCAATTAAAAAACCTATCTGTACGCCCTTTAAAACAGAAAAAGACCACTTTTGACGGTCCTCCATGCATAGAAATCATGCAAAACATGGGTATTTTCGAAGGATCGAGGGATGATGTGGTATTTCACTACTGTGTCTATGCAAAAAAGAAGTATGGACCTGGTGAGTGGCAAAACAAGGTTATGGAATTTAACACAGCGTACTGCAAACCACCGATGGGTTACGATCAAGTTAAGCTCAAGATAGATCAACACGAGAAAAAAGAGTATGGCTACAAGTGTAAGGACGTACCCATGCGTTCACATTGTGACAGCACAAAGTGTCGAGTAAGAAAATATGGTATTGGCAGAGATGATGTGGCAATGGATATTGCTAATCTCACAAAGTTAGAGTCCGATGAATCTGTATGGCATTTAGATGTAGACGGCTCACGGATCACGGTCACCACAGACGAACTGATGGATCAACGATTATTTAGAAAGAAAGTATTAGAGACACATACAAGTCTGCCTGTAGAGATGTCTAAAAGAGATTATGAAGCTCGTATGAGAGAATTACTAGAAACCTGCGAGATTATTAAGATGCCTAAAGAAGTTACAAGAGAAGGACGTTTCTATTCACACATAGAAGATTTTATATACAATCAAGCTATTGCAGATGATATTGAAGATGTATTAAATCACAGTGTATGGAAGAGTGATAGTAAGATTTATTTTCAATTATCAAGTCTTGAAAGATATATGCGTAAAATTCAATTTAAAGAGTTTTCAACAACACAAATGGGTTCTTTGATTAGAGATAGAGGTGGTGATTCTAAACAATTTAGAATTAATAAAAATACGGTGAAGAATTTGTTTTTTATACCTGATCCTAAACCACAAGATGAATCTAAGTTAAATGTACCTAAAGTAAAAGATGATGTCCCATTCTAAAATAAAAAAGATCTACGGACCACCAGGCACAGGCAAAACAACATTCTTACTCAACATTGTAGAAGAAGAGTTAGAAAAGAATTTAACACCGCAAGACGTAGCTTTTGTTGCTTATACAAAGAAAGCTGCAAGTGAAGCAATTAGCAGAGCGGCACATAAGTTTAAGTTAGACCAAAAAGATTTTAAGTATTTTCGAACAATACATAGTCTAGCTTTTCAATGTCTAGGTTTATCTACTAATGATGTGATGAAGCCCAAACACTACTTTGAAATATCCGATGCTCTAAAAGTAGATTTAGCACCGAAAGATATACACGATGATGATGGTAATTTTATACAACAAGATCCTTATTTAAAAATTATAGACTTATCCAGAATTACAGGAGTGGGCTTACATGAAACTTTTTCTAAGTTTGGACACATTGTAGGGGGCTGGAGAAAGCTAGAACAGATTGCAGAATATCTTAAAGAATTTAAACAAAATAGAAAATTATATGACTTTACTGACATGCTGTTAGAGTTTAATCTTAGACCTGACATATGGCCAGATATAGAGGTAATCATCGTTGACGAGGCGCAAGACCTATCGCTCGTACAGTGGCAAGTTATTACAAACCTCATATCTAAAAGCAAAAGAGCCTACATCGCTGGTGATGATGACCAAGCCATTTTTAAATGGGCTGGGGCTGATGTTAATACATTTCAGTCTTATCCTGGCACTTCTGTTGTACTCAATAAATCCTACAGAATACCTAAATCCCACCACTTCGTGGCATCCAAGATCGTTCGAAAAATCAGAGACAGAGTCGAGAAAGAATGGGAAGCTAAAGACGAAGAGGGCAAGGTTGTTACAGTCTATTCACATGAAGCAATACCCTACAAAGATAAAGAGTGGCTTGTACTCGCAAGGACTAAATACATACTTAATAAAGTTGAAAAGTTCTTCTTGGAACAGGGCTACTACTACGCACGATTTGGACAGAGTAGCATAGCAGATAAATTGAAACATGCGATTGCCTCTTGGAACAAAGTATCAGAGGGTGAAAGTGTTGGACTAGAAGGTGTCAAAGCTATGTATGAGTACATGACTTCTGGTATTGGTGTTCAACGTAACTATAAAAATCTTAAAAATTTAGATGATAAAGAAAAGTTTGATTATGAAAAACTGATGTTTCAACATGGTTTATTAATTGACAAGAATGCAACATGGTATCAAGCATTAGATAAAATACCGTATGGTAAAGTGATGTATATTCGACAACTCATGAAGCGAGGTGTCAATATTTGGCAAAAGCCACAAATAGAAATTTCTACGATACACGGAGCTAAAGGTGGAGAAGCAGACAACGTTGTCTTACTTTTGGATCTATCGAGAAAGTCTGAAGAAGCATTAATTAATAACCCTGATGATGAACACAGAGTCTTTTATGTCGGTGCTACAAGAGCACGAAAAGAGTTATGGCTCGTACGTTCTGAGACAGATAGAGAATACCTGGAGGTAATACGATGAGGATTGTTTACAAAGACGGAAAAGTATTTATATCTTTAATAGAGAAAGAAATGAAGGACATCAGAAAGTCTTGGCCACAACCTGTAGAAATTGATAAAAGCTGGATACCATTCTTGGTAGAAGACATGGCTACAGTAAATTTAGAAGCATGGCAGGATGAATTAACAAAGAAAAAATGAGTATACAGAATCCTTTATTCCAACCACCGAGTGAGTGGGTCTGTCCTGAGTTTATAGACTACAAAGGACAAACACCCGTTGCTATTGATTTAGAAACATACGATCCAGGAATCAAGGAACACGGACCAGGGTGGGCAACCGGTAATGGAAAAGTTGTAGGTGTTGCAATCGCATGGGAAGGTTTCAAAGGTTACTTTCCAATTGATCACGACTCACCAGGTAACTACGATAAAAAAGTTTTTATAAGACAGTTTCAAGACATGTTAGATCGTTGTCCTGAAATTGTTTGTCACAATGCCATGTACGATATCGGTTGGATGAAACGTATGGGTATGAGAATTACATCAAAGATTTGGGACACCATGTTAATGGCACCTATCTTGGATGAAAACAGAATGCGATATTCTTTGAATATTGTAGGACAAGATTATTTAGGGGAAAAGAAATCAGAAGCACTGTTATATGAAGCAGCAAAAGAATGGGGTGTCGATGCAAAGAACGACATGTGGAGATTACCTCCCATGTACGTTGGACCTTATGCAGAACAAGATGCCGAACTTGCGTTAAAACTATATCACGTTCTTCAAAGAGAAATCCTCGCACAAGATTTAACTCACATTAATGAGTTAGAGCACCAGGTCTTACCAGTCTTGATTGATATGAAATGGCGTGGTGTTAAAGTTGACATAGATCAAGCTGAACGCACAAAAAGCAAACTCTTAAAAGAAGAGTCCGAACATTTACAGAAAATAAAAAATGAAACTGGATGTGATGTAAATGTGTGGGAAGCTAAATCTATATCTAAAATGTTCGATGCATTGGATCTTCCATACGCACGAACGGAATTGACGGGTGCTCCAAAATTTGACAAGCATTTCCTCCGTACTCATGGACACCCGTTAGTTCAATCTGTCGCTCAGGCTAGAGAATATAACAAAGCTCGAACGACTTTTATTGATACAATTCTAAAGCATGAACATAAGGGAAGAATCCATGCTGAAATAAACCAATTACGTGGGGATGGTGGTGGCACAGTCACAGGACGACTCAGCTACAATACACCAAACCTACAACAAGTTCCTTCCTCGAAGGTTTTAGGACCGATGATACGCTCGCTCTTTAAACCCGAAGAGGGGATGCAATGGGGTGCGTTCGACTACTCACAACAAGAACCACGTCTCGTGGTTCACCTCGCTAGCTTAACCGCTGGTGGGTTGAAAGGCGCAGATGAGTTTGTCAACGCATACCATGAAGACCCCAACACGGACTTCCATACAATGGTCTCCGAGATGGCTAAAATAGACCGTAAGAAGGCTAAAACCATCAATTTAGGGCTATTCTATGGCATGGGTAAGGGGAAACTATCCTCTGAGCTAGGATTGACTCCTGGTGAGGCTGAAGACCTTTTTGAGAAGTATCATGGACGTGTTCCTTTTGTAAAAGAAATGATTGAACGAACCATGAAGAAGGCTGCTGATGTGGGTCATGTAAGAACCTTACTCGGTCGTAAGTGTCGATTTGATATGTGGGAACCTTCACGCTACGGGGTCCACAAACCACTGCCCAGGGACCAAGCTGAAAGAGAACATGGCAAACAGATACGCCGTGCCTTTACATACAAAGCTTTAAACAAAATTATACAAGGATCTGCCGCTGACATGACAAAGAAAGCAATGGTAGATTTACATAAAGAAGGAATTGTACCCCTCATTCAAGTGCATGATGAACTAGATTGTTCTTTTGACAGCGAAGAACAAAAGAATAAAATTATGGAAATAATGCAAAATGCAGTGCAATTAGAAGTGCCTGTAAAGTTAGATTGTGAGGTTGGACCATCATGGGGCGAGGCGAAATAGATAAAAAGAAAGATGACAAAGTAGAAGCAACACTATGTCCAAGCTGTTCTTATGAACATGTCATTGTTCCTATGTTTCGCATTGATAACAATAACTATCATTGCCTACTATGTAGAACATCCTTTGTAAAAAGAGTTAATGGTAGAACATTATATATTCCTGTGTCTGAACCTGATGTTGAATTTGAAGCTGAATTTGATGTTTAACATGACTGTCATGCAATCAAAACAAAACTAAAAATTATTTTTCTGTGTATAAGTATGCCAGGAGAAAAATCATGTTTAACTTAACCAACAAAGCAAAAGATCATTTCTTAAATTTATTTAAGAGTGATGACAAAGACCAATCCATCAAAGATTTCTGTCAAGCAGAATATAAAAAAGATTGGTATGCAGCCTATAGATCTTTTAAAGAAGAAGGTCAATTTCCAAATTTTATACGAAGAACTCTATAGTAAGTCTTCTAATACGCCTGATGATGCACAAGAGAATTTTAATTCAATTGTCTCATCACGGCTTGTTAGTTCTGTGGCTACCAGACGATAATATTCATTACACTCTTCATAAGTATCAAAGATAACTTCCGAACCTAATCGTACACATTTTTGATCGTAGCCTAATCCGATACACGCCCAGCCTACTAAAAAGAATTTTAACATCTACTTACCCCTATTGACATTCATACCATAAATTCTTATATTATACTAAGAAATTAGGACATGGCTTATATTATTGGAACACTGCTATTTATACTACTTATCATGAGTAAATTTAAGTGGTTTCTAATCATGGCCTTTATTATAATTTATATATATGAAAGAGGAATTATTTAATGGATGCAAGCAAATACAAATCAGTAGCTATCAAGGTCGCTGTGTATAATAAAGCACGACCGATGGCAGAAGCTGATTACTGCACAATGGGTGGGTTTATACAAAAACTAATTGAACAAGAACAAAAAAAACGAGGAGGAAGAAATGAACGAAGAAATATCAAGTAGAGGACAGTTAAAGAAACATTTATCTAATGCGATTGGCTATATGAAGCATGATCGTACACAGTTTTCTTTACCTTCAACGGTAGCTTTTTTAGAAGGATACCTAGATGGTTTACAAGAAGAAGAGCGTAAATTAGAAAACACGCTTCAATTTATGGATAACAAGAACAAATTTTTTGATTTTGCTGATAGTGAAAAACCTACGAAAGTCACATAACAAGTTCCGATTGCGCCGGCCCAATTCGGGTAAAGCAGATGTATAGCATACACGATGGTGTATTGTGAAAAGCTGTGAGTTTTAGTTGGAGTGCCTTTCCTCTAGCTACGACTCAGGTCGGCTGACCTACAAAGGAGGATATGATGAAACTAGACGAAATAAAAAAAGCCGTTGACGAGGGTAAACCTGTCAAGTGGGGTAATAAACAGTATGACGTGATTAAAGATGATATTGGTCAATACATGATTATTTGTCGAACGAACTATCATACAATTGGTTTAACGTGGAAAGATGGTACTACTTTAAATGGGAGACCTTCTGAGTTTTATGTAGCGAAAAGACCATGAAATATAAACCCGTATACGAATATCAAGATAACCGCGATGGTCGAGGGCACTCCATCCGCTATTCTCATCAACGCGATGAAAGACGTAAAGCAAGGAAAAGAGCTGAGAAAATCATGGGTAAAAGTTATTTTACAAACCCCAAGGAATCATTAGAATTGTCTCATGGATATAAACATGATGACAGAAGACCTAGAGTCCCTAATCTCTAGGCGTATGGTGCTTGATCTTATTGATCACGATAAAGACTACTTTAAGAATAAAAAACATAAAGTAGAAGCACTGAGAGCCTGTGCTGATCTTTGGGACCACGAATTGGTGGGCGATACCAAGGATTTACAGGAAGCAACACGCCGTTTAATTGTACAAAAAATTAGTAAACTCAAGGACGGAAATGTGTTATCTTTCCCAAGATGATAAAAGATATTGTAACTAATGTAGAAATCTTCACGAAAGTCTCTAATCCACCCGAGATGCAGGAATACTTGATGTATCGTGTATTATATCGAGATGGTAGTAGTGAGGAATTTACCCACGATCAGTGGCATAAGATTGTAACTAGGGGTTCTGGAGCCTTGAATCAAGGCTCACCGACCACCACATAGTCTTATTTCTTTTCTGATATTTGCGCCTGTAACAGAGCAATGACTATGTACGCTTCTTCTAATTTCTTTTCTAATTCTTGCATGATAAACCTCCCTTATATGCGTTAGTGCGTACCTATTACTGTATCAAAGTCCTGTTTTAAAAGTCAATAAATCTTTGCTCTTGACATTTATTTTTGTTATGTTCCTA
>Ga0209535_1003372_pt1 | contig 10174 bp, 18 predicted proteins | sample LinPmetageLP28_FD_184041 | JGI IMG/M metagenome (GOLD analysis project Ga0209535, IMG submission 184041) | Marine viral communities from the Pacific Ocean - LP-28 (SPAdes) (version 2) | ecosystem: Environmental > Aquatic > Marine > Oceanic | place: Pacific Ocean | collected 2009-08-22
AAAAATAATTTATATGAAAAATAAAATTAAAAAAATTTTACGTGAAGAATTTGTTTTAAATGAACAAACTATTGAAGAAGGTGTTTTAACTAACTGGTTAGCTGCTGGGGCTTTAATACTTGGCACTTTAGGTCCTAATACATCATTAGCTCAAAAATATAATGACGGTGACGATAAAACTAAAATTACAATATTAAACAAGATAAAATCTAGTGCAGATAAGGGTAATGAAGAATTTAAAAAATTATTTAATAAAATAAAAAATAAAGTAGAGGGTAATAAAGATAATACAGAAGCCTCTTCAAATTCTTTTTCTATTGAATCTTTTGAGAAATTAGCTAAAGAGTCAAACGGATTTATTGGTATTGGAAAATCAACAAGTATGAGCGTGTCTAACGAAAAAGCAATGTTTAACGCTAAATCAAAAATGGGTAAGGGGACTCATAAGGGGATTAGGGTTATAGATTCAAAAGTTATCCAGAATTCCGAAGGTCAATACACCACTTATATTATACTTGTTAAGGAATAAATTTAAAAGTATCAAAAAATAAATAAATTTAAAGATTTATTATAATATTTATATAATACATTATACAGATTATGAAAAGAAAAAACAAAATATTAACAGAATCTCAAAAGAGACAGATTATTCAAGATAAAGAAAAAGCAATACTTAAATCATTCACTAGCACATTTAATAAGATTAAGAGAATTGATGAAAACGAGATACCACAAACCCGATTAATAGTTGATAGTCTAAATATTGACGCAAACGGATATTTTGAGACTGAACTAACAATAATGGGTATTGACTCATTACTTAGAGGAAACTTATCAAATTTCAACGCTGTTTACTCAGCTCCAGAACCAAGAACTTACGACTACCCAGGTAGTCCAGGTGGTATTGAAGAAGTTCTTTATGAGAATGTTGAATACGACTATCTTGAGTTTGGAGAAGAATTCAAATCAGAGACACCTGAAGACATATTAAAATTCATTAGTGACATGGCTCCAAATATGATAGAAATGATTAATGAAGCTATTGAAGACGAGATTGACGTAATGCATAATGACGGATACTTTAACACAGACGAATTTTTACCAAGCGACCCTAGAGATGATATGCATGAAGATAAAGATTTAAACGAAGCAGGTAGAACAAGCATGTCTGAATTTTTCGGGGCTGAAACAACTGATAATGTAGATACGTTATTAAAAATGTTTTCAAAATATAAACCAACTAGTGGTTGGTTTATGAACGTTGGTTACATTAACAACGTTAGTAAGTCTACCATACCAGTTAATATTAATCCAGAAAATTTAGATGAATTTGAGGGGATTGCAGCTAAGCTAGATAACCCCAAACTAAAAAGGTATTTAGATAGTATGATAAATGACCCAGAGTGGACAAGAGTTAAAGACAAGTACTCTGTAGACCAAGATAGAGCGGCTAGAGGATTAAAAACTAAAAGTTCTGGTAAAGCAACATATACGAACCCATATGCTGCCAGAACATATAAAGACAAAGAAACTAAAGAAAAGGTAACAATACCAGCTAAAGTTTATTCAACTAAAAATTACACAATCCAATGGGATAATTTAAACCAAAAATCGGATAGGGATTCTGAAGTAAAAAAAGCATACGACAAATATGGTCTTGATTGGGAAGAAGGTGCGATACCTACAGACGACTGGAGAGGTAGAGGATGGGAAGGCGTTCCAGGTGTTCCATTTTCACAACACAAGGATACTGGCACTAAAAGATTAGCAATATATGGTAAGAAAACCGCCCTTAAACCACACTCAAGTAAATTCTTTATAAACCTTGGTGGTGACATTGCACAATTAACATCAGAAGAAACAAACTTTATTTTTGCTAATTCAACATATAGTAGTGAAAGACCAATGAAAAAAAATTTGAGAGATATGGAAGACCAAGAAGCTGCTAGAGAAATTCACAGCTTAGAAAACCTATATGATTACAAAAATTTAAATTTAGAAAAAATCATATATATAACATGTAGTATGAATATTGATGGTGAGAATAAAAAATTCTCATACATAAATAAAAACGCTGTACCAGATGGCTTAAAACCTGGTGAATTCGGCGAATTAATACAAGATTCTTTACCTAAAAGTATATCTTAAAATAAAAAATATATTTTATATATATTTGTAATATTAAAATATTTTTGTATATTTGATTTAAATAAAAACTATGAAAGCTAATTGGTAAACTTTAGACAAACCTATTAAATTATCTGGCATGGTTGAAGAAAAAAAAACTTTCTTAATTATTAACTTATAAATATAATAAATTATGAATATCTTTGTATTAGATGAAGACATTGAAAAGTGCGTCATGTATCATAATGACAAACATACGGTAAAGATGATATTAGAGTACGCACAGCTATTATGTAGCGTTCATCATGTATCAGGTAGTAAATTAGAAATACCTTACAAATTAGCCCATAAAAATCATCCTTGTACTATATGGGCTAGGGAGTGTATTGAAAACTACAATTGGTTATGTAAATTAGGGTTAGCCTTAGCTAAAGAATATACATACAGATACGGTAAGAGACATAAATCACAAGACGTGATAGAATGGTGTGTTAGTAACAAACCTAATATAATTAAAAATTCATCTATGACTAGCTTTGCTCAAGCAATGCCAGTTGAATACAAGTCTCCTAACGCAATAGAAGCCTACAGGAAGTATTATAATGAAGATAAACAACATTTAGCTAACTGGAAGTTTAGAGAAACGCCAGAATGGTTTAACGCTAATTAATACTATGGAGTTTGAATTAGTGATTTACTATATCCTAATCGGAGTAGGTATAATAATATCAATACCGCTTATTAGTTTATTAGCTATTTGGTTATCTTGTGAAGTAATTAAATCACTTAAAAAATAGAATACATGATAGATAAGATATTAGAATGGTATCCATATGAAGAGTTAGAAAGGTTAGATGGTTTTGACGAAGCTATTATTGGTGTAGCTGACGATAGCATGAGATTAATATATTCGATAACTAAATGTGTTGAAATACTAATGAAGGATATGGATGAAGAAGACGCACTAGACCATTTCAACAACTACATAAGATGTGCTTATATCGGAGACAAAACACCTATCTGGTGTATTGATGATTTATAACGATTATAATAAAAATATATATGAGATTATTTTTAAATAGAATTATGTGTTACTTCGGACTACATAAGTGGAAATATGAAGGTTATCATTTAGATAAGTCAAAACCTGACACATGGGTAGTTAATAAAAGGTATTGTGAACGATGTGGTAAAAAACAACAACTATATCACGACATATACGATGGTACATACTGGGAAAATTATTAAATATATTAAAAAATAAAATTATGAATTTAGCTGTACTTATTGATGGTGACAACATCACCTCCGCATACGTTACTGAAATGATGGGAGAAATTGCAAAATACGGTAATCCAACCATTAAAAGAATTTACGGAGATTGGACCAGTCCACATTTATCAAAATGGAAAACACCATTACTACAGAACGCTATCACTCCAATTCAACAGTACGCATACACCTCTGGTAAAAACGCTACTGATTCAGCAATGATTATAGACGCTATGGATATTTTATATCGTGGTAAAGTTGATGGGTTTTGTTTGGTATCAAGTGATAGTGATTTTACAAAATTAGCAACAAGGCTTCGTGAAGCAGGTATGCAAGTTATCGGGATAGGAGAAAAAAAGACGCCAAACCCTTTTATAGTTGCATGTGATAAGTTTATTTATATTGAAATACTTAGAAAGAAGTCTGAAAAGAAAGGAGGTACTAGTCAAAAAGACAACTTAAAAGACAGTTTTGACAAGATTACAGCAAAAGTAATTAAACTAATTTCTAGTACTATATCGGACTTATCAGATGAAGAAGGTTGGGCTTTTCTGGGTGATGTAGGTAGTCTACTTCAGAAAAAACAACCTAATTTTGATTCAAGAAATTATGGATTTGACAAATTAACACCACTTATTACATCGGTTGGAAAATTTGAAGTGGAACAAAGAGAAAATACAAAAAGTAAAAATAAATTGATTTTTGTAAAAAATAAATAATAAACAACTTAAAAATAAAATTATGGGACTAGTTAAATATCCAAATAACGTATTCAGATTAAAACATGGTGGTGATTACGAAATACCTAAACTAGGTAAAATGACATTTAATAACGGACAAGAATTTCATATAGTTGCTGATGTATTATATATGAGTGGGCATCCAGTACCAGGTAATCTACAAATACCTTTAATATCTTGGATTGAAGATAACAGCATATTATTCGTTAGAGATACTAGAAATTTTTAAAGTATAATAACACTATTTAAAGAAGGGGTTATGTTCCATCATATATTTGATGGTTCCCTCAACTTCTTCACATGTTTTAGTGAAAGCTATAACCTCATTAACTGGTAAGTCAAACCATTCGGTCCCTCCCTCAATAGTTTTATAAGTATGAAACCTTCTATGTAATGAAGACTCTACTTTTTTATAATACTCAGATTCAAATTTATTAACTAAATGTATCTCATTACTATTCCCAGTAGATAATTCTTTAATTCTCTTATTTACATCTCTTTTAGTTACCCCTACTTTAAACCTCTCATTATCAGATAGTTCACACAATAAATACACTATACCCATATAGTTATATATAGTGATTAAACAAAAAAAGTAAACAAATGTCACCTTTTTATATAATTTACGTATATTTATATTAAATGAATACAATTAACAACATACTGTTACTAGTCTTATCTTTAGCCGTGGTAAATTCCACAGCCGAGACAGGTATTGTTGTTAATTAAAAAAACTAAAACATAATAAAGCAACCCTGGTTCGGAAACGAGTCAGGGTTTTTTTATTATATAAACTTAATAAAAACTAAAAAGTCATGGATGAAATTAGAAAAAGAACAATTAGAGAATGGGCAGAACAAGGTATCTTGGATTATGTTATAAACAATGTACTTGAAACCTCAGAAGAAACTGAAGTAGAAGATATGAATGAAATTAGAAACGAACTTATAGTTAAATAGATTTATAAGTCTTCTTTTTTATGTTCTATTTCTTGTGGCACATCTATAAATGGTTTAGACATTTTATCTGAATCACTAAACTTCTTGTCAATAACTTTATTAGCAGCTTTTTTAACATCCTCCCATAGTTCTTCAACAACTAACACAATATCGTCATCCTTAACCTCCAAGTGCTTAAGGCCAAACTCTTCAGCCTCCTTAGCATGTGTCAAGCCAACACCATCTTTAGGCTTAAGCATATTTAACATTCCGTTTCTTAATTTATTATGTAGGTCAGTATCTTTATATCCAGAAGGCATTAAATCCTTGATACATCTATCAAAGTCAGCACTACCGTTTTCATTCTTGGTGAAAGTTTTATCATCAGATATGCACTTCCCTAGAAAATCAATTGCTATTGGTATTAATACGAATGAAAAATAATGATTATCATTATCTATAATATCATTCATATTACCTAATATTATTTGTTTAATTATCTCTTTTGGATAATGATGTTTATCCTTAAAAGTCTTATCACCGTTTAGTTTTTCAGTAAGTATTTTAAACTTATCGACCTCTTCTCTTAAATTACCCATTCTTAGTTTGTTTATTATAAATATGTTTATGATTAAATAAAGTTTAAAAAAAAATAATTATTATGTTGTGTATTTGTAAATTAAATTGTATATTTGCATATATAATAATTTATTTAAATTAAAAACTATGTTTACATTAAAAGGAAAATTAATCGTTAAAGGTGAGGAAAAACAAATCACAGAGAAATTCAAAAAGAGAGAATTCGTAATTCAAGACGACTCTGAACAGTATCCTCAAGTTATATCTTTTCAACTTGTACAAGATAAGTGTTCGTTATTAGAAACCTACAACGAAGGTGACGTTATTTCAGTTAATTTTAATATCAGAGGCAGAGAGTGGGTTTCACCTAAAGATGGGGAAACAAAATACTTCAATAGCCTTGAAGCTTGGAAATTGTCTGGAGAAAATGAAGCACCAGTTCAAATACCTACAGCGGTTACTAACGCTAGCTCTGATGAGGCAGATGACTTACCATTTTAATTAATGGTTAAAAAAACTAATAATAATTATTAGTTTAATGTGTTATTAAACACCTTGTATACTATAAGGGGGTCAGTTTATCTGGTCTCCTTATATTTATATAAGGTAGTTATCAGTAACAACTATATTAATTATGAAAAAGATAACCTTAACACTTATACTAATTTTAAATCTTTTTATAGCAAAATCACAATGTGATTATACTAACACAATGCCAGCTACGGTAGGTTCTAGCGAAAAGGTATGTTTTACGCAAGATGTAACTATCACACATGCCACTATACAAAATCAAGGAACTATAACTATAAATGACGGTGTAACTGTAACTTTCAGTGGGTCTATAACAAATTATTGGGCAACTGTTGGTAAGTTTGAATTGATGGGATGTAACGCTAAGATAGATATATCGGGAAGTATGACTGGAAGTTGGAATAATGTAGATATAGATAGATATTGTAATACATGTACAGACGTAACTATAAATACAAGTTCAGGTGTTGACTTAGGATATTTTAAATCTATTGGAGCCGTAAATAATGTAGATGTTCAATGTCAAGTGCCATTACCAGTTGAGTTAATATCATATACTTGTAATAAGAAAGAAATAGTTTGGTCTACTGGGGCAGAAATTAATAGTGATTATTTTACTGTACTTTATTCTGAGAATGGAATTAACTTCACACCAATAGCTAACATTAAGGCACAAGGTAACAGTTTTGAAGTTGTCAATTACTCATACCTCATTACAAAGAAAGGATATTATAAATTAACACAAACAGATTATGATGGTACATCTGAAGAATTTAATATTAAAATTTGTGGTCCTGATGTTGATAAAGTAACTTTAGTAGCTAGCTACGATGTTCTTGGTCAAGTAATACAAGACTCATATAGAGGTATAATTATTGAGCTATATTCTGACGGAAGTACTAAAAGGATATATAAAAAATAAATTATCTCCTGACATATCAAACAGTTGACATTACTAATGAAGGTATATTTTATGAAAAATTAATTGTAAAATAATATCTATATGTCATATTGTCTGTAAAACAAAAATGGTATTTTATTTGAGTAAGTATACTCATATAACTAATAATAAAAAAATAATTATGTTTGAAAATTTTGATGACTTGTATGACAAGTTCTTTAACAAAAACTTAGGTGAAGACCTAAATGAACCAGATAAAGTGGTTAAATTTAATAAAAATGGTAACTCGTATGAACAAAGAGTTTGGGACTTAGAAAATGGAACTATAATTAAAACTAGTATGGTTTCTAACTCAAATGATAAATCTACCAATTCTAAAATGGGGAGAAGTTCACTAAATGAATCATTATTAAATGAAGCTTTAGATTTAGCTGTAGAAGAAGAAAGATATGAAGATGCAGCAAAGATAAGAGACTACCTAAAAAAATAAAATTACAACTTAAAGAATTTAATACCCATCTATAATATTTATATGTAGATGGGTTTTATTTTTAATAAAATTTGTTTTTATTATTAATTTTTCTTATATTAAGAAATAATAAATTATAAAAACTTTATATTATGATTATATCAATAATGATTATTTTAGCAATACTTATTGTAAGAGGGATTGAGTTATACTTATTTCTTAAGAGAGTTAGTAGGACATGTCACAAATACGATTGGAAGCATGTTGACCATAATGGTCTTTTGTTAATAGATATGTTAACAGATGAGGATTATACTAAAACAAGGGAATGGTCAGCATATAACTTTCTATTCTATAACGGACCTAGCCCTTTGGAAATGTTTTTATCTTTTAAATCACTTAAAATAGAAACACAATACAATAAAGAAGTAGTTAAGAAATTAAGGAAATATGAAATTATATGAGATACATGAAGAAATGATGATTAGAGATGCTTGGGTTAAGTTAGAACAAGCATTAGAAGAAATAATCATACTAGACGAGGGGGAAGAATCTAAATTGAATCGACTAGTTACTGAAGCTGATAAAATTCTATTACCAGCTTTTGATATAGACTCATCTGAAAAAAAATATTTTATCGCTGGCTCTTCTAGACTTTATTTATACCCTGGTCTTCCAGAATTCATAAATAAAATAACTGCTGAATTTGGTGGTGCAGAAGTACCATTAGAACCAGGTGACTTAGATGTAGTGATACCTGATAAAAATAGCTGGAGTAAGTTAGAATCAAATCTAAGTAGTAAATTCGATAAAGATAAGTTCCAACCCAACCTTGACAAATTTATATACAGACCACAAGAACTAGGTTTAACTAAAATGGATATTGAAGCTTTTGACGTATGGGCACCAAACAGAGCGGGAGGTGAATACGCATCTACTGAAGTAGATGATACCAATACTATATTAAATAGAGCTTCAGCCTATAACGGATTCTATTATATGAGTATACAAGACGTATTAGCGTATAAAACTCAAATGACTAGAGGTAAAGAGAAAAGAATTGCAGATTTAATTAATACATACACTCAAAGACGAACTAAAAGAACTAAGGAGCAATTATATGATATAATCGCTAGAATAGTCAAGATGAATGTATCTTAAAATAATTAACGGAATAAACACTATTATGAAAAACATAAACAAAAATATAGTTTCTAAAGAGTTAAATAATAAGATAGATAACCCAGCAAAGCTATCAGACAGCAATACAATATGGAAGGTATTTAATGAAACAGATTATAGAACCTTTCCAAAAGGTATGGGTAAGTTTTTAACTTGTGATAAACATGGAAATAAAAAATGGGAAGAATGGGGACCTTATTTTGGTGAATTAAGCTCACACACGAATTGGGTTAATAAAGGAATATCTCACTGGTTAAGTAAATAAAGTTAATGATGAAAAAACTAATTAAAAAATTATTAAGAGAACAGTTATTTAATGAAATTAAATATGACGCATCTAACCTAAGTGAAGATATTGGATTATTTATTGTTAGAAATAATACTTTAATCCTATACGACATGTTGGAGTATGATGACAGTGAAAGAATCAGAGGTATGAAAGGTATGATAACCCTTCGTGATGAAAATGGTAAATATTCAATGAATAAAGTAGCTGCACTAAAAGGATATGGCCCACTTATGTGCGAACTTGCTATGCAACATTTATACCCAATACCACTTGTTTCCGATAGAGAAGGAGATACCAGAGAGGGAGCCTTAAATGTGTTAAAAAAATTCATAGAAGGTGTAAATAAAAGTGTGGAAGTAACAACAAAACAACCAAATGAAGATGGATATATAGAATGTTTAGAGTTTGGTTGCGACGATAACGAACCTGAATTCTTTAAAATACACAATTCAGAGTTTAAAATGTCTGACAAATCACTTTACAATAAACTAAAGGGTGAAGGTGAAGAATTTTTAGAAGATGTTGGTTTTGAATTTATTGATGAATTAGAAGATTTAAGTTCTGATTTTTTCGATACAATGTATATGTCATAAAAAAAATAATACTATTAATTCTATTTATTAAAAAAATAAGTATATTTGTAATATGAAAAATAAAGTACTAATAGATATGGATACCGACAGAAAGGATGTTATAAGGTTATCCAAACCAGAAGAAGAATTAAAAGATATTTTAGAAGATAAAGAAACTGCTAAAAAAATGTTATTCGATGACTTAACAACAATATGTAACGGTCTAGGTTCTCTAATTAAATACGGTGAAGATACTAATCATTTAGAAAGTGGTAAAGTTGCTGAATTATGTATTAAATTTTTACAAGATAATTTTATAGATTCAAAGACAGATGTTGATACAGATACTAAAACGTTAACTGATAAAACTTAAAGTTAACTTACATCTTTATTTTTTAATTTATAAGCCTATATTTATTATTATATGGCTATTAGGAGACAAAATAAAAACTCAAAACCAGCAGTTAAGAAACCAGCAGCTAAGAAACCAGCAGCTAAGAAACCAGCAGCTAAGAAACCAGCAGCTAAAAAACCAGCAGCTAAAAAACCAGCAGCTAAGAAAACGGTACCTAAC